>ENA-UAMB01001348-UAMB01001348.1-human-gut-metagenome-genome-assembly--contig:-NODE-1348-length-12309-cov-10.755345_pt1 | contig 12309 bp, 8 predicted proteins | sample MGYA00243707_ERZ654484 | MGnify/ENA primary metagenome ERZ654484 (study PRJEB26926, sample SAMN06164464) | human gut metagenome | biome: ENVO:00009003; feature: ENVO:2100002; material: ENVO:00002003... | reverse complement strand
TAATAGTTTATTTAGTAACCATGCTACCACGTTAGCGTGATAAAGGCAAGAAAAAATTAATGATAAAAAAACTCGATAGGTATTTTTTTCGTGGACTATTATTGACATAAAACGTGATTTAAAATAAAATGTCAAAGTTAGTAAAAACTAATCGAAGATAGAAATGTAATACATGAGTTAGCGTAATGTGCGTAAGTTAACAATATATATTTTTAGATAAGAGGTAATAAGGTGAAAAATAAGACAGCAGCTGTGATATTACTGACAGTCGCATTGGCAGTGACCGGTTGTGGCTCAGGTGAAAGTGATGCGACAGAGAATACAACAGCTTCGCAGGAAGGAATAAATAGTGATTTAAAATCCACAGAAGAGTCCTCACAGGAAGTATTTGCAATGGATACATATATGACAGTGACTGCATATGGTAAAAATGCGAAAAAAGCGGTGGATGCATCTATAGAAGAGATAAAGCGGATTGATGCATTGCTTTCTACAGGAGATGAAGACAGTGAAATAGCAAAGTTGAATGTGAATAAGTCAGCCACACTGTCAGAGGATGGGGGATATCTCGTGCAGAGAGGAATTGAGCTTAGTACGATGACTGATGGAGCCTTTGACATAGCGATATATCCTGTTATGCAGGAGTGGGGATTTCCGACGAAGGACTTTAAGGTGCCGGATGATGCAACTCTAAAGGAGCTGCTAAAGCTTGCAGACGTTTCAAAAATAGATTACGACAATAAAAGCAGAGAGATTTCCTTTGAGGATGCAGGTATGGAGATAGACCTTGGTGGTATTGCAAAGGGATATACTTCATCAAGGATTATGGATATTTTCAAGGAGTATGACGTGGATAGCGGTCTTGTGAATCTGGGAGGCAATGTCCAGACTTATCGAACCAAGACTGATGGCAGCAAGTGGAGAGTTGCTGTGCAAAGCCCGGAGGATGAAAGTCAGTATATAGGAGTGGTTGATGTGAGCGATAAGGCGGTTATCACCTCCGGTGGATATGAGCGTTATTTTGAGCAGGATGGAAAAATCTACCACCATATCATAGATCCTGCTACAGGCTATCCTGCAGAGAGCGGACTTAAATCAGTCACTATCGTGAGTGATGATGGAACACTCGCAGATGGATTGTCAACATCGCTGTTTATCATGGGAAAGGATAAGGCGTGTGAGTTCTGGAAGGCACACAGTGATGAATTTGATTTCGTACTGCTTACAGATGATGACAGCATGTATATTTCAGAGGGAATAGCGGATGACTATTCATCTGACTATGAGTATGAGGTAATAAATGCAAAATAGATCAGAACAAAAGTAATATTGTACAGATAGCGGTGCTATCGGAAATATAAGAGGTATATATGAAGTTCAAGGAAGTTTTGGAAAAAATAAAGGTATATGCCCCACTTGGGGTGTCACTTGTGATTGCTGCATGTGTGGTGATTTCATTGAGTGGGTATCAGACAAAGGCGAGTGAACCTTCGAAGGATAAAAAGCACCAGGTTTCAGAGAGGATGGCTGATACTGAAACTGAAACAGAGAATGCTGCAGAGGATACACAAACAGCCACAGGCTCGTTCGAACTTGCAGATGGTGTGTACAAGGGCTCTGCGACAGGCTTTAGCGGACCTGTGACAGTGGCTGTAACCATCATGGATAAGAAGATTACTTCCATTGATATTCTTTCATCTACGGATGATGAGGCATTTTTCAATAGGGCAAAGGGTGTAATAGACAGGATTATAGCGTCGCAATCTTTTGATGTGGATGTTGTATCCGGAGCTACATACAGTTCAAACGGAATAATCGGAGCAGTGAAAAATGCCCTGACAGGTGAGAAGGATAATGGTGTTACAGGAAAATCAAAACAGGAAAGCACATCAGAGTCAGAATCTGACAGCTCTTTGGCAGAGATAGCGGCTGCACAGGACGCATCCGCTTACAAGGATGGCACATATTACGGCACCGGAAAAGGCTTTGCGGGCACTATGAAGGTAAAGGTTGATATATCAGGCGGTAAAATAGCATCTATAAGCATAGTCAGCACAAAGGATGGTGACAGCTATGTAAAGAGCGCATCATCGCTGCTTGATACAATAGTCGAAAAGCAGAGCACTAACGTGGATACCGTCTCAGGTGCTACATTCAGCTCGCGTGGAATCATAGCTGCTGTAAGAAGTGCACTGAGCCAGGCGGCTGTGAGTGATAATACAGATAAACAGGGTGCTGCAGAGGCATCGGGAAATGGACAGACTGATGAAAATTCATCCGGCAGTGCATCTGAAAAGGGCACAGAAGGTACACTTCCGTATGCTGACGGTATATACTACGGCACAGCAGGGGGCTACAAGGGTGACATAAGGGTAGCGGTTGTTATCCAGGACAAGACGCTTAAAGCGATTCTTGTCACTGAAAAACAAGATGATGAGCCTTTTATCACTAATGCAATGGATGTGTTAAAAAATATGATGAAAAAGCAGAGTGCGGATGTGGATACGGTATCAGGAGCCACCTACAGCTCAAAGGGACTCATAGGAGCTGTAAAGGCTGCATTTGAGGAAGCGCGAAAGACAACTGCAGGTGAGAATGCCGGTGGCAGCAATTCAGATAGCAATAATAGCAATGATAATAATAGCAATATTGCGGGAGAAGAGGACAAGGCAGTCCTGTTGAAGCTTGTGCAGTCGCAAGCATCGCTTGACGGCGCACAGTACACACAGCTTAGCTGGTATCTGCTTCAGATACGTCTGGGGGATGCACAGGAGGTATTGGAATCCGCGGAGTCAACTAAGAAGGATGTAAGCTGCGCACAGGAGAAGCTTCAGGCTGCAATAAATGCACTTCAGAAAAATGATACATCCACAAATGTATACGAGGATGGCACATATGATGTATCTACACTGTGCATACCGGATGATGACATGGACTTTAGTGCATATAATCTGAGCATGAAGGTGACTATAGCAAATGACAGGATAGTTTCCATTACTGATGTAAAGGGAGATGGAGATTCACAAAATGTTTCTTATATAAATAAAGCGGCAGATGGTACAAAAAATCAGCCCGGTATGGTTTCTGTTCTTACATCACAGACAAATGCAGACAGCATCGACTTTAGCAGTATTGATACTGTTTCCCATGCTACATGCACATCAAAGGCTATAATTGATGGCTGTAAGAGCGCACTTGAAGCTGCTAAAAAGAAATAAAACCGCAAGGACATTTACAGGATGGAGATAACATGCAGGAATTTTGGATCAGACTGGTGAGCCTGTTTATAGTTGTATCGTTGCTTTGGGGATACAACATGACAATAGATAAAAGAGAACAGGAAAATAAAAATACACAGCATATTGCAGCAGAAAGTGAAAGCACTGACAGTCAAGGCGCTTATAAGGATGGCACATATACAGGCAGTGCAGATGGCTTTGGTGGAAATGTAGATGTCAAGGTGACAATCGAGGCAGGGAAAATATCATCGGTTGACATTACAGCGGCAGAGAAGGAAGATGGCGCATACCTGGCGATGGCAGAGGATATCATACCGTCCATCATTTCGGCACAGTCTGCGGATGTGGACACGGTAAGCGGTGCGACGTTCAGCTCAACTGCAATAAAAAATGCCACTAAGCAGGCACTTGATAAGGCGGTGAAATAGATGAGAATAAAAGATATGAATCCAAAGCTTCGAAAGAGAAAGATACAGACATGGTTTCGTGCAGGAATGCAGCTTTTATTTTTTATACTTTTTCCGTCAATGTTCACGGCAGCGTTCAATGGCGTCAAGTATATTTTTACACAGATTGGCTCAGGAAACAGAATTGAACTTACATCATTTGTAGCGGTTCTTCTGATGCTTTGCGTGTACACAATGATATTCGGCAGATTCTTCTGTGGTTTTGCCTGTGCATTCGGAAGCTTTGGTGATGCTGTGCATGCAATATATGTGTCATGCTGCCGTAAGCTTAATAAAAAGCCGGTGAGTATACCGGCGAAGGTTGCAAAAAAGCTTACATATATGAAATATGTGATACTTACAATCATATTGATATTATGCTATCTGGGAGTGTATAGCTCATTGAAGGGCACAAGTCCGTGGGATGTTTTTTCAATGCTTCGGGCAGGAAATTTAGGTCTTGGTTCATATATCACAGGAGCAGTAGTGCTTGTGCTTATAATCATCGGTATGTGTGTGCAGGAAAGGTTTTTCTGCCGCTTCATGTGTCCGATGGGAGCTGTTTTTTCAATACTCCCTATAGCATCTACTTTTACCCTGCACAGAGACAGGGCAGGCTGCATAAAGGGCTGTGGAGCTTGTGAGAAGACATGTCCGTGTGACATAGGTTTACCGGATGATGGCTCAGGCAGGATATCAGGTGACTGCTTCCAGTGTCAGAAATGTAACGGAATATGTCCGAAGAGCAATATTCATACAGGTATAAAGCGGCTCCGAGGAAATGAGCTTTGGTTTACTGGTATAAGAGCTGCGATACTTATAGCTATATGTATATGGCTGGGGGTGTAGCATGCAGGTATTATGGAGAACTAAATGAAAAGAAATATGACTAAATCAGGAAAAATAGCATACGGCGCCATGCTTGTGGCGCTTGCGATGATATTCAGCTATGTGGAGAGCCTTATTCCGATAACTATAGGTATTCCGGGTATTAAGCTGGGAGTGGCAAATCTGGTCACTGTTCTTGGTATATTTTTCCTTGGGCCTTGTGAGGTACTTACAGTAGTGGTAATGAGGATATTTCTAGTGGGCTTTATGTTTGGAAATGGTGTTTCTATCATATACAGTCTGGCAGGTGGTCTGCTGAGTCTTACGGTAATGCTAATTATAAAGAAAACAGATAAATTTTCGATGGTCAGTGTTAGCGTGGCTGGTGGAATCAGCCACAACATAGGACAGCTTTTGGCCGCTGCGATAGTGCTTAAAAGCACTGCGGTGGTGTATTATCTGCCACCACTTCTTGTGGCTGGCACACTGACAGGACTTTTGATAGGAATTGTCGCACAAAAGGTCTTTCCCGCAGTAGGAATAAGCGGGAAAAATTTTTTAAACATGGGGTAGCGAGAACTAACTTGTTGAGAAAAGGTATCAATTAAGTATATCTGCTTAATATTGAAATCGGTAGCAATTGTGGATTGCAAATTAGAAGGCAGCCACATTAACTATAAAGCATTAAAATCTTAAGGAGGAAAAAATGAAGAGAAAGATTTTAGCACAGAAATTTCTTACATTTGCACTGACAGCATCGGTGACAGCCACTATGTTTCCAACAAGTGCATTTGCAGTGACAGGCAGCCAGGTGGCGGCTGACGGGACGTATACTGGTGCAGGAAATGTCAAAGCAGCAGAAGATGATGACAACGAATGGAATGAATATGATATTTCGGTATCGGTAGGAGTACAGGATGGAAATATAAGCAGCATATCTGTAACACCTGGAAGCACATATGATGAAGAAAGCAATTCATATTTTAATAAGGCTAAAACAGGCAACAAAAAGAAAAATCAGCCAGGATATGAGTCTTTGATAGGCCAAGTTGCAACAGAAGAGACAATAAACAGCTGGGATACTGTTTCAGGAGCAACACGTACATCAACTGCGGTAAAAAAAGCAGCTCTTGGAGCAATTCAGTCAGCTTCAGCTAAGGAGGAGTCAAAGCCGGCAGAAGAAAAATATGTATACTGCTATGCAGGGCTTACATGGGCAGAGTACTGGGCTGCTGAGGGCGTTCAGGCCGCCGGAAGCACAGCTTCTTCAAGCGAAAAGGATTCACATAATGAATCGGATAAAGGAGCTTTTGATACGGTAACCCGTGCAACTACAAATCACGGTCTTCACAGAGGAAGCTTCCAGTGTAATGCAACCATAGAACTTAATGATGGTACAAAATACAATCTTTCGTATTGGAAAGACAAGAACACTTTTGTCACTACAGATGGACAAGAAGTAACCTTTGCAGATATTAAAGCTAATATAAAGGACTACAAAGTAACAGGACTTAAGTTTGTACCGGTAAAGGTAAAAGAGTCAGACTACGAGGCATTTAAGGCAAAATATACAGTTTACGAGAATGGTTCTGAATTAAAAGGAGGCTTTGGAGAAAATAATCTTAAAACAATAGACGAGACAGCAGACGTTACAGAAAATACAAACGGTCTTAAGACTGTTACAAAGAACGCTGACGGAAGCTTCAGCTTTTCTGCCAGAGCAACCGGAACCGACTCCGGTGTGAAAGATACTTCTCTTAAAAAAGCTGATGTTACAGGTACAGTTAAGGCTGCAAGCGGATCATACGGAGAGTTTTTAAGAGTTGATTTTAACGGTAACTATGGTGATCTTGGAGCCAATATGCAGGCGGTTAAGTGGACATATTATGGTAATGACAGCACAAGAACCAAAGCGCTTGCTACATATGGCACAAAGTTTGCATCAGACAACTGGATGCATAAGTCTATGGGAATCCAGCTTGGTCTTACAGATTCGCTCAGATGCAGCCTGCCAAGTGGATATGATGGAACAGGATACTGGTCTGTTACAATTTATGCATTGGGATATGAGGACTATACATATAATTTTGAGGCAACAGCTGCAAATATAGTTACACCACAGGTACCGGCAGATGAGACTTCAAAGAAAGCTCTTTCTGATAAGGTTTCGGAGGCTGATAAGCTGACCCGGGAGCTTTATACTGATAAAACATGGTCAAATATGCAGATTGAGCTTAAGGAAGCAAAGGATGCTTTAGCAAAGACTGACCTCATGCAATCGGAAGCAAAGGAAGCATTATCACACCTCACAGATGCTGTAAATAACCTGAAATCACAGTATGTACTCATGAACATTCCATATGATGAGTTTTACAAGGCTGATCTTAATAACAATTCAGTCACAGTAGATGCTACCACATCTGCCACAAAGCAGAAGACCAGAAATACTCTGGCAGCCGGCTCATATCATGCTGATTCAGAAGGAGAGCACATAAACGGTGTAACCTTCCCGGTAAAGGTCACAGATGATTTCTATGATAATAATAAGAATTATACACAGATTACAGATGACAGTAAGGTAGATATCACAACTAATATAAAGGGCAAGGTTTCTACAACAACATATGAGGGAAAGAAGGCTCTTTTTGAGAGTGCTGACTACTCATACTATGTACTTAGTGAGATCCCTTCGTACTACAAGACTGCAACAGTAGGCACAGATAATAAACTGTCATTTGGCGCTGTAAATGGAGCTAAGACGCAGATAGCTTCTGACAAGGTAACTACAAAGTTCAAGACAAAAACAAAGTACGGAGACTATCAGCTCAATCTTGATGGCATAAAGGATGCTATGGGCTTTGAAGATGACGATGTGGTTTACGGTGTTATTGTAAGCACTGATGACAACACAGATTATGCTATGCGTCATGTGGAGAACATCTGGAAAACAGAGGAGCTTGCATGGAGTGTGGGAATTGTTACAGATTCACACGGATGTACCCTTTCATCTGAGCACTACAAGTCCATGGTTGGAAGGACAATCAAAAATGTAACATACTATACAAGTAAAGGAATCTTCACTTTACCTGTAGAGTACAAGGTACTTGAGCACGCTAAGGATGCAGCAGTTGAAGCAGAAAATGCAGCTGTATCAGCAGGAAAGGCTAATCTTGATGTTGCGCTTCCGGGTGATTTTAACGCAGAATATGCAGTTACAGATGCAAAAGGAAATGAAGTAAAGGGATTTAAGGTTACAGAGGAAAACTTAGCATCGGCAGTGTCAACATATGCAGCAAGCTATACTCAGACTAAGAAGCTTGTAATTACATATCCGAAGGATGCAGAGAATACAGAGTATACGCTGACAGTATCCGATAAGAGCAAAAAATATGCCCCAATCACTACCACATTCGAGCTCTATGCAGAGGCAGTTTCTGCGGCATACAATAATGATGCAACAGCACCGAAGCTTGTAGTGGCAGATGGTGCATCAGCAGCACAGTTTGCAGATTTTATTGGAAAAATCAAGTCTGTAAATGTAAATGGTAAGGCTTATCCGGCAACAGGCAAGGGGGCAGTAAAGCTTATCAAGGAAGATGGTACAATTGATACTACTCAGGCTCAGTTTGCTGAGGGTTCAAGCTTTGAAATCAAGGTATCAGCAACAGGATATAAGGATGAGCTTTCATTTACATATGAGAAGCCTGTAGTCATTGATACTAAAGCACTTGAGAGTGCAATTGAAAAAGCAGATACACTCAAAGAGGCAGATTACACAGCAGACAGCTGGAAAACCTTCTCACAGGTGATTTCAAGTGCAAAAGCAGTACTAAAGCAGAAGGATGACCAGACAAAGATTGACAATGCAGCTGAGTCACTCAATAAGGCTATTGAAGGCCTAAAGAAAAAAGAAGCTGTAAATCCGGGAACACCGGGAAGTGGTGCAGGAAGCACAGGTGCGATATCAGGAGGTACAGGAAGCTCAAATGGGGCAGATACAAAAGCAGCTGTAGCGACAGGCAGCAAGTCAAATTCTACGACCACTGACACAACAGGTACTGCAGCTAAAAAAGCTACAGTAAAGAAGGCTTCAAAGACAGGTGATACAAACCCTCTTATGGGCATGCTCGCTTTGGCGTTTGCATCGATAAGTCTTGTGGGAGCAGCACTTTTTGCGAAAAAGCCAAACCGAAAATAATTTAAACTTCCCTATTGACGAATACCCTGCGTTGACATATCATAGTATATAAGTGAAAGGGAGTAGCCGGCACGAGAGTGCTTACTTATCCGTCAGTACGATTGCTCATACATATCATACATATATGACAGCAATCCGGAGAGTGATTAAATGGCGAGACTTTTGTTGTTTTATACAGCAGAAGTGTCGCCTTTTTGTATATAAAAGCCTTCTGCTGATAGGACATAGCTGTAACTATCAATTAATCAGGTATCCTTAAAAAGGACAGCAGAAGGAGGAAAAGTATGATTTTTGTAGCAATTTTACTGCTTATAGCAGGCTTTGTAGCACTGGTGAAGGGTGCGGATGTGTTTGTGGATGGAGCGGCGGCGCTCGCCGGGAAATTTGGTATTCCGCAGCTTGTAATCGGACTGACGATTGTGGCGATGGGTACGTCGCTGCCGGAGGCGGCAGTCAGCATCACTGCAGGAATAAAGGGTAATGCGGGGATTACAGTCGGCAATATAGTCGGCAGCAATATACTAAATATCCTTATAATTCTGGGAGTGACGGCACTCATCACAAATGTAGCCATACAAAAAACCACATTCAAATACGAGATACCGTACATGCTTCTTATCACAGCGGTGCTTCTCGTGATGGGAATGACAGGCAATGAAATCACATTCATTGAGGGTGTTATACTGTGGATTTTATTTATTGCATATCTGCTTTATTTGTATTTTCTGGCAAAAAAGGGCAATGACAGCGGTGATGAGCAGTCGGTAAAGCTATATCCGGTATGGAAATGTCTGCTCTTTATTGTGCTGGGCGGTGTGTGCGTCGTAATTGGAAGCCAGTTTGTCGTAAACGGTGCCACGACCATAGCAAGAGCCTGCGGCATGAGTGAGCGCTTTATCGGACTGACAATCGTTGCATTCGGCACATCTCTTCCGGAGCTTGTTACATCTGTTTCAGCAGCACGCAAGGGAAATGCCGGTATAGCGATTGGAAATATAGTCGGCAGCAATATTTTCAATATACTCTTCGTAATCGGAACAGTAGCTCTCATTTGTCCGGTACCGTTTGAGAGCAGGTTTGTGATTGATACAGTTGTGGCAATCCTGTGCGGTGTGCTCCTGTGGGGCGGTACGATAAGACATAAAGAGCTTAGAAAGCCATGTGGAGTGGTGATGCTGCTTTGCTATGCGGCATATTTTGTATATTTGGCAGCTATGTAATGATGTATTTTTTTGAATTGCGATGACTGTGTTTAAAAAGAGTGTGATGAAGAGATAATAATTAAATTTAGCAAACTGTCAATAATTGTGCATACAAATCGATGGTTTGATATCAAAATGATTGCAATTTTGCATTAAATATAAATAATTGATTAAAAATAGCACTCTTGCTTGACAAGTGCTGATTGCAGGTGTATAACGTAGTCAGAACGAACGGAAGGAAGCGATTATAATGGATAAAAACCCAAAGCATCCATTGAAGAAAAAGAATAAGGCAGATGCAAAGAAGCATCAGAAGCATGTATACGAATAGCGCTTCCACTAAGGAATACTATCCAGTAAGCACAATGTACCCCAGCCCGTCACAGGGTTGGGGTATTTTGTATTTTTGGAAGTGTTTTCAGAGACAGCCCGTGAGGCAGTTGTAAATACATTTTCACCGGCACCTTTTATGAGAGAAGCCTTAAGCTTGTCGCCATACATATAGAGGTCATTTCCACGCGCAATTCCCCATTCCATCAGAAGCGCAGCCGCACCGGTCACAAACGGTGCAGCCATGGATGTTCCTGTTTTTGAAGTGTAGCCTCCTGTGTTTGAGCATGAAATAATGTCTACACCGGGCGCAATGATATCAGGCTTTATGCTGTCAAAGGCCCAGGTATAGCCTCGGCCGGAAAAGGCGGCTGTGCGGTTTGTTTGGCTGTCATAGGCTCCGACAGATATGACATTTTGAGCGGTTGAGGGGATGGTCAGGGTGATATCAGGCGATGCATGGATAAATGAGGTCTGTGCATTGCGCAGGGCACCTGACGGCAGCCATATATCCCATGAGCCGTCCTTTACAGATATGGGTTCAAGTGATATTTTCCAGATGCCGGGTGAGATATATTCCGATCCCATGAGTTCAATGAATATTTCCTGAAAAGGAGAGTAGGGAGAGGGACCGCCGCCTGTTATATATATGTCTGTCCCATCGAGCCTGTATCTGTATGTAAAGCCCTTTGCCTGATTGGTAATTGTATCGGGAATCTCCAGCATATCATTATTTGGTGCACTAATGCGCAGCTGTATCTCATCCCAGTATTTTTTCCATAAATCAATGGAAAGAGACGGCTCAGGATAGCCTATCGCAAGCTCTGCATCGGCAGGGTATGAGCTGCCGTTTGCATGACCAAAGCCGGCTCCATCGTTACCTGAGCCGACTGAGACAGCGCAGCGGTAGTTTCCTGCTATATAGTCCAGGTATGCTTCAAGCAGTGAGGTGCCGCTGTGCGAGCCGTTGCTTGTGCCAAAGCTTAGGTTTATGGCGATAGGCATGTTCATATCGATTGATTTTCTTATGCAAAAGTCTACTGCCAGCATAATCTGCGTGGTTGTGGGGAAGCTGGCACCGCCTGAGGTTTTGAGTTTTACGATTATAAGAGTGCTTTCATAAGCAACACCGCGGTATTTTGTGTTTTGTTCATTACCATTACCATTTCCGGCAGCGATTCCTGCCACATGAGTGCCGTGCCCGGATATGTCGATGCTTGGGCAGATGCGCTGCATTTCTAAGCTGTTTTCTGCATTTATGGCTTTGGTGATTGTATCGCGGTCATATAAGGTGCCGAAAGGGATGATATCACTGTGTGAGGAATCATCGGAAACAGTCTGGTCCCACAGATAGGCGATTCTGCTTACACCATCCTGTATAAAAGCCGGATGGGCATAGTAAATTCCGGAGTCGATAATGCCTACGAGCACACCTTTTCCGGTCAGATTATATGGATTGGTGTGTACGGGAGTGATGCATGAGGCCTGCGAGCCCTCGTACACATCGTAGTTAAACTGCTTTGGCTTTTCCATATATATGATTTCATCGCACAGGGCAACGGTATTTACAAGTGATTTCTCAATTACGAGCACCGCATAGTTTCCGAGCAGCCTCGTGATGAGTACAGAAGGATACTTTTCTTTTATTTTTTCGATGTCACCGACATATTTTACTATCACTTCCCAGCTATCACTCTCCGGCAGATAGCCGCTTGAAAGCCCTCCCTCTTTTCCAAGTTCATAAGGGGTGGACAACAGGGCGGCGGACAGCTGTGGAGAAATTTTCTCACTAAATGCTATTTCCATACTAACCTCCATTTTTTATTAGTAAAATATTAAAAAAATCTTAAAAGACAGATGCAATATATATTTGGTATGATTATGTCATAATAGTAACTATTCAGAATCACCCCACGCACATTCGCAAAATCGCACGATACTCGTGCTTTGTCTACACTCCGTTACGGTCCGCGCTGAACAAACGTCCCCCGGACGTTTAGCGCCGCTGCTACGCAGCTAATTTTACTCATATGTGTGGGGGTGGCTCTATTCGAGCCACCTTGAGA
>ENA-UAMB01001318-UAMB01001318.1-human-gut-metagenome-genome-assembly--contig:-NODE-1318-length-12503-cov-6.597767_pt1 | contig 12503 bp, 8 predicted proteins | sample MGYA00243707_ERZ654484 | MGnify/ENA primary metagenome ERZ654484 (study PRJEB26926, sample SAMN06164464) | human gut metagenome | biome: ENVO:00009003; feature: ENVO:2100002; material: ENVO:00002003... | reverse complement strand
ATTAAGTCGTCGGCAGCGTCAGATGTGTATAAGAGACAGATGAAAAAGATAGCACTTCTGTTGTGTGCGATAGTAATGTTCGGTTGTTCGGATGATGAAGAAAAAGCAGGCACAGAAGTTCCTGACCCGGAAATAAGCAAGATGCTGTTCTCCGAATTTTGCAAGTCTGATGGAATCGGAGTATCTGACGTTACTAAAAAGGAAGAGTTTCACTACGAAGATGCCTGGCTGACCGGTTATACCTACACGCAAGAAGTTTCGATAGCGGACTTGACAGAGATCATCAGCCATCCGCTTACCATCCAATACGGAAACAACAGAAGCAGTGTTACTTTCACAGACGAAATAGGGACTGAGCGTAAATACACCCTAAACGAAGAAGGATACGCCACGCAATGCGAATATGCTTCTCTTGACCAGAAGAGACAATATACTTTTTCATATACGGAAGGCTATCTGACACAAGTGAATGAGAAGATTATGCCCCGGGAAGGAAGCAGCGATGCAGTTGTCTCGCACACTCTTTCTCTACAGTATGACAAGGGCGATTTAATTTCCACCACCTCTCCTTCACTGACCAACGAATCATCCACCGGTTACGGAAAGTTTCAGACTAATTATGAAGCGGGAGAAGACATCAATTATTATCGTCTTCCCTGTATGTTGGTGGCGGATACTTATCCCCTCTCCTTCCATCGTGAAGCCTTGTTTGCCGGCATGCTTGGCAAACCGACTCAGCACCTTACTACCGCGTCCTGCCCCAATGAGTCGAGTGACACATACACCGAAAGAACCGAATATAGCTACAACTTTGATAAAAACAAGAAACCTGTCAGTCTAAAGATCAGTACTAAATATAGCAATGGTAAGAGTACATCTTATCTGAATCGCACGATCTCAATTACGATTGAATAACCCGATTCTTGTCAAGAGTAGAATTATAGATTCTTAACTCCGACTGGCCTTTTCCGCTACATAAAAGCCTGTTTATCGAAACAAAGCCTCCGTTTTCACCTAACAAAGCATCTGATTACACTTAACATAGTATGTAATTTGCCTTAACATACCTTCTAATTTTTCCCGACATCCCTTCTAAATTTCAATAAGCACCGAGCTGAACCACTCCCAGCACCGATCTGAACAGTTCCTCACCAAGTAGTACACAAAAAAAGGAGAAAGTTTTCACTTCCTCCTTCTATCGTAGTTTAATTTCAATCTACTATATGATTATGACTCCAAAGATACGACATCCGGATGCAAAAGTCAAGCTTTTCCGGTTTTATTTCCTGAAGAATTTATCAAAGAACAAAATCTGGTAATCGATAGCGTTATTCCAGTATTCTCCGGTATGTCCTCCGGGACGGGTGATAAAATCATGATCGATCTTCTTTTCCAATAAGCGGTTGTGCAAATCCTTATTCACTTGAATGAAGAAGTCAGCCTCGCCACAATCAAAGATAATTGCCAAATCCCCGTTCTGAATCTTATCAATCTGATTGATTACAGTATGCGTGTCCCATATTTCCTTGTTGGATTCATAGTCCCCCAGGCGTTTTGCCATATCCCAGTTCTTCGGGAACGGGCGAATGTCTACGCCTCCACTTGTACTTCCACAAGCGCCAAAGGTATCTTTATGACGGATAGCAGTCCATAGACCACCATGTCCGCCCATACTCAGACCGGTAATGGCACGCCCCTTGCGGTCGGTGATTGTCTTGTAATGTCCGTCGATATACTTCACCAGTTCCGATGAGACAAAAGTTTCATATCGGAAAGACGGGTCTTTCGGACTGTCCCAATACCAGCTGGTACTTCCGTCCGGGCAAACAAATATGATTCCTTTCTCATCCGCAATCTGAGGCAGATTGGGTTTAATCTCAATCCACGTCTTGGCATGACCGCCAAAGCCATGCAAGAGATAAACAGTAGGACACGCCGTAGCTTTCTTTCCCAATGCCGCATCCGGAGTGACTACTACTACCTTGATGTCCTTGTTCATGGAAGGACTTTTCACTAATAACGTATCTACTTTGGCAGCAAAAGAAGACGCTGCCCCAACTAACAAAAGAGCGATTAATAGAAGTTTTTTCTTTTTCATTGTGTTTATAATATGTTTAGATCCAATCATTCTTCGTCTTCTCCCGAAGGTTGAAATTCGGCGACAGGTGTCTCAAAAGCCTGATGACACTGCTGGCAAGTATATTCCCAATGATTGTCCCCCGGAGGCGCCGCTGCCAGCATGGAAAGTACAGCCGCACCAACGGCACGTAGTTTGTGTCCTTTTCTCAATACGAATTTAATATCGGACGAACCGCAATAAGGACAGAGCGTCAGTTCTTCGGGCCAGCTTTGGTTCTGCCTCAGTACCTGAACGGCTTTCTCATAATCTTCATCCGCCACCAGAATATCCACTCCCGCAATACTGCTCACGCAACTTTTATACAAAGTAGAGAAGTTCTCATTATGCAGAATAGATTCAATGCCCTCATTCTCCAGCGCTCCTTGAAGGATATGCGCCTTCATCGCGTCATTACAGGTAATCAATTTTACGGTTTTCATACTTAACCAGATTTTATTATTCCCACAAAAATAGAACATAAAATTGAGATGTGAAACTATTTTCCATTAACTTTGCAGTCGCTAAACTACAAATAACATGAAAAGACTACTGTCGCTTCTGCTGTTTTGCAACATAACCATGTCCTTCCTTCTGGCACAGCCTGTCCACCAAGTGAAGGGAACAGTCATCGATAAATCCAGCCGTCAGCCGTTGGAATTTATCAATGTAATGATTGTCGGACTCAATAAAGGCGGAGTGACAAATGCCGAAGGTAAGTTCTCGATCGGACAAGTACCACCCGGAATCTACCGCCTGCAAGCGTCTGCTATCGGATACAAAACCGTCACTACCCCCGAATACATACTTTCGACCAGGGACCTACATATACAGATAGAGATGGAAGAGAATCAGACGGAACTGGAAGGAGTGACCGTCACCGCCTCCCCTTTCCGTCGGGACATTGAAAGTCCGGTCAGCCTGCGCATCATCGGATTGCAGGAAATAGAAAAGAGTCCGGGAGCCAACCGGGACATCTCACGCATCGTACAGTCTTATCCGGGAGTTGCCTTCTCACCGATAGGATACCGTAACGACTTGATCGTACGCGGCGGATCGCCTTCCGAAAACCGCTTTTACCTGGACGGAGTAGAGATCCCTAATATCAACCATTTCAGCACACAGGGAGCATCGGGCGGTCCGGTAGGTATCCTTAATGCCGACCTGATACGGGAAGTGAACTTCTATACCGGAGCCTTCCCGACAGACAAAGGAAATGCGCTCAGTTCCGTGCTCGACTTCAAATTGCGCGACGGGGACATGGAACGCAATTCCCTGAAAGCTACTCTCGGAGCTTCCGAAGTCTCCCTTGCCTCCAACGGACATTTGGGCAAAAAGACTTCCTATCTGGTTTCCGTCCGTCAGTCCTACCTGCAATTCTTGTTTGATATGCTCGGGCTGCCCTTTCTGCCGACTTTTACGGATGCGCAGTTCAAGCTGAAAACAAGGTTTGACGCCCGGAATGAATTGACTGTACTAGGGCTGGGCGACATTGATAAGATGAAACTAAACACCAAAGCCGACGATGAAGACAACGAATACATCCTCAGTTACCTGCCTAAAATTCAGCAGGAGACGTTCACTCTCGGAGCCGTATACCGGCACTATGCGGGGGCGCACGTGCAGTCGGTCGTTGCCAGTCACAGTTATCTGAACAACCGGAACACCAAATATCAGCAGAACGACGAAAGCGATCCGGATCATCTGATGCTCCGCCTCCGCTCTACGGAACAAAATACTCAGCTCCGTCTTGAGAACAGTTCGTCTTTCCGCAACTGGAAAGTCACAGTCGGAACCAGTCTGGACTATAGCCAGTATAGCAACACCACTTTTCAGAAGGTATATACCGACCGTGCGCAGACGTTCGACTACCACACCTATCTGGGCATCATGCGCTGGGGACTTTTCGGAACGGTCAATTACACCTCCATAGACGAACGTTTTACGGCTTCTCTGGGACTGCGTGCCGATGCCAACAACTACTCGGCAGCCATGAAAGACCTGTCCGACCAGCTTTCTCCCCGCCTGTCGCTCTCCTATCAACTGACGGAGCACTGGTCGCTGAGCGGAAACGCCGGACTCTATTACCAACTGCCCCCCTACACCGCTCTCGGCTTTAAAAACAATAACGGACTCTATGCCAACAAGTACGCGCTCCGCTATATGCAAGTCAGCCAGGGTAGCGTAGGACTAAACTGGAGAAAGGGCGATACCTTCGAAGTATCCGTCGAAGGATTCTATAAAGATTATGACAAAATTCCTCTTTCCGTAGCCGACGGCATTCCGTTGGCCTGCAAAGGAAACGATTACGGAGTGATTGGCAACGAGCTGCTTACTTCCACCGCACAGGGACGGTCTTACGGAGCAGAGCTTCTCCTTAAATGGCTGATCGCCAAGAAACTGAATCTCGCCTCTTCTTTCACGCTCTTTAAAAGCGAATATCGTACTGATAAGGAAAGCGAATACATCGCTTCCGCATGGGACAACCGCTTTATTTTCAACTTGCGGGGAACTTACAACCTCCCCCGGCACTGGAGCGTCGGAATGAAAGTCAGCTGTATAGGCGGTGCCCCCTATACTCCTTATGATGCCGACAAGTCATCTTTGGTGACGGCCTGGAATGCGCAGGGAAAACCGTATTACGACTATACCCGATACAATGAAGAACGGCTCCCGGCCTTTACTCAGGTAGATATCCGCATAGACAAAACGTTCTATCTGAAGCGCTGTATGCTGGGTTTCTACATCGATTTGCAGAATATCGCAGGCAGCAAGCTGAAACAGGCAGATGTATTAATGAGTACCGGAGTAATCAAGAATCCGGACGCACCGATAACCGAACAACGGTATGTCATGAAGTCCCTCAAGCAGGAAAGCGGTACCCTGCTGCCGACTTTGGGAATCACGTTTGAATACTAACACTATATTATATAATAACGAACTAAAAATTCACTATGATGAAAAAACAAATTGCATTAGTAGCCCTGTTATTTTTGGGCATGAGCTGTTTCGATGCTTCAGCACAATTCAAGAAATTCAATTTAGGCAAAGCTATTCAAGCAGGAAAAGATGCCGCACAAGCAATCTCTCTATCTGACGCCGACATTGCTGCCATGAGCAAGGAGTATATGGAGTGGATGGACAACCATAACCCACTGGCCAAGCCGGACAGCGAATACGGAAAACGCTTGGAAAAGCTGACTGGAAACATCAAAGAGGTAGAAGGCATGCAGGTAAACTTTGGCGTATATGAAGTAGTGGACGTAAACGCTTTCGCCTGTGGCGACGGCAGCGTACGTATCTGTGCCGGACTGATGGATGTCATGACCGACGAAGAAGTAATGGCAGTAATCGGTCATGAAATCGGTCATGTCATCCATACCGACTCTAAAGACGCAATGAAGAATGCCTATTTCCGTTCGGCCGTAAAGAATGCGGCAGGAGCAGCCAGCAGCCAGGTCGCCAAACTGACTGACTCTGAACTGGGAGCTATGGCAGAAGCACTTGCCGGCGCACAGTACTCACAGAAACAAGAGTACGCAGCGGATGCCTACGGTGTAGAGTTCTGCGTAAAAAACAACATCGACCCTTATGGCATGTACAAATCATTGAATAAGCTTCTCGAATTGTCCAACGGAGCTCCCGCATCTTCTTATATGCAGAGAATGTTTTCTTCACACCCCGACACTGCCAAACGTGTATCCCGCGCTAAAGAACTGGCTGATAAATACAAGCAATAAGAAAGATTCAGGAACATAGAAAATAAAAGAACATATTCCGAGATTGCAAAGTGGATGCTCCCGGAATATGTTCTTTTGTTCTTAAGCACCCCTCATCTCAAAGAATACATTACCATTCCGCACCAATTGTTTATTAAAAAATCATTAATATACAGCACATATTTGCATGATGTCGTGATTTCATGTAATTTCACGGCAATAATCATTTAAATCCATTTATGGAATTTCTTATCATACTTCTCTTACTCGTATTGAATGGTATCTTTGCCATGTACGAAATTGCGCTGGTATCTTCCAGCAAAGCACGTCTCGAAACTCTCGCCGGAAAAGGCAGCAAATCTGCACGTGGAGTACTGAAACAACTGGAAGAACCCGAAAAGTTCTTGTCCACTATTCAAATCGGTATCACCCTGATCGGTATCGTATCCGGTGCCTATGGTGGTGTCGCTATCGCGGACGACCTTGTTCCGCTCTTCTCCCTCATACCGGGAGCGGAAGCCTATGCACGTAATCTGGCGATGATCACCACTGTGGTAATCATCACCTATCTCTCTCTTATCATCGGAGAGCTGGTTCCCAAGTCCATTGCCCTCAGCAATCCGGAACGGTACGCAACCTTGTTCAGTCCGATTATGATTTTATTGACGAAAGTCTCCTATCCGTTCGTCTGGTTTCTCAGTATCTCCACCCGCCTGCTGAACAGAATCATCGGCGTAAAGAACGAAGAACGCCCGATGACACAGGAAGAGATTAAAATGATTCTCCACCAAAGCTCCGAACAGGGAGTGATCGACAAGGAAGAGACGGAAATGCTGCGTGATGTGTTCCGTTTCTCGGACAAACGTGCCAATGAACTGATGACGCACCGCAGAGACCTTGTCATCTTCCATCCCGACGATACGAAAGACAAGGTGATGAAGACAATCGAAGAAGAGCACTACAGCAAATATCTGTTGGTGGACGAGCGGAAAGATGAGATTATCGGTGTGGTATCCGTAAAGGATATTATTCTGATGGTGGGCAATAAAAAGGAGTTCAATCTGCGCGAAATAGCCCGCCCGGCTCTGTTTATCCCCGAAAGTTTATATGCAAATAAAATTTTAGAGCTGTTCAAGAAGAACAAAAACAAGTTCGGAGTTGTTGTTAACGAGTATGGTAGTACAGAAGGTATCATTACCCTGCACGACCTTACCGAAAGCATCTTCGGAGACATCCTTGAAGAGGACGATACGGAAGAGGAAGATATCGTCAGAAGACAGGATGGTTCGATGCTGGTGGAGGCCTCGATGAACATCAAGGACTTTATGGAAGAGATGGGAATCTTATCTTATGAAGACCTGGAAGACGAAGACTTCACGACCCTCGGAGGACTGGCAATGTTCCTGTTGGGCGGTATCCCGAAAGCCGGAGATATCTTCACCTACAAGAACCTGCAATTCGAAGTAGTGGATATGGACCGTGGACGGGTAGACAAACTGCTGGTCATCAAACGGGACGAAGAAGAATAAAGAAAAAATAACCCGAGCAGTAAGCTCACTATATTTATATTAACTTAAAGCACTTAACGATGAAAAAAGTAATTATGTTAGCAGCAGTCGTAGCTGCTTTGGCATCTTGCCAGTCAAAAGCCAACAAAGCCGCAGAGGCAGAAGCAGACAGTCTTTCTATAGAAATGGCTCCGATCACAGAAGTGACCGAAGTTTATGAAGGTACACTCCCTGCTGCCGACGGTCCGGGTATCGACTACGTATTGACCCTGAACGCTGCAACTGACGGTGTAGATACCACGTATACACTGGATATGACTTACCTCGATGCAGAAGGTCAGGGTAAGAATAAAACCTTCTCTTCTAAAGGAAAACAACAGACTATCCAAAAAGTAGTGAACAAAAAACCTACCAAAGCTGTTAAGTTAACTCCGAATGATGGTGAGGCTCCAATGTATTTTGTGATTGTAAATGACACTACCCTGCGTTTGGTAAACGATAGCCTGCAGGAAGCTGTCAGCGATCTGAATTATGACATCATCAAGGTAAAGAAATAACAACCTAAATCCTAACCAGTAAAATCATCCTCGCTACAGCTATCTGTGGCGAGGATGATTTCGTTAAAAGGGAAGTCTGACACATCCCCCTTTTTATTTCTATCCCAATACTCCTTCTCCCTCCTGCAGGCGTTTCAGACGAAGCAATGCCTCTATATAATAATAGTCTGCATAGATAATAGAAGCGTCTATCTCCGAATGAGCCGGCCAATGGCCTGTGCTATGAAGCAGGAAAGCCGGATTACTTTTACCGCTCTGATAATTGTCGGAACTCAGGCTTGTCAGCATTTCGATAGCGGCATCCTTGTAGTGTTTGCCCTTCCCATTGGGGAGATAGGCAGACAGTTCGAGCAGTGCGGAAGCAACTACGGCAGCCGCCGAAGCATCACGCGGAACATCGGGTATGCCTGGAGCACTGAAATCCCAATAAGGTACTTTGTCTTCGGGCAAGCGTTCCAGATAGACATCAGCTACTTTCTGCACAAAGTCAAGGTATTTGGGATCTTTCGTTTCACGATAGACTACGGTGTAGCCATAAATAGCCCATGCTTGTCCACGTGCCCACATTGTGCTGTCCGCATATCCTTGATGAGTCACTCCTTTAATCAGGTTACCTGTAATAGTATCATATACTGCTACATGATATGAGGTATAGTCCGGACGGAACTGACACTTCATAGTCTTGTCGGCATGAGATACAGCGATGTCGTATAAGTAAGGATTCCCCCCGTTCTTTGCTGCCCAGAAAAGCATCTCAAGATTGATCATATTGTCCATGATGGTATTGTGGGGCCAGTTGCGGGGTTCTACTTCCCGCGGCCAGGACAGCATCGTGCCGACTACCGGATTAAACAAAGTAGCCAATGAATCGGCTGTGTCCAGAATCACTTGTTTGTAAGCGGGATTCTTGGTCAGGCGATATCCGTTGCCGTAGCTGCAAAAAACCAAAAAGCCCAGATCATGATCATAAGCCGGAATGCGGGAAAGGAACTCTAAGGATGCCGTAAACTTTTCGGCTTCTTCCAGTATATGCTTGTCTTGTGTATACTCATAATCATACCACAACACTCCCGGCCAGAAACCGGCACACCATTCTTCCTTCGTTGCTTTCCGACAGTTCCAATGATGTTCGTCTGCCATGACATTACGTGGCATCATTGTATAGTCTATACCCGAGTCTCCTTTCAGTTCTACCAGTGAACGTTGGGTCTGTTCCGCGCAATAATCCAGAGCTTTATTCATATCCAACGTACCGGAAGTCCGATGGGCACATGCACAAAAGCCTAGTACTACAACCAACCCTGCTACAATCTTCTTCATTTTTTCGTTCTATATCTTCGTGTTAGTTTCTTATTTTTTATTCTCACTTATTCTTTCTTATCATTTAGTTACCCGGAACCAGTCTACATCCGCCCATCCGCGATTTCCGTCATTAGGAGTGACGCAGAATAAACCGACTTTCGCTCCTATCCACTTTCCCTGCCGGGCAGTAAAAGGTTCTCCCGCTGCTGTATACTTCTTTCCATCGAGACTATAGGCAAAGGTGCAAACGGCTCCCTTGGCAACCTTTACCCGTAAGTAAACGGTCTTCCACTCATTATCAGCCACTCCCGGCATTTTCAGATATTCCACCGGAAAACTCGCCAGTTCCTTCACTTGTTCGGGGTGCTGTTGTTCCGCATCTTTGCATACGACTTGTTGCAGGATAAACTTGTCGCCGGCTTTACGGACAGACAAATAACTATAATCCCATCCCATTACTATCATTCCGGCTTGCTCTCCATCCTGCTTGGCGGTAAACGTCAGCTTGGTAGTAGCCGTAAACTCTTCAGCGGGAAACTTTTGCAGCAACAGATTAGGCACTTCCCAAAAGTTCACGAACTCTTTGGAAAGGCTGCCTGCATAGAGTCGGATATATCTCAGATCGGTCGTAAATCCGTAGGTATCCTGTTTGTTGGCATGCCACTGCCACTGTAATCCCAAGTGCCGTGTATCGAACTCGTCACTTTCCGGAGGAGTAGTTACCGGATACATCTTTCCGACATTCGGCTTTTTATAGGTGGTGACAGGTTCTCCGCAACCGTCTTTGTCTTTATCTACTCCGATCACAGGCCATTCATTCACCCATTTCATCGGATTGAGATGAATAACACGTCCGTAAGCCCCTTGATCCTGAAAGTGGACGAACCACGATTCTCCTGTATTTGTATCTACCCAGCCCCCCTGATGCGGACCGTTGATGGTGGTCTTCCCCTGCGCCATCACGATCTTTGATTCATAGGGACCATAGATATTCTTTGAACGAAGCACTAGCTGCCAACCGGTAGCTACTCCGCCTGCCGGAGCAAAAATATAATAGTAACCATTTCGTTTATAGAGCTTCGGTCCTTCTACCGTATGGTTCTTCCCGTCATTTCCATCGAACACCATTACCGGATCGGAGATCACTTCCGTTCCTTCCGCATTCAGTTCGCAAATAACCAGAATGCTGTTCACTCCGCTGCGGCTGCCGGCATAAGCATGTATCAGATATACTTTCCCGTCCTCGTCCCAAAGTGGCGTCGGGTCGATCATTCCTTTTCCAGCTTTCACCAATACGGGTTTGCTCCATGATCCTTTCGGATCTCTGGTCTTTATCATGTAGATTCCATAATCCGGATCGCCCCAATAAATATAAAACTCTCCCTTATGAAAGCGGATAGCAGGAGCCCATACACCTTTCCCATGCTGCGCTTTATCGAAAAACTCTTTGGGTTCCTGTACCGGCAACGCATAATTCACCAGCGACCAGTTTACCAGATCACGGGAATGAAGTATAGGAAGTCCCGGTATGCAATTAAAACTGGAAGCCGTCATATAGAAATCATCTCCTGCCGCACATACGTCCGGATCGGAATAGTCGGCATAAAGCACAGGGTTCTGATAAGTACCATTGCCTTTATCAGCCACCCAGGTCTGGGATATTTCCTGTGCACCCGCCCAAGTACAGCAAGCCATCATTCCTGCTATAAACAGAATCTTTTTACGCATATTACCTTACTAATAATTTCATTCAAACATACTAATCGTTATTCCTAAAAACAGGTTCTTTTTACCTTATATTAAAACCAATCTTTCAAAAACTGAATCCTTTATCTCTTTTCAACAATCTTATTACTGACCTATTTGCTTATATATACGAAGGGGATCAGGTAAATACCTAATCCCCTCGCAAAAATATTCCAAAATGTATCGTCATTCCCGGTAATACATCAATGTGCCGAAACCTAACTGATCAAATCCACCGCTATTCGGTCCATAGTTTCCACCACCTCCGTCGGGGCGCATTTGCTCTGCCCACTTCCCGCTGTAAATGGAAGATATACCTTTTGCCTTGCAATATCCATAGAACAGTTCCCATGCCGGTCTTTTCGTTCCGCGCTGGTCTGTAGATATAGTTGTATTGGTATAAGACGGATTTGAATAGGAAGTATAGGGGAAAGAATTGGAATCATATACAAAATCATCACCAACTAATGTTCCTTTATTGAAGGCTTCATCTTTGATCAGATTGTACTTGCCTACATACTCAGCCATTGCTACTGCCCTATAATTATCAAAAGCAAACAGGTCCTCACCGATACTATAAGCCATCTGACAGAATGCCCCCATCAATGACACACACAATGTCGCATGCCCTTGGTCACGTCCCGACTCTTCACACTGTCCCAAAATCTCATCAGAATCCGGATCCTGATGCAAAAAAGGAACTGCATTTTTGATATTTCCAGCTTCTTTATATCTTCCTTCTTCATTCTTAAAATATACGATAGCTTGATTAATCAGCACATTATCATCACACAATATTCCAATGGAAAGAATAGATGTCATCTGAGCCAGATCCCAGTTTAGCCAGTAATGCATATTGCCCTGTCCGCCGTTATGATTCTTAAGGAACATATTGGAAACACTGTAAAACGTATCTTTCATCCAAGTCTTGAACTTCTCAAAATCATTCCTATCCCATCCGTTGTAATCTCTGAGCAATTCCGCCGCATTTGCCCACTGATGTGCCTGAATAGGTATCAAATATAAATTAGGGTCTGGAATATTATTAGTATAACCTTCCATTCTCAATATACCCTTGCAGTTCGTAGCCCATGCATTAAACAGTTTTACAGCAGCATCTGCAAATACGGTATTTCCCGACAACTGATAGCGGAGTGCCAGTTGGTAAGCAGCCGCAGCATCATACATACACGATGTGTAATTAGAGTAATCCGGATATTTACCCGACCAATTATTCTTATCCATTCGTTTCAAATATCCATCAAGCAAAGCACTCGTTTTTTCTGTATAAGAACTTTGCGCATAATCGCTTGCTTCCAGTTGAGCGTAGGCATCTTTCCAGGGCGATCGTGTCAGATTACTTTTTACGCGATCAATATCGGCCTGTGTATGAAGCATACAAGGATGCTTCAATGGCAAATAGTCTTTCTTAACCATATCTTCTTCAGGACTTTTCAAATCACTGAATTTACTGGTATCCCCATTGGGAATTTCACTACTGCAGGACATCATACCAAATGCTATCACAAAGCTAAAGAATAAGCTTATATATTTC
>ENA-UAMB01001317-UAMB01001317.1-human-gut-metagenome-genome-assembly--contig:-NODE-1317-length-12503-cov-12.149823_pt1 | contig 12503 bp, 9 predicted proteins | sample MGYA00243707_ERZ654484 | MGnify/ENA primary metagenome ERZ654484 (study PRJEB26926, sample SAMN06164464) | human gut metagenome | biome: ENVO:00009003; feature: ENVO:2100002; material: ENVO:00002003... | reverse complement strand
CTGCCCCTGTACGTCTGCGGTACCTTCATCGACATGACCAAGTCCGGCAAGACCTTTGCCATTCTGGGCATCCTGTGGAAGGTGTTCCTGGTGGTCATCATCATGCACCTGATCTGCATCTTCATCCAGTTCTGTGTCGCAGGCGCTGTGAGCCACAAGAACCCCCTGCAGCTCATCAAGAACCAGATCCCCGGCTACACCACCGCACTGGGCACCCAGTCCTCTGCAGCTACCATCCCGGTCAACCTGCAGTGTGCCGCGGCGGACGGCGTGAGTGCACAGATCCGCAACTTTGTTGTGCCTCTGTGCGCCAACATCCACATGGCAGGTTCCATGATCACCATTACTGCGTGTGCCACCGCTGTCTGCCTGATGAATCAGCTGCCCATCAGCCTTGCTACCGTGGTACCGTTCATCATGACGCTGGGCGTTGCCATGGTGGCTTCTCCCGGTGCTCCCGGCGGCTCCATCATGACGGCTCTGCCTTTCCTGTACATGATCTTCGGTGCGGAGGCGGGCGATCCCAACGGCCCCATCTGCGCCATTATGGTGGCACTGTACATCACTCAGGATTCTTTCGGCACTGCCTGCAATGTCTCCGGCGACAACGCCATCGGCGTGATCGTGGAGACCATTTACCAGAAGTTCATCAACAAGAGCAGCGCAAGCGTCTGATGCGCGGCGCGGCTCTTGACCTGACAGGAGTGACACCCCATGGCATTTATCAGTGTTTTTGATGTTCTGGGCCCGAACATGATCGGCCCTTCCAGCTCCCACACCGCAGGTGCGGAGATCATCGCCTTTCTGGCACAGAAGATGATCGCCCCGCCGCTGAAGCGGGTGGACTTTACCCTCTACGGTTCCTTTGCCAAGACCTACCACGGCCATGGCACCGACCGCGCCCTGCTGGGCGGCATCATGGGCTTTTCGGCCGATGATACCCGCATCCGGGATTCCTTTGCGATTGCCACCGAGCGGGGTCTGGCCTACAGCTTCACCCCCAATGAAGCGGAGACAGACATCTACCCCAATACGGTAGATATCCGGATGGAAAACGCCGCCGGTCAGGCGATGACGGTGCGGGGAGAGTCGCTGGGCGGCGGCAAGGTGCGTATTGTGCGGATCAACGGCGTGGAAGTGGACTTTACCGGCGAGTATAACGCCCTCATTGTGGTACAGCAGGACAAGCCCGGCGTGGTGGCTCATATCACGAAAATTCTCAGTGACCGCGGTGTGAACATTGCATTTATGCGCCTGTTCCGCGAGGAAAAAGGTCATACCGCCTACACCATCGTGGAGTCGGATGAACGCCTGCCCGAGGGCGTGGATCGATTACTGCTGGAAAACCCGAACATCCGTGATGTGATGGTCGTACAGCAGTAAGGAGGGAACACAGGATGAACATGGATTTCAAATCTGCAGAAGAGCTGCTGAATCTGTGCGAAGAAAACCAGCTGCCGATTTCTGAGGTGATGCGCCAGCGCGAGTGTCTGCTGGGCGAAGTACCCCGGGATTCTGTAAATCACCGCATGGGAAAGGCATGGGAGATCATGCGCTCTTCCGCCACCCAGCCGCTGAAAAAGCCCATCAAATCCATGGGCGGGCTCATCGGCGGGGAGGCGAAGAAGCTGGAAGCACACGATGCAAAAAAGAAGAGCATCTGCGGCGACGTGCTGGAAAAAGCCATTACCTATGCCATGGCAGTGCTGGAAGTAAACGCTTCCATGGGCCTGATCGTGGCCGCGCCTACTGCAGGTTCTGCCGGTGTGGTGCCAGGTATGATGCTGGCCCTGCAGGAGTGCTACCGGATCTCTGACCAGCGCGTTGTGGATGCATTGTTTAACGCCGGAGCCGTGGGCTATCTGGCCATGCGCAATGCAACCGTGGCCGGAGCCGTGGGCGGCTGCCAGGCAGAGGTGGGCGTTGCATCCGCTATGGCCGCGTCCGCTGCCGTGGAGCTTATGGGCGGCACGCCGCAGCAGTGCCTGGATGCAGCTTCCACTGTGCTCATGAACATGCTGGGCCTTGTGTGCGACCCCGTGGGCGGCCTGGTGGAGTACCCCTGCCAGAATCGCAACGCTGCCGGTGTGGCCAATGCCCTCGTTGCAGCGGAAATGTCTCTGAGCGGGATCCGCCAGCTGATCCCCTTTGATCAGATGCTGGATACCATGTATGCCGTGGGCAAGCGTCTGCCCGCCGAGCTGCGCGAAACAGCACAGGGCGGCTGCGCCACTACCCCCGCAGCCTGCGCGGCCTGCGGCCTGTGCGGCTGAGAAAGATCGTTAAAAAATGAGGCAGGATTCCCGGGAAAAGGGAGATCCTGCCTCATTTTTGGCTTTTTGGGTTTTAGTTCAGTTTCAGGTCGTTCTCTTTGATCCAGCCCAGCTTGCGCTCGATCTCACAGAAGATCACGCTCAGGACAGCGGGGAGAACGAAGCAGACGAGGACCAGAGCGGCCCAGTCCATCGGGGTGATGGCGGCCTTGGTGCCGGCGGCAATGTCGTTGATCCAGCCGGTGTAAACGCCGATCTGGCCCACAAGACCGCAGGTGCCCATACCGGAGGAGACGGCGGCACCGTTCATCTCCATGTGGAACACGCAGGTAGCCAGAGGGCCGGTGATGGCGCTGGCCAGCGTGGGGGCGATCCAGATGCGGGGATTCTTGACGATGTTGCCCATCTGGAGCATACTGGTGCCCAGGCCCTGGCTGATGAGGCCGCCCACGCCGTTTTCCTGAAAGCTCATCACGGCAAAGCCCACCATCTGGGCGCAGCAGCCCGCCACGGCGGCACCTCCGGCCAGACCCGTCAGGCCCAGGGCCGCGCAGATGGCGGCGGAGGAGATGGGCAGGGTCAGCGCCACGCCCACGATGACCGAGACGAGGATGCCCATGACGAACGGAGCCTGCTCGGTGGCCCACATGATGAGGGTGCCCACCTGGCTGGCCGCCGCGCCGATGGGGGCGGCGATCAGCATGGAGAGGCCGACGCCCGCAAAGATCGTGACCAGCGGGGTGACAAGAATGTCGATCTTGGTCTCCTTGCTCACGGCCTTGCCCAGCTCTGCCGCCACAATGGCGATGATGAGGACGGCCAGCGGGCCGCCGGCCCCGCCCAGCGCGTTGGAGGAGTAGCCTACCGTGACCAGGCTGAACAGCACCAGCGGCGGGCAGTGGAGTGCCCAGCCGATGGCCACGGCCATGGCCGGGCCGCTCATGGCCGTGGCATAGCCGCCCAGGTCCACCAGCACGTCCAGCCCGGTCTGCTGGCCCAGTGTTTTGATGATGGTGCCGATGAGCAGGCTGGCAAACAGGCCCTGCGCCATGGCACCCAGCGCCTCAATGAGGTAGCGCTGCGGGGTAATGACGATGTCTTTTCGTCTTAAGAAATCTTTTACATTTGACATATTGCTTCCGCCTTTCCGTACGGTGTGTTCACAGTGCAGCAAAGCTGCATGTCCATCATGATACCATACACATGTCAAGACAGCAAGAGAAAAATTGAAAAAAGAGAAGAAATTGCATCTTTTTTGCGCGGCAGGTGCAATTTCTGCGTGTTCTGGTTCGTATTCTGGATGGAGCGTTTTCTCTTGGACCAAAAATCGGATTTGCAGTGCTGCTTCTGTGGCACGGAACATTGACGGGAGCTTGGGTTTGGGTGTATACTAAAGAGGTCAAAATAGCGTTATCGGAATGCTCCGGGGGCTGCAGGGCGGCCCTGTGAAAATAAACGGGCGATGCAGGCCCGATCAGGCTGGAGGCAAGCAGGCGACATGAAACAGAACACTTCAAACTCGGCAAAGAAAGGCGCGCGGCGCGGCGCGGGCCAGGCCGTGGCAGCCATGGTCATGGCGCTTGCGGTTGCTGTGGGCGGCGTGGGCACTACGGCCCTGCTGGCAGCCCAGCCGGTGGGCCTGACCGTGGAGCCCTCCACCATCCAGTGGGAGGACGACTCCACCCAGACCAGCACCCATCAGAACCAGAAAAAACAGGAGCAGAAAAAGCCCACGGTCAAGGCGGAGAGCGAAGCTGCAACGGAGCAGCCCGCAGAGTCCAAAGCCGAGAGCACGGCAGCTTCTGTGGAAGAAAAAGCTGAATCCGCAGCGCCCAGCGTGAGCGAGGCGGCATCTTCCGAGGCCGCGCCCAGTGAGCCTGCGCAGGAGCCCGCTCCCGCAGACCCCATGGCGGGCGAGGGCACCGGGCTGGAACAGGAGAACGCGTTCCCCGTCTTCCAGCAGGAGACCGATGAACTGGCTGCGGAAGACCCCCTGAGCCCCCGGGTGGAGAATACCGCCATGGATGGGGCCGCGGACACGGCCGTGAGCACCGCCGGGGTCAACTCGGTGGAAGACGCACTGGCCGAGGCCCAGATCAAAGATGAAAACGGCACCATCCTGCTGACGCCGGAGGAGATCCGGGCCGCGCTGGATGCCGGCACGCTGGATGAAGACAGCATCGACGCCCAGTGTCTGGCCGACGAGAACGGCCTGTTGAGCTGGCTGTGGAAGTGGCTGTTTGGCAAAAAAGAGGATAACACCCCTGCCCCGGTCTACTCCGGCTGGCGGACCGTGAACGGCAAGACCTATTATTATGACCAGAACACCAACAAGCCGGTCACGGGCATCCAGTCCATTGACAACAAGCTCTATTATTTTGATGCCGATGGTGTGCAGCAGAGCGCAAAATTCGGCATTGATGTCTCCAAATACCAGTCCAACATTGATTTTGAAAAGGCCAAAAAGGCAGGCGTGGAGTTCGTCATCATCCGCATCGGCTACCGTGGCTATGGCTCCGGCACGCTGGTGCTGGACCCGATGTTCGAGCAGCATTTCACCAACGCCCGGAACGCGGGCCTGAAAGTGGGCGTCTACTTCTTCAGCCAGGCCGTCAATGAGAACGAGGCACGGGAGGAAGCCCAGGGCTGCAGGTATGTCCTGAACAGCCGCAAGCTGGATTACCCCATCTACTTTGATTCCGAGGCTTCCGGCGGCTCCAATGGCCGCGCCGATGGCCTGGGTGTCACCGACCGCACCAAGTGCGCCATTGCGTTCTGTGAGGAAGTCAAGGCGCTGGGCTACCAGCCGGGCGTGTACGCCTCCACCCGGTGGTTCCGCAACCGGCTGGATCTGAGCCAGCTGAGCCAGTACCCCATCTGGAACGCCCATTATAACGTGGCCAGCAGCCCCATCCCCTGCCAGATGTGGCAGGGCACCTGCACGGCCCGCATCCCCGGCTATAACGGCCAGATCGATGTGAACATCAGCTACATGGGCTGACGCCCTGAAAGAAAAACAGCGCTGCATCCAACCGGATGCGGCGCTGTTTTTTGCATAAAAAATTCCCCGCGGGGGACACGGTCAGACCCTGCGCGGGGAGAGGTTCGGTAAACTTTTGCGGGACGGTTACTTCGTCCACTTGCGGAACTCGTCGTCGGTGCACTTGACGTAGTGGCTGCCGCTGACATGGTGGTTGGTGCCCTGGGTGTAGTCGATGCCGGAGGTGGCGTAGTCGTACGTCTCTGCCACGCGGCGCTTCTCGACCACGGGGTTGGGCAGCGGGATGGCGGACAGCAGGCTGCGGGTGTAGGGGTGGATGGGATTTTCAAAAATCTCTTCCGTGGTGCCCGTCTCCAGCAGGTGGCCCAGATGGAGCACACCGATGCGGTCCGAGATGTACTTGACCATGGACAGGTCGTGGGCAATGAACAGGTAGGCCGTGCCGGTCTCCTGCTGGATGTCTTTCATCAGGTTGACCACCTGGGCCTGGATGGACACGTCCAGTGCCGAGATGCACTCATCGGCAATGATGAGCTTGGGGTTCATGATGAGGGCACGGGCGATGCCCACGCGCTGGCGCTGGCCGCCCGAGAACTGATGGGGGTAGCGCTCGGCGTGCTCCGGGGCCAGACCGACCTTGGCCAGAATGGCCTCGACCTTGGCGCGGCGCTCCTCCTGATTCTTGTACATGTGGTGGATGTCCAGTCCCTCGCCGATGATGTCCTCCACCTTTTTGCGGGGGTTCAGGGAGGCCATGGGGTCCTGGAAGATCATCTGCATCTGGGTGCGCAGGGTGCTGTTCTGGCTGTGGTTCAGCTTGCCGCTGATATCCTGCCCGTCAAAGGTGATCTTGCCTGCGGTGGGGTCGTACAGCCGGATGATGCTGCGGCCGATGGTGGACTTGCCCGAGCCGGACTCGCCCACCAGACCGTACGTTTCACCGGGATAAATTTCAAAGCTGACATCGTCCACAGCCTTGACGGTAAAGTTTTTGTTTACCTTGAAATATTGCTTCAAGCCCTCGACTTTCAGCAGAGGGGTAGCACTTTGAGCTGCCATGTTACTCCGCCTCCTCGATCTTTTTTGCTTCCGCTTTCATGCGGGCAATGCGCTGGGCCAGCTCCGGCGGCATGTCCACCTTGGGAGCGCGGGGGTCCAGCAGCCAGGTGGCCGCATAGTGGGTATCGGTGATCTTGAACATGGGCGGGTCTACCTCGTCATCAATGTTCAGCGCAAAATGGTTGCGGGGGGCAAAGGCGTCGCCCGGCTTCTCATGCAGCAGGTTGGGCGGCGAGCCGGGGATGGTGTACAGGCGGTCGTCGGCGGTGTCCAGATCGGGCATGGCGGACAGCAGGCCCCAGGTGTAGGGGTGGCGGGGCTCGTAGAAGATCTCGTCGATGGTGCCCGTCTCCACGATCTTGCCGGCGTACATGACGTCCACATAATCGGCGACTTTGGCCACAACGCCCAGGTCGTGGGTGATGTAGATGACCGAGATGCCGCGCTCTTTCTGGATGGAGCGGATCAGCTCCAGGATTTTGGCCTGAATGGTCACGTCCAGAGCGGTGGTGGGCTCATCACAGATGAGCAGGTCGGGGTCGCAGGCCAGCGCGATGGCGATGACCACGCGCTGCCGCATACCGCCGGACAGCTGATGGGGGTAGTTCTTCATCCGCTTTTCCGCATCGGTGATGCCCACCTCTTCCAGCAGCTCCACAGCCTTTTTGTAGGCCTGGTCCTTGGGCATTTTGAAGTGCCAGAGCATTCCCTCCATGATCTGCTTGCCGATCTGCATGGTGGGGTCCAGGCTGGTCATGGGGTCCTGGAACACCATGGCGATCCGCTTGCCGTTGATGTGGCGGCGGATCCACTTTTTGTCTTTCTGCAGCAGGTCCACGGTCTCAGGGGAGCCGTCGGCGTGGTGGTAGCTGAACTGGATGGAGCCGCTGTTGACGATGGCGTTCTGGGCCAGGATGCCCATGGCGGCTTTCATGGTGACGGACTTGCCCGAGCCGGACTCGCCGACCAGAGCTACCGTCTCGCCCTTGTACAGGTCGATGTTCACGCCGCGGATGGCGTGGACCTTGCCTGCGGTGGTCTTAAAGGTGATGTCGAGGTCACGCACCGACAGCACCTGTTCTTTTTTGTTTTCAGGCATGGTGTGTTCCTCCTTACATGCTCTTCATCTTGGGGTCCAGTGCCTCGCGCAGACCATCGGCCACCAGGTTGAAACTGAGCATCAGCAGGCTCATGACCACGATGGGCGGGATGATCTGGTAGGGGTGGGTGGTAAAGCTGTTGTACAGCTCACTGATGAGCGAACCCAGCGAGCACTGGGGCACCGGGATGCCCAGACCCACGAACGAAAGGAAAGCCTCGGTAAAAATAGCGGTGGGGATGCTGAACATGACCTGGGTGATGATGGGTCCGATGATGTTGGGCAGGACTTCCTTAAAGATGATGAAGAAGCTGCCCGCACCCAGCGTGCGGGACGCCAGCACGAACTCCTGATCTTTCAGTTTGAGCATCTCGGCACGGGCAATGCGGCTCATGCCCACCCACTCGGTCAGCATCAGGGCAAAGATAATGGTGATCATGCCGGGCTGCAAGATCAGCAGCAGCAGGGTCACGATGACCAGACGGGGGATGCCGTTGGCCACTTCGAGGAAGCGCTGCATCAGCATATCCACTTTTCCGCCAAAATAGCCTGAGATCAGGCCGTAACTCATGCCAATGACCATGTCGATGATGGCGGCAGCCACGGCGATGATGAGAGAGACGCGGGCACCCTCCCAGGTACGGGTCCAGATGTCACGGCCATACAGGTCGCTGCCGAACCAGTAGTACACATCGTCCTTGCCTTTTTCGACGTAATTGTTGACGATCTTGGTGCCGGTGGTGGTGCTCATCTTCTCGCTGCCGTCCAGAATGCCGAAGCTCTCGATGCCCGGCACACGGGGGGCAAAGTTTTTCTGGCTCAGCTCCTGGCCGGAGTAGGTGTAGCTGTTCATGCCCGGGCCAAAGATGGCCAGCAGCACGATGAACACGATGAGGATGAGGCCCAGCACGGCGCTCTTCTTGCGGAGGAAGCGGATGCGGGCATCTTTCCAGAAGCTCTGGGCCGCAAAGTTGGAGTCTACGGCGATCTCATCGTCGTTGTGCTTGAGGGTGAAATCCGCCTCGTTGAACTTGTGCTCGGGGTACAGACCATCCACGGTCTGGGTGATGGCGGCGGCGGTGGATTCGCCGCCCAGCCGGATCGCTTTTTCTGCCATATCAGTCGTCCCCCTTTGCCAAACGGATGCGCGGGTCAATGATGCCGTACAGCAGGTCAACGACCAGCATGATGCCAATGTACATGGCGCTGTAGATAAAGCTCAGACCAATGACAACGTTGTAATCGTTGGACTGGATGGCCGTCACCAGCAGGCTGCCCACGCCGGGGATGGCGAAGATCTTTTCGACCACCAGAGAGCCGGTCATCAGATCCACGATCAGAGGAGCCAGCACGGTGATGATGGGGATGAGGGCGTTGCGCAGCGCGTGACGGAAGATCAGCGCCGGGCCGGAGATGCCCTTGCTCTCGGCCAGCAGCATATAGTCGGAATCCAGCACCTCGATCATCTCACTGCGGGTAAAACGGGCAATGGACGCCATGGTGAACATGGAGAGTGACACGCTGGGCAGCACGCTGGAACCAAAGATGTCTTTTGCGGAGAACAGCATGGGGAACCAGCGGAGCTTGAAGCCGAAGGTATAGCTCAGTGCCAGCGCAAAGACGTAGGACGGCACCGAAACGCCGATGACCGAGATGATGGTGGCGACGGTATCAAAAATGGTGTCCCGCTTGAGGGCGGCGATGATGCCCAGCACCAGGCCCACCAGCGCGCCCAGCGTGACGGCCATGCCGCCGATCTGGATGGAGATGGGCAGGCGGGCCTGCACCAGCTGGGAGATGGGCGTGTTCTTGGAGATGTTGTAGCTCACGCCCAGGTCGCCCCGGAGCATGTTGCCCACATAGCGGAAGAACTGGATGTAGATGGGCTGATCCAGACCGTACTTGGCGTACAGCGCAGCCCGCATGTCAGCGGTCAGCTTTTCATCGTTGAACGGGGAGCCGGGCATCAGCTGCATGAGGATGAACAGCACCAGCAGGATGGCCAGCAGCGTGAACAATGAGGTCAGAAGCCGCTTGAGCGTATATTTTTTCACGACGGGTGAACCCCCTTTTCTTTTGCAGCTGCGGTCAACCGTGCGCGAGCTGCGGACAGGTACGATGCCAAAAAGGCGCACAGTGGCTTTTGCGGGCCACTGTGCGGCCTTGTTCAGCAATGGATGTTCAATTAGACGCTCTTGGTGGTGCGCTTGTACACGCGGTTCAGAGCGCAGGGGTGATGCTCCACACCCTTGACGGCGGAGGAGATCATCTCGGCGTTGCACTGGCCGTACAGCGGGAAGATGACGACCTGATCCAGCACGATGGCTTCCGCGTCGTACATGGCAGCCCAGCGGCCCTCGGGGTCGGTGCACAGGTCACCGGTGGTGCACTCGGCGATGATGGCATCGTAGTCGGCGTCGCTCCACAGACCGTAGTTGTTGGAGTTGCCGGTGACCCACATGCCCAGATAGGTCATCGGGTCAGCGTAGTCGGGGCCCCAGCGGGTCAGGCCCAGCTGGAAGTTGCCGTCCTGCAGATCCTGCACACGCTGCTTCTTGGGCTCCACGGTCAGGTTGACGGTCAGGCCCTCCAGCGTGGTCTCCAGCTGCTCCTTGACGACCTGTGCCACTTTCTGGGGAGCATCGTCGGCATCAACGATCATATCAAAGGTGAACGAATCCTTGCCCAGCTCGGCCTTGGCAGCCTCATAGAACTCCTTGGCCTTGTCCGGATCGTATGCGCAGGAATCTGCAAACTTGGTCTGGTCGGCGCTGAAATCGCTGCCGTCGGGGCCGGTTGCAAACTGTGCAGGCACAGCGGTGTAAGCAGGGGTGGAACCATCTTTCAGAACGTCGCCGGTAATGGCGTCGCGGTCCAGTGCAAAGGTCATGGCCTTGCGCAGGTTCAGGTTGGCCAGATCCGGCACACCGTTCACGTTGGGGCTGATGTACCACAGGTAGCCGGCACCCACGCTGGTGAACTCGGGGTCATCCTTGACCTGATCGACCTGCTCGCCGTTCAGCAGGGTCATGTCCAGAGCACCGGTCTGGTAGCTCATCAGGGCCTGCTGGCTGTCCTTGATGACCTGATAAGCCAGACCATCCAGAGAAATGGAGTCAGCGTCGTAGTAATCGGGGTTCTTGGCCAGCTCAAATGCGGTAGCAGCGGGCTGGTAATCGGTCAGGATGAACGCGCCGTTGGACAGCACGGTGTCGGGGCTGGTGCCAAAGGTGTCGGCGCAGGTGTTATAGAATGCCTCGTTGACGGGGTAGAACGTGGGGAAGTACATCAGGCTCAGGAAATAGCTGACAGGAACATTCAGCTGAACCTCCAGGGTCTTGTCGTCCACAGCGGTCACGCCCAGGTCGGTAACGGGCTTCTCGCCGGCAATGATCTCAGCGGCGTTGACCACCTGACCAATGTCGGACAGCATGTAAGAATACTCGGAAGCAGTGGCGGGATCGACGGCACGCTGCCAGCCGAACACGAAGTCCGCAGCCGTCACGGCATCGCCGTTGGACCACTTTGCATCGCGCAGGTGGAACGTGTAGGTCTTGCCGTCCTCGCTGATGTCATAGGTCTCTGCAATGGCGGGCACGGCAGCACCGTCTGTATCCATCTGCATCAGGCCGTCGGTGTAATCGGCGATGACCTCAAAGGAGGTGCCGTCGGTGGCGACCTGCGGGTCCAGAGACTGGACCTCGGTCTCCAGCATGACGTTCAGGGTGCCGCCGGCAGCCGTGCCAGCAGCTGCGGAACTTGCACCGGAAGCTGCGGTAGAAGCAGCAGCCGTGGAGCTGGAAGAACCGCCGCAGGCCGTCAGGGCCAGAGCAGCAGCGGAGACACCTGCAGCAGCCAGGAAGCTGCGGCGCGAAATACGACGATCGAATCTCATAATATCTTTTCCCCTCTCTTCACCGCTTTAAAGCTATAAAGCGATATCTTCTAAAAAATGCACAGGGCGGTCTGCTCCCCCTCTGGAGCTTCACACACCTTTGTGCTATGGCTGCATTATACTCCCCGTTGCACAAAAAGAAAAGTGGTTTTTCGCTGTTTTGACGGGAAAGTGGGTGATTTCTGTGAAATGCCCAATGATGCAAAAAATCTGCTTGCTAATTTTTGTATAGTTTTGCTCTTGTACTGTATCTGATACAAGGACAACTTACATGAAATAAGTAATACTTGTATTTTGCACAAGGACGAATCTTGCGGATTGCTTTGTTTTTGAAAGAAAACGGCTCATTTTTCTTTCACACAACTTGAACAATCGTCATCTGTTTTTACACCGGAAACAAAAAGAGCCGCTGCAAACGCAGCGGCTCTGAAACGATGAGATTTTACTTTGCGTATTCGACGGCACGGCTCTCGCGGATGACGTTGACCTTGATCTGGCCGGGGTAATCCAGCGTGTCCTCGATCTTCTTGGCAATGGAGCGGGCCAGCAGGATGACCTGATCGTCGCTGATGACGTCGGGCTTGACCATGATGCGGACCTCACGGCCTGCCTGCACGGCAAAGGCCTGCTCAACGCCCTCAAAGCTGGAAGAGATCTCTTCCAGATTCTCCAGGCGCTTGACATAGCTCTCCACGTTCTCACGGCGGGCACCCGGGCGGGCAGCGCTGATGGCGTCGCAGGCCTGGATGATGAATGCCAGCGGGGTCTTGGGCTCCACGTCGCCGTGGTGGGCCTCAATGGCGTGGATGATCTGGGTGTTCTCTTTATACTTGCGGCAGATGTCCACACCGATCTGGACATGGCTGCCCTCGATCTCGTGGTCCAGTGCCTTGCCGATGTCATGCAGCAGGCCGGCGCGGCGTGCCAGCGTGACATTGACGCCCATCTCGCCTGCCAGCAGGCCGGCCAGCCAGGCCACCTCCATGCTGTGGGTCAGAGCGTTCTGGCCAAAGCTGGTGCGGTACTTCAGGCGGCCGATGAGCTTGATGAGGTCGGGGTGCAGGCCATGGATGCCAAGCTCCATCACGGCTTTCTCGCCCTCCCGCTTCATCTGCAGCTCCAGGTCGTGGCGGCACTTTTCCACCGTCTCCTCAATGCGGGCGGGGTGGATGCGGC
>ENA-UAMB01001303-UAMB01001303.1-human-gut-metagenome-genome-assembly--contig:-NODE-1303-length-12632-cov-7.675598_pt1 | contig 12632 bp, 10 predicted proteins | sample MGYA00243707_ERZ654484 | MGnify/ENA primary metagenome ERZ654484 (study PRJEB26926, sample SAMN06164464) | human gut metagenome | biome: ENVO:00009003; feature: ENVO:2100002; material: ENVO:00002003... | reverse complement strand
TCCAATATTTATTTGCAATATTCTCATAGGAATATTGTTTCTTCACGATTTCAGAAATTTCAATTAACTCTCGTTCTGTTTTCGGATTTTTGAGTTCTTCTAAAATTTGCTCTGCAAGCTTTGATTCATTATCAGTTGGTTCATAGTATCTGCACAATCCCATTGTCACTTCTTTTTGTGCAGTATTATTTGCAACAATCGTTGGTATGCCACTTCCCATCATTTCAACCGAAGTCATTCCGAATCCTTCAAAATGTGATGCATTGATATATATACGTGTTTTTTGTATAATCGATGATAACTGCACATCTGTTACAAAACCAGTAAAGATTACTCTATCTTCTAAATTATTATCTTTTACAATTGCCTCAAACTTATCTATATTTTTAGGCAGTTTTCCAACAAGCATTAAGTTCAACTCTGTATACCGAGCAACCTGTGCATAGGCCTTAATAATGGTATCAATATTCTTATGTGGCCACTGAATATTAATCGATGTAATATATTTTTTATTTTGATTTTCACAGCAAAAATCTTTAAAGCATATTGGATCGTATATCGTATGATATTTAGCAATATACTTCGAGGCTTTTGAGATCATATCATTTTTATCAAAATCAGATATTGCAATTATGTGGTCACACACTGATAAAGTGTTTTTAGTCATAATAGCTGCGCATCTATTATATACCGACCGATCTGATTTGTATACTGTCAACGGTTGTATATCATGTGGAACAACTATTGTTGGAACATTCAGCTTGACTGGGGGAACAAATTTATTAGTATATAACACAGCATCGATATGCTCGTCCCTTATCACTTTATTTAGCTTCTTTGCATACACAACATCTGGAATTGCAGAAATCAAAGGACCAAACATTGTCCCACAGGTTATTCTACTAATAGGTACAACATAATAACCTTTATCTATTGCTTTAACTTTTTCGACCAGTTCATCTCTTGATACGCAAACTATACTTTGCGTCAACTGCAATTGAGAAAAACCTTTGAGCAAATTATATGCTACTTCATCTTTTCCACCATTGTGGTCACTTGTAAAGGTGCTTAAATCAACTAAAAGTCTCATTCTATATTCCTTTCCAATGGCGAACACACTTATATTTTATTAATTTGTTCACCTAATATCTTTTTCTCGTTCTTCGCAAGAATAACTGCTAAAGTCACTGCAAACTCAACACCCGCATTTAACAGGGTCGATTCCCCCGTCAATGCGATACACAGATATATTAACAGTAGAATCGCCGACCAGTTCATCTGTTTTTGAGAGCGAACCATTTTTAAGAGATTTTTTATTGATATAGTTAGCAAAATAATTCCAACCACACCAAACTGAGCGATGTAGTATGGATATCCTGTATCTCCCAAAACCGCAGTAGGATTCCCCTGTGCATCAAATATTTCTTTTATATGCATAAAAGAATAAATCTTCGAAACATATTTTCCCGAAATATGTGATGCAAACGTTCCAAATCCAGAGCCTATTGGAAAACATTTTGCAGCCAATTTAACAGAACCCGCCCAAAAACTCATTCTACCGGATTCAGTCCATTTCGTAACGACTGAAAGCTTTCCATAAGAAACACCCATTACCAAACTAATTGCTGTTATCCAAAAAAGGACTTTATACTTTTTTGACCATCTTGCTCCGCATTTCGCATAAATGAAAATAGCCACAAACGCTAATATCTTAGTACGCATTGTTAATATTAGTGTTCCCAAACACATAATGACATATATACTATTACGTTGATTGCCCTCTGAATCAATAAGGCAAAGAAGAAGTACCTCTGCAAGACCTAATGAATTCGGGTGATTAAACAAAAACTGATATGAATATATTCCATGCCTGACTTCATCGCTTTGGGATAGTCCTATGTCCTTAAAAACAGAAATCACACCAAGCACAAAAATAACCGTTATTGTAGCTTTTAAAACTTTAAATCCATACCTATCTAAAAAGCATCTAATTTTTTTATCAAGTCCTAAAAATCTGATTGCCGTAAAGCAGAGTGGAAATTTAATGAATCCAACTATATCTCTAATAATAGCTTGCCATGCCCCCGCATAATTCCATATTAGGTTTGCAATTAGACCCGTTATAATAATAATAAGCCATGGCACAATAAATCTAAAATCACAGTTTATAAAGAAACGACCTTTATTCTTTTTTACTCCTTTAAAAACACACATCAAGGCCAAAAGAATTGTAGCACTTTCATCCCATAGTCCACAAAAAGATGGCAAAGGAACTATATTGAAAATAGCACCATTAAAAACAGAAAATAGAAACAGCCATCCCAAAAATATTGTCATTTTATTACTCCAATGTGTCTTAATTTTGTTCCTATAATAAGCCTGATTTTTCGATACCAAGGAAGCCAGCTCGCTGTATAGTGATGTGTTGCCAACGTTTTATCTGTAATATTGGTCATTCTTTTCTTTCCATCATACGCGCAAAAGAATTCGCTCGGATAAACTCTTAACACTCCTAAATCTTGGTATGTATCCTCATGCACATATCCATATCTATCTAAGATTCTCGTGATTCTCTTATTAATTGTAATGATATCTTCAATTCTTAAATTATCAAATTCTGAGTGTTCATATTCATTGACCATTTCGTGTACAATAACATCTCCCGCCTCACACCCATACACCAACCCTGGCGCTACAAGCTTCGAAAATTCTTCAATTCCCGAAAATGAATGCACCCTTAATTCTTCTGGAAATCTTTTTATAACTTCAACGTCTGTATCAAAATAGATTCCACCATATAAATCTAGAATTTTCATTCGTGCATAGTCAGAAACATACGCCCACTTTTTTTGTTTGTATGCTTGTTCAACATAATCACATTGGTGAATATCAAAATTGCCTTCATTCCACTCTATAATTTCATAATCCGGAAAATATCGTTTCCATGATTTGATACATTCTAAGATCAACTTGCTTTTTTTATTGCCGCCAAACCAACAATAATGAATTTTTTTTGGAATCATCTTATACCTCTTATCCAAATTACTTTAGCAGGGTTTTCCGTCATTAAACCAAAACACGCTCGAATGTGAGTTGTTGTCACTTACCTTTTTCGCTGGAACTCCTGCAACCGTAATTCCTTTTTCTAATACATCTTTTACTACAACAGCATTCGCTCCTACAGCGCAGTCATCTGCTATTTTTACATTACCAATAACCTTACATCCACTCCCTAAATAGACATTGCTTCCTATCGTTGGGACGCCTCCACTTCCCGCACCGATTGTGACCCCTTCTTGGATTCTTAGATTGTCTCCAACTCTTGCATCACCATTAATTTGAATTGTTCCAGTATGCGCAATTGACAGACCCTTTCCACAACAATTTGGCCCTATCCCAATGCCTAATTTAACAGAGTTTCTATGATGCAGCAATTTATATATCTGCTCCATCAACTTCTCTATTTTCCCCCTTTTCCCCCCCCCCGATTCATCCAATACTCATATTTTCTGAGGGTGATTTCATATTTCCATATTTCATCTGTAAATGGACGAGGAAATTTTCTAGTTATACCAAGCTGTTTTTTATCTGCCAAAAGATATTCTTTTAAATCTTTCCTACTTGAAATCATTTAATTTACCTCAAATCGATTTTAATTTAATTCCTGATTGCGTTGATATAAAGCTCTGCCATCATTTCAAAATTAAATTGCTTCCTTAGGTCTTTATCTTTTGACCGTGCCTTCTCCTCCATCTTCGAATCTAGCGACATCATCAATGCGTCCTTTAATTGTTCAATATTATCAGGCTCAATTTGATAACCATTTACTCCATTTTCAATAAGCTCATACGCACTTCCGACAGCCTCTGTTGCTATCACTATTTTCCCATGCTGAATCGCTTCATTTATTGTTAGTCCCCAAACATCAACCCATCCTTTAAAGTAAGTAACTGGATAGACAAAAATGTCACATTGAGAAAAATAATTTCCCCTTATGGAAGGTCTTACACTCCCAACAAATTTAATATTTTTAATTTTTAATTTTTCTGCCAACTTTTTGCAGTTTTCTAAATTTTCTCCATCGCCCGCTATCAGCAGGTAACTGGAATCTTTCACATCTGAGCAAAGAAGAGTGTATGCCTCTATTAAATTTTGAACGCCCTTTTGCTGTAATACCCGTCCCAAGTATAAAATAATCTTACTCTCAGATGGTATCGTGTACTTTTTACGCAGGTCACTATACTCACACTCAGGTGTCTCGCTCACATCCGGAATCCATACGATTTTATTTTTGTTCACGCCGTTTGAAATAAAATATTCCCTGTTCTTTTTTCCAGTTGAGAATATTACATCCACCTGTTTATAGATCGCTCCTGGAATAATACGTAATACCAAATTCTTAATTCGACGCATTACCGGTTGCTTTTCAATCGGGGCATCCCATTTTTCCCAAAAATATCCTGTTTTTACATTTTTCTTGCGACATTTATATATGATATAGGCACTATAAATTACTTCTCGAATAGAATCAATCGGCGGCAATTCTACGAAATCATACTTTTCCACATTTTCAATAATTTGTTTTAATTCTCGAATTTCCTGTTTTCCACCAGGGAGAAACGTACATTTCAGCTTTTTTGCCCTTTCATACTCGATCTCAAACCCATAATCTTTTTCATTCTGCTTTTCATTCGTGAAGACGAATTCAACATTTACTCTTTCAGATAAAGCTTCAAACCATCCAATTCTATATTCTGGAAGTGTGTTATGGAAAAACAAAATATTCAATGGCTTAGATTTAGCATCACTATTCTCTGTCCGAAATTGTCCGTCACTCATCTTATAATTCCTCATAAAAATCAATATATCGTTTGGACAATTTCTCAAAAGAGAATTCATCCTGATATCGTTTCATCGCTTGTGTTTCCATTTCACTTCGTATTCTAGGATTTTCTATTAGCTTATTCATTTTCTCTGCCAATTGCACTGGATTACGCGGTTCCACCAGATAGCCGTCTACGCCATCACGAATAATTTCTGGTGTTCCATCCACCGCTGTTCCAATGACTGTTTTTCCAACGGAATAGGCTTCAATCGGTGTAAGCGGGAGTCCCTCCCAAAGTGAACTAAGAACAATAAACCCCAACTGACTCATCACATTTTGGATATCATTTCGATATCCAAGAAACAGAACCTTATCCTGTAATCCTTTAACCTTTACCTGCGCTTGAAGCTGCTCTTTTTCTTCACCATCACCCACGATAATAAACCGTGCTTCCGGGTGTGCTTTTGCTGTAATTTTCGCAGCTTCAATAAAATAGGTTATACCCTTTTGTTCAGACAATCTACCTATATTTCCGATCAGCACATTTCCTTTTGCGCGTTCCTGATATAATGCTACAACTGGTACAATGTTGCCATCAAACGGCTTAACTGCATTATGAATAACACAAACCTGCTCTTTCGGAAGTTCAAAATACTCTGTTAGGTTTTTTTTAACCATTTCTCCTACGGCAATGACTTTTGTGTTTCGATATGCTAGTTGCGTCAGCCTCTTCTTATCGGTAAATGTATTGTGTGCATTTGCTACTTTCACAACTTTTTTCGGCGCAGCAAGTTCTGCATAGAAAGCCGCCATCCGATGATGAGAATGAACAATAGTGACCTGTTCTTTATTTACAACACTTTTGATTAACTGATAGCTTTTCAGCATATCCTTCGGATTTTTACTTGCGATGTCTGGAATTCTATAGTGCTTGATTCCCATTTCTTGCAGTTTTTTCTCGTGGACACCACCAGACGAGCATACGATGATTTTATTTACCTTGCCTGTTAATATTTCGCACAGTTGCAGAACAACATTTTCCGTACCGCCAAGGTCCATCGTCCTTGTTATCATCAAAATATTCTGTTCACATAATGATTTCATTCTGTTGTCTCTTATCTTTTATATTTAATCGCTAAACCGAGAATCTTTCGATCATCCACCAAATAACGCTTTGCCATACGCTTCGGATCTTGCGTGATTCTAAAAAACCACTCCAGGCCATGATTGGACATCCACCGGGGAGCTCTCTTAATATTTCCTGCTTCAAAGTCAAAACTGGCACCTAATCCAAAGGAAATCGGTACTCCAAGTTCTTTACAATGATGGTACATAAAATTTTCCTGTTTCGGACATCCTAATCCAACAATCAAAATGTGCGGATTAGCCTCTTTTATCATGGATTTAATTTTATCCATTTCCACAGGGTTCTTTTCAAAACCGAATGGCGGAGAATATGTACCGACAACCTGCAAGCCCTTAAATCTATGCATAAGATTTTCGGCTGCTTTGGCTGCTACGCCTTCAGCAGCACCTAAAAAGAACATCTTATATCCTTTTTTCGCAGCCATATCACACAAGAGTGGAAACAAATCCGATCCTGAAATTTTCTCTTTAATCGGTGTTCCATACCATTTAGCGATCCACAACAGTGGTTTACCATCCGTCAGAATCAATGACGCATTTTCATAAACTGCCTGTAATTCTTTACTTGTTTCAAGCTGTACAATATGATCCACATTGGGAGTTACCACATATGCACTTTTATCCTCTTGAATCAGTCGATCAATAGCCTGCAATGTTTCCTGCATTGTCAGATTATCAATCTCTGTATTCATAAATTTCATTCTTGCCATTTAATCATCCTCACCACCGACTGATTTAGCACCGAACTTTAATCAATTCTGCATCTCCAACAACCAGACATCTACCCAATCCAGCAGGCAAAAACAGTGTTTCACCCTTACTGAAGCGCATTGGCTTCTGCTCTGCATCCATTGTCTGCACCTCGCCATATCCATCCAAACACATCAACACCTGAAAGGAGGTATCCATTACCGAAAATGCAAATCCCTTCGTAACCTGAATTTTCTCTGTCTCAAAATACTTGCAACGGCAGAGAATTTCACGAGAGCAGCCCGGATAATGCTTCACCATTCGAGGCTTCTGGCTTACATCTGGTGCAACACTCATATCCATTACTTGAACTGCTTTGTCAAAGTTCAGTTCACGCTTTTTGCCATTTTTGTCCACACGGTTATAATCATAGACGCGATACGTCACATTGGAGCTTTCCTGAATTTCTGCAACCAGAATACCTTTTCCAATACCGTGTACCGTTCCTGCCGGAACAAAATATGTATCGCCTTTGTGAACTCGAACCTTTTGCAGCTGCTTGTCCAGTGTTCCGGTCTCAACTGCTTTCCGAAGGATCTTTTCTGTCACCTCATGCCGAAAGCCGTAAATCAGGCTGGCTCCTTCGTCAGCATCAATGACATACCACATCTCGGTCTTGCCGTTGTCGCCTTCATGTTCTCTCGCATATTCATCGTTAGGATGAACTTGTACTGAGAGATCTTTCTTGGCATCGATGAATTTCACCAATACAGGCAGTTCTCCGTTTTCCACCTTTGTACCAAGATATTCTGGGTGAGCACTCAGCACCTCTGCCAGCGTTTGTCCCTTATAGATTCCATTCGCCACATAACTGGGTCCATCCGGATGTACAGAGCATTCCCATGTCTCCGCCAACGGGGTCAAATCGATTTGCTTTCCGTATTCTTCCCGGAGTCGAGTGCCGCCCCACAGATAGTCCTTTCCAGTCGGAATCAATTTCATGATTTCCATAGCCATCACCCCTTAGTTCTTACACCATGGGGAATTTGATCTTATCAGCAACGCTAATTTCATCACCAAGCTGAACTTCGATCATGTCCAATGCAGTGATAGCCTCAACCGTGTGCTTGCAGCCTGCTGCAATGGTAATTACATCGCCTGTACGCAGCACCTGCTCCATGCCGTCAACGATTGCCTTACCTTTACCAGAAACTACAGTCCATACTTCCTCGCGGTAGTTATGCATATGGTAAGTCATATGCTCGCCAGCTCTCATGGAAACCTTGACCGTCATAGAACCAGGCTGAACATCGATAACTGTATAAGTACCCCAAGACTTCTCAGCATACATTGCCTCCGTTTCGATTTTTTCCACATAAGGCTTCATATAACCGCTGCGTTCTTTATCAGCGATTAAGATACCATCACCACTGGCGGCAACAATCATATCCTTGCAGCCCATACAAAGAATCGGGATATTCAGTTCATTCACCACATTGGTGTTTTCGCAGGTTTCATCCAGAACAGCCTTGCCCTTGGTCTTGTCTGCCATGACCTCAGCCATCATGTTCCATGTACCAACATCCTTCCAGTTACCGCTATACCGCAGAACCTGAATGCTGGACTCTTTCTCGACCACGGCATAGTCAAAGCTGATTTTTGTCATGGTTTCATACTTATTGAACAGGTCACGGTAGTCCTCGAAGTCGATCATGCTATGAGCCTTGTCCAGCAGATAGCCAAGTTTGAATGCAAAGATGCCTGCATTCCACAATGCACTCTGTGCCAGATACTTCTTGGCAGTTTCCACATCCGGCTTTTCCTTGAACTCCTTGACCTTGCTGACGTTTTCGCCGCTTTCAGGGATAATGTAACCATACTTTTCACTGGGATAAGTCGGTTCAATGCCCATCAGGGTCAGATTTGCTCCACCCTGCTCTGCCAGTTCCTGCAGGTTTTTGACGGCTTCGTAATAAGTGTTATCCACATAGGGGTCAACCGGGCAGACAACAACAGCTTCATTTTCTGCCACACCCAGTTCGTCGTGCAGATAGGCAGCAGCCAGTGCGATGGCCGGGAAGGTATCACGGCGGCAGGGCTCTACACAAATAGATGCCTTTTCACCCAGCTGATTCTTGATGGCACTTGCCTGCGATTTGCTGGTCGCAATGGTGATTTTTGCATCTGCATCTACCGTGGTGATCTGGCGGTAGACACGCTGCACCATAGACTCATACTCGTCATTATTCTTAAACAGCTTGATAAACTGCTTGCTGCGCACATCGTTGGAAAGAGGCCAGAGCCGCTTGCCGGAACCACCAGAAAGTAAAATAACATTCATTTTTATTTTCTCCTCTATTCCTTATTTCAAATACTCTTCCGCACTCTTGCAGATCTCTGCTTCCACCTTTTCGGCCGCAGCTTTGTTCTCCGCGCTGACCGAGATATAGGTCTTGAGTTTCGGCTCGGTACCGGAGGGGCGCACCACGATGGAACAGTTGTCTTCCAGCAGGAATTTCAGCACATCGGACTTGGGCAGACCGTCCAGACCCGGAGCGTAATCCAGCAGCTTCACGACCTTCTTGCCGCCGAACTCCTTGATGTCGCCCCGAAACGCCTGCATAATGTTCTGCATCTTGGCAAAACCAGCGCTGCCGTCGAACTCATAACTGTGCAGGGTGTTCAGGCAGTAGCCGTAGGTCTTATACAGCTCCTCCAGCTTGTCCAGCAGGCTGATGCCCTTGGTGGCATAGTAGCTGAACATCTCGCAGATCATATAGGCACCGTCCACGCCGTCCTTGTCCCGGACGTAGGAGCCGGTCAGGTAGCCATAGCTTTCTTCAAAGCCGAACACATAGCTGTCGGCCTTGCCCTGCTGTTCCAGCTTGCCGATCTGCTCCCCGATGAACTTGAAGCCGGTCAGCACGTTGATGGTGCGCAGGCCATAGTGGGTGGCGATCTGTTCGCCCATATCCATGGTGACAATGGTCTTGACCATGACCGGGTCTGTGGGCATCTTGCCGTGCTTGACGCGCTGGCTGCAAATATAATCTAGCAACAGCATACCAGTCTGGTTGCCGGTCAGCAATTCGTACTCCCCTGCCTTGTTCTTGACGGCGATGCCCACACGGTCACAGTCGGGGTCGGTCGCCAGCAGCAGGTCGGCGTTGCACTTCTTGGCGTATTCCATGCCAAGCGCCATAGCCTCTTTGATTTCCGGGTTGGGATATGGGCAGGTCGGGAAGTTTCCGTCCGGCTGCTCCTGCTCCTTGACCACTGTGATGTTGGTGTAGCCCATCTCCTTCAGGGTACGGGTCACAGGCTTCAGGCCGGTGCCGTTCAGCGGGCTGTACACAATGGCCACGTTCTTGTTGACCTCTTCGCCAAACAGGACAGACTGGCTCTTAACCTGCTCCACGAATGCGGTGTAGACCTCGTCCGGGATGTACTGGATACTGCCGTTTGCCACACCTGCTTCAAAGTCGCTGGTCTTGACGTCGGCAAAAATGTCCAGCTTCTCGATCTCGGCAAGGATTTCTGCAGCGGCCTCAGTGGTAATCTGGCAGCCGTCCGCGCCATAGACCTTGTAGCCGTTGTACTTGCTGGGATTGTGGGAGGCCGTCACCATGACACCTGCGGAGGTGTGCAGATAGCGGGTCGCAAAGGACACGGTAGGAACAGGCATCAGAACAGGCCAGATGTTGACCTTGACACCATTAGCCGCAAACACCCCGGCGGCGACTTTTGCAAACACATCGCTCTTGATACGGCTGTCGTAACCAATGGCCACAGACGGCGTTTCAAAGTTCTTCTTTAAATAGTCCGCCAAACCCTGAGAAGCCTTTGCCACCGTGTAGACGTTCATGCGATTGGTGCCAGCGCCGATTACACCGCGGAGACCGCCCGTACCAAAGGCAAGGTCGCGATAGAATGCGTCCTCGATTTTTTTTGCATCATCCAACGTTTTCAGTTCAGCGGCAACGTCCGTATCTGCGGTTGCATTTGCCAGCCAACGCTCGTACTCCTTTTTTATATTCGCCATAATTTTCTCCTCTAAAAATTTCATTCGTATCGTAACTGTTTAGTATATTTCGGGAAACAGTCCTCGCCTCGCCGTTCAATGGTCGGAACAGACTTCTGACGGATTCCCTCGTACTCCGTTTTACCAGCATCGTCATATTCCGCACCACTCACATGATGGCCTGCTCTGTTGTAGCAAGTCACATCACAGCCATTCTGTGCCATTCGGGTGCAGAGCTCTTTGACAACGATCTCTACTCCGCCCTCTCTTGATAATCGCTTCTGTCCGAACATCGCAATCGCAAGTTTCTTACTCATAAATCTTTCCCACAATCCAACTCAATTTCTTCATCTATATTTCATCCAACACAAACAGCGGATGGGCTTATGTACCTGTCCGCTGGCTGTCACCCCACCCTCATGGTCGAGATTTCTTTCTGTGCGGCATTTCTGCCATCCAGAAAGATCCGTCGTTCATTCTTCGGGTAAGAAAATATGAACTTCGGGTCGCGGAGCCTTTCATTCTCTGCCGTACCCTTGTCCCTATTATGACAGCCGCGTTATTCCTCTTTTTTCTTTCATGCACTCTCCGGCAAAGCTTTCTTCCGCTCCCCTTCCAGCACTTCTTCCAATTTCTCAATCTGTTCCGGCCTCAGCTTTCCCGGTTCCTCCCGCAACAGTTTTTTCTGCAGATACCACCATCTTCCCAGCCAGAAACCATCTTCCGTCTTATATTTCGCCGGAATATCCAAATCGCCATGCTCTTTTTGATACGCTTTCACGCATTCCAAGCGAGTCTCCCACTGCTCTTCCCGGGACAATCGACCCGTTTTCACTTTCGCAGTTGGCTTTTCCCACAGCATTCCAATGGCATCCAGCATGGCGATCCGCTCCGGGGTCAGCTTTGTCCGAACACCGCTATTTTCCCGCCGGGCATGGCGCAGAGTCGCCATCCATCTGCCTAGTTGGATCCCCTCCTCTGTCACATAGCCAGTCGGAACATCCAAATTGCCGTGCACCTGATAATAGCGTTCTGCCGCGTGATATTGCTCCATCCAGCGGCAGTAATTCCGCTCGCCCCAGTTCATGCCGATCTGCTCCAACCGGCGGATCTGCTCTGTACTCAGCAGCCCTTGCTGGTAAGCATCTTTCTGATAGGAGATCCACGCGCCCAGCTTCAAGCCACTCTCGGTAATATATTTCGTCGGGACTTCCAGATCAGCATACTGCTCATAGTAGGCGGCCGCCTCTGCATAACCGCGCTCCCACTTGGCGCTGACGGCATTCCAAGCCATTCCAAGAGCATCCAGCTGACGAATCTTATCCTCTGACAGAGCTCCACCCGTACGCTCTCTTCTTTTCACTGCGACCCATTGCCCAAGCAAAAATCCATCAGGACTCTTATACTTGAAAGAAATCAGCAAATTTCCATGCTCTTTAAAATATGCTTTCGCATGTTCTAGACCTCGTTTCCAGGCCAGTTCCGTACGCTCATCCCAAATCATTCCGATGCCGTCCAAGCGTCGGATTTGCTGTTCGGACAAGTTTCCAATCCGCTTTCCGTTGCGGACAAGACGCTGCAGCTGCACCCAGGAGCCGAGATTCAGCCCCGCCGGGGTACTGTACTCCACAGGCACTCGCAGGTTCCCATGCTCTGCATAATAAATGCTGGCCTCGGAGAAGTAGTGATCCCAGGTGGAAGACAAGCTAGCCTGCAATCGCTCAAACAAAATGTGGCAGTCATGCACCTGTTCGATGACTTCAAATCGGTCTGTTACGATTTTTTCATTCTCACCATTGGAAAACAGGCGATATACCGCATCATTCATCTCGGCTTTTAATCCGGAAATACTGTTTAAATTTTCAAAATTATTGACCACATCAAGAATCAGTGGCGTCTTGCTGTCTCCCGCTGTTAATGCTCGGCCGATCTGCTGCTTATAGATGATGG
>ENA-UAMB01001284-UAMB01001284.1-human-gut-metagenome-genome-assembly--contig:-NODE-1284-length-12764-cov-4.469352_pt1 | contig 12764 bp, 10 predicted proteins | sample MGYA00243707_ERZ654484 | MGnify/ENA primary metagenome ERZ654484 (study PRJEB26926, sample SAMN06164464) | human gut metagenome | biome: ENVO:00009003; feature: ENVO:2100002; material: ENVO:00002003... | reverse complement strand
ATCGGTCTCGTGGGCTCGGAGATGTGTATAAGAGACAGGTATACGAATGCCGTGGAATATTCCTATAGTGTAACGCCTCAGATCTTTAAAGAGGAGAAGGATGGTGTCCGTCAGGTACATCCGGATCAGTCTTTTTCTTCTCTGGGACTTGGATCATCGAGCAGTTCCAACAGTATCATGTCATCTATGATGAGTACGGATGTATTTTTTGAGATGCCTGAAACCAGAAGTCTCTACGAAAGTCAGTATGATGTGAAAGCAGGAAAATGGCCGGAAAAATATAATGAGTGTGTCCTGGTGCTTTCTTCTAATGGAAGTATCAGTGATTTTGTAGCATATACGCTGGGACTGAGAGATCCGCTGGAGCTGGATGAGATGATCCGGCAGTTTATGAATGAAGAGACGATTGATGTACCATCCGATTTTCAGGATTACAGTTACGATCAGATCGTGGGAACGACGTTTAAACTGGTGAACAGTTCTGACTTTTATGAATATGACAGTCAGTATAAGGTCTGGAAGGATAAAACAGATAATGCTTCTTATATGAAGAAACTGGTAGAAAATGGAGAGACGATTCGGATCGTTGGTGTAGTACAGCCCAGGGAAGGAGCAGCAGCTTCTTCCCTGAATCCGGGCATCTGCTATCCGGCATCACTGACCAGGTATGTGGCAGAGCAGGCAGCAGACAGTGAGATCGTAAAGCAGCAGCTTGCAGATGCAGGAGTTAATGTATTTACAAATAAGAAGTTCGGAGAGGAGGACGGAGAGAGCAGCTTTTCAGAAGATTCGCTTTTTACTGTAGATGAAGCAGCATTGCAAAAGGCATTTAAGATGGATGAGTCTGTACTTGCAGGACTTGGAACAGCATCGGATTTTTCAGGAGTCTTTACATCCGGTGGAAATGCACTGGATCTGTCAGGAATGATGGACAGTGGCAGCCTAGATCTGAATCTGGACGGACTGCCTGCAATGGATCTGCAAAAGCTGTTAAAAGGGATAAAAGTCGAGGTTTCATCGGATGGAATGCAGAAGTTATCTGCCAGTATGCTGGAAGGATATCAGGAGTATGCAAAGACGCATCCGGAGGCAGATTATTCCAATTTACAGGAAGATCTCAGAAATTATCTGCGTTCGGAAACTGCAAGAAAGATCCTTTCGGATAATCTGAAAGAGATTTTAAAAGCCAACGGAGAAGTCAAAGTCAGTGCAGAACAGATACAGGAACTGCTCCGAAATCTCATGTCAGGTTATCAGGAGTTCCTCATTAAAAATGGTTATACAGATCCTGCAAAATCTGATGAGTATCTGACAGAATATCTGCAGACAGCAGAAGCACAGAAGATCATTGCCGACTGGATGGAAAAGATCTATCCGTCGGACCGAGATTTTGAGATCAGCGATGCACAGCTTGAAAAACTGACAGATGAGCTGCTTAACGGTTATCTTGATTATGTAAAAGTGAATGGCCTGCCGGATCCGACAAAGCTGGGAGATCATATTCTTGAATATCTGAATACGGAGGACGGTCAGAAGCGGTTTTCTGAAGGACTGGTTGCAGCGGTCGATATGGATTCGCTGGAGCAGCAGCTCTCCAAAGCCATGGCTTCTTATATGGAACAGGCGATGGGGGCAATGTCAGAATCTGTGGCACAGGCGGTAGAGAAGCAGGTGCAGCAGTTGATGGGACAGATCACGAAAGCAATGGAAAATTCCATGCAGCAGGCAATGTCACAGCTCGGCACGAATCTGCAGAACGTGATGGAAAATGCAATCAGTATTGATGTGGATGCTTTTGCAGATGCATTTCAGATGAATGTAAGTGAGGAAGACTTAACGGAGTTGTTCTTATCTCTTGGATCAAAGCAGAGTGCATCTTATGATGGAAATTTACAGAAACTTGGCTATGCTGATTTTTCTGAACCATCCGGCATTAATATTTATCCAAAAGATTTTCAGAGTAAAGAACAGGTTGTAAAGATCCTGGATGATTACAACAGCCGGATGGAGGCAGACGGAAAAGAAGAGCAGGTCATCACATATACGGACGTAGTTGGAACGCTGATGTCTTCCGTGACAGATATTGTGGATATCATCAGTTACGTTCTGATTGCGTTTGTGGCAATCTCACTGGTCGTTTCTTCGATCATGATCGGTGTCATCACGTATATCAGTGTACTGGAGCGAAAAAAAGAAATCGGTATCCTCCGTGCCATCGGTGCGTCCAAAGGAAATGTATCGCAAGTCTTTAATGCTGAGACATTTATCATCGGATTTTGTGCGGGACTGATCGGAATTGGTCTGACGCTTCTGCTGCTGATTCCATGTAATGCGGTGATCCATCACTTGGCAGATACAACAGCGGTCAGGGCAGCACTTCCATTTGTCCCGGCAGCGGTTTTGATCCTTTTAAGTATCGGGCTTACTTTACTTGGAGGACTGATTCCTTCCAGAAAAGCAGCAAAGAGTGATCCGGTAACGGCATTAAGAACGGAGTGATAAAATGGAAAATTTGATTTTTAGTCTGAATGCGACTGTTCCTATTTTTCTCATGATGGTACTGGGAATGGTTTTTCGGAAAATTGGGTGGATGGATGTAGAATTTGCGGAAAAGATGAATAAATTTGTTTTTCTTGTTCCGCTTCCGGTGTTGCTTTTCAGTGACCTTGCAACGGTTGATTTTGAGGAAGTATGGAATATCCGGTTTGTGATCTTCTGCTTTATTGTTACATTTATCAGCATTGCGATTGTGTCAGGTATTTCATTTTTATGGAAAGACAGGACTATTCAGGGAGAGTTTATCCAGTCATCCTATCGGAGCAGTGCGGCACTGCTGGGAATTGCATTTATTCAGAATGTTTATGGAAATGCAGGAATGGCTCCGCTGATGATCATTGGAAGTGTCCCACTTTATAATGTGATGGCAGTGGTTGTATTGTCGTTCTTTCAACCGGAAAGAAAAGCACTGGATAAGGAAGTGTGGAAAAAAACTTTAAAAGGGATCGTGACAAATCCGATCATTATCGGAATCGTGGCAGGGCTGATCTGGTCAGCACTGAAGATCCCGATGCCGCAGATACTCAATAAGGCAGTGTCCAGTATCGGAGCTGTTGCGACACCAATGGGACTGATGGCGATGGGAGCAACCTTTGACTTTCAGAAAGCACTGGGAAAAGTAAGACCGGCTGTCACAGCAACATTTATTAAACTGGTCGGATTCGTCGCGATTTTTCTCCCGCTTGCAGCATATCTTGGATTCCGAAGGGAAGAACTGATCGCAATCCTGGTCATGCTTGGATCGGCGACGACTGTGAGCAGTTTCGTGATGGCAAAAAATATGGGACATGAAGGAGTGCTTTCTTCCAGCGTCGTCATGCTGACAACTCTGTTCAGTGCATTTACCCTGACCGGGTGGCTGTATCTTTTAAAAAGTCTGGCACTGATCTGAACAGACCGGACAGGATACAATGGATTTCATTTTTGAAAGCAGGAAAGGAGGATGTCCATGCTAAAGACATTATTAAAAGAAGTAAAAGAATATAAGAGAGTTTCCATAGTGACTCCTGTATTTATGATCGTGGAAGTCCTGATGGAGACGCTGATCCCGTTCCTGATGGCATCGATCATTGATGAAGGGGTCAATGCAGGAAATATGCAGCATATTTACAAAGTAGGAGGCATTATGGTCGTTGCCGCCGCAGTCGGATTATTTGCAGGACTGGCAGGCGGAAGGTTTGGAGCAAAGGCTTCTGCAGGATTTGCAAAAAATCTGCGTGAGGCAATGTTCAACCATATCCAGAGTTTTTCTTTTGCCAATATCGATCATTTCAGTACGGCAGGACTGGTAACCCGTATGACAACTGATGTGACGAATGTACAGAATGCGTACATGATGACACTGCGTATGTTCACGCGTGCCCCTGCCAGTATGATCTGTGCCATGGTGATGGCATTTGCGATCAATGCAAGACTTGCAAGCATCTATCTTGTTGCAGTCATTATATTAGGTACGATCCTTTTCTTTATTATCCGTCATGCAACGGCGTATTTTCGGCAGGCATTTCCGAAATATGATGACCTGAATGCATCGGTACAGGAGAATGTCTCTGCGATCCGTGTCGTGAAGGCTTATGTAAGAGAGGAGCAGGAGACAAGTAAGTTTCAGAAAGCAAGTGAAAATATTTACAGGATTTTTGTAAAGGCAGAACGAAATGTTATTTTTAATGCACCGCTGATGATGACAACGGTTTATACCTGTATTATCCTGATTAGCTGGCTGGGAGCAAAAATGATCATAAGTAGTACGCTGACGACCGGGGAACTGATGAGTCTGCTGGCATACTGTATGAATATTCTGAGCAGTCTGATGATGCTGTCCATGGTATTTGTCATGATCTCTATGAGTACAGCCAGTATGCAGCGAATTTCAGAAGTACTGAATGAAGAGAGTGACCTTCATAATCCGGCAGATCCTGTCTTTGAAGTAAAAGATGGAAGAATCGAATTTAAAAATGTAGAATTTGCTTATAAAAAGGACAGCAAAGAGCCGGTACTGACCGATATCAATCTGAAGATCCGTTCAGGAGAGACAATTGGGATCATCGGGGGAACAGGAAGTGCAAAGACCAGTCTGGTCAATCTGGTCAGTCGTCTGTATGATGTGACAAAGGGAGAAGTTCTTGTCGGTGGCAGAAATGTCAGAGAATATGACATGGAATCTCTGAGAAACCAAGTAGCAGTTGTACTTCAGAAGAATGTTCTTTTCTCCGGCACGATTCTGGAAAATCTGCGGTGGGGAAATAAAAATGCCACAGATGAAGAGTGCATAGAAGCGTGTAAACTGGCATGTGCAGATGAATTTATTGAACGATTTCCAAAGAAATATGAGACGTACATCGAACAGGGTGGAACTAATGTATCCGGTGGACAGAAGCAGAGACTCTGTATTGCCAGGGCAATTCTGAAAAAGCCGAAGATCCTGATCCTGGATGACAGTACCAGTGCGGTAGATACAGCTACAGATGCAAAAATCCGCAGAGCGTTCAGAAAAGAGGTTCCTGATACAACCAAGCTGATCATCGCCCAGCGTGTCTCCAGTGTGCAGGATGCAGACCGTATCATTGTGATGGATGAAGGCAGGATCAATGGATTTGGAACGCATGAAGAATTGCTGGAGACGAACGAAATCTACCGGGAAGTTTATGAGTCTCAGACGCAGGGCGGCGGTGATTTTGATGAAAAGGCAGGTGAATAAAATGGCAGGAACAATGAGGAAAACTCCCCGTGGAGCAAAGGGAAAAGTGGAAAACCCGGGAAAACTTTTTGTACGGCTGATGAAATATGTATTTAAAGATTACCTGTGGCAGTGTATTCTGGTTTTTGTTCTGATCCTGACAGGAGTTATCGCAAATGTACAGGGTACGATGTTTACCAAAAATCTGATCGATGATTATATTACTCCGTTCCTTCTGACGGATTCACCGGATTTTGGACCTTTAGCCCAGGCAATCGGCAGGGTAGCGGTCTTTTATGCAGTGGGTGTGATAGCAACCTATCTGTATAACCGGATCATGGTCAATGTGACGCAGGGAACTCTGAGGAATCTGAGAAATGAATTATTTGAACATATGGAAACGCTGCCGATCAAATATTTTGATACCCACGCTCACGGAGATATCATGTCTGTATATACGAATGATATTGATACACTGCGACAGATGATCAGTCAGAGTATTCCGCAGATCATCAACAGCGGGATCACGATCATCAGTGTTTTTATCAGTATGCTGATCCTGAATATCCCGCTGACGGTGGTTACGATGGTCATGGTGGCAGTCATGGTTTTATGCACGAAGGCATCAGCAGGACGGAGCGGAAGATACTTCCTGGAACAGCAGGTGAATCTGGGAAAAGTCAATGGATTTATCGAGGAAATGATGAACGGGCAGAAAGTCGTTAAAGTTTTCTGTCATGAGGAAGAAAATAAAGCCGATTTCAAAAAGCTGAATGATGACTTGTTTGTCAGTGCGGATCGTGCCAATACTTTTTCCAATTTTTTAGGACCGATCAATGCACAGCTTGGAAATATCAGTTATGTCTTATGTGCGATCGTCGGTGGAGGTCTTGCATTGAACGGAGTCGGTGGCTTTACATTAGGTGGTCTGGCAAGTTTTCTGACTTTTAATAAAAGCTTCAGTATGCCGATCAATCAGGTCAGCATGCAGTTAAATGCGATCGTCATGGCAATGGCGGGTGCAGAAAGAATTTTCCGGCTGCTGGATGAAAAGCAGGAAGTAGATGAAGGATATGTCACTCTGGTACGTGCAAAAGAAGTGGATGGAAAGCTGACAGAGTGTAAAGAAAGAACCGGACGCTGGGCGTGGAAACATGTGCATCAGGCAGATGGTTCAGTGGATTATATTGAACTGAAAGGAAATGTTGTCTTTGACGGAGTTGACTTTGGATATAATGATGATAAGATCGTTCTGCATGATGTCAGGTTATATGCTGAGCCGGGCCAGAAGATCGCATTCGTCGGATCGACCGGAGCCGGAAAGACAACCATTACGAATCTGATCAACCGGTTCTATGATATCCAGGATGGTAAAATCCGCTATGATGGCATCAATATTAATAAGATTAAAAAGGCAGATCTGCGGCGTTCCCTGGGGATCGTTCTGCAGGATACGCATCTTTTTACCGGAACAGTCCGGGAAAATATCCGGTTCGGAAAGCTGGATGCAACAGATGAAGAAATCGTGGCGGCAGCAAAGCTTGCCAATGCAGACGGATTTATCCGCAGGCTTCCGGATGGATATGATACCGTACTGACCGGAGACGGTGCGAATTTAAGCCAGGGACAGCGTCAGCTTCTTGCGATAGCAAGGGCAGCAGTGGCAGATCCACCGGTTCTGATCCTGGATGAAGCGACAAGCTCGATCGATACAAGAACAGAGCGGATTATTCAGGAAAGTATGGACCGTCTGATGAAAGGAAGGACAACGTTTGTGATCGCACATCGCCTTTCTACTGTCAGAAACTCAGATTGTATCATGGTTCTGGAACAGGGAAGAATCATAGAGCGTGGAACGCATGAACAGTTGATCGAAGAAAAAGGCAGGTATTATCAGTTGTATACCGGAAATGCGATCAGTGCATAAAAAGTGCCGGGAACAGAGAAAAAAGTATCCGCATAAAAAAGAAGAAAAGAATGAAAAAGAATCCTTCAGAGCGAGGTCATGAGTGAAGACACTGCTTTAAAGGATTCTTTTTTGCTGTCAGGCATCCGCAAAAATAGACACGCTGGATTCTTCAATCAGTACTAGTACATGAATACAGCCAGCTTTTTCTGCTCCCAGCTAATGACAGGACCAAGGAAAAATGCAATCGCAAATGTGACCGGACCGACATTTCCACCGGCGATCCATCCCAGAAGAAGAAAAGATGTATCCCATGCGATACGGACGTATTTAAATGGAACGTGCGGTACTTTCTTTGCAAGAATAAATGAAATTGCATCGTACGGTGATGTACCAAGAGCAGCAGTCATATACATGGCGGCTCCGAAAATAAATACAATCAGTGCAGGCAGCAGGATACAGATGCGAACCGGCATGGATTCAAAGAAATGTGCGGGAAAGATTCTGCTGTAGATCCATCTGCAGGTATCGGAGATATATCCGATAAAGATCATATTTGCAATCGTTCCAAAACCGATCAGGCTTGTATCGGACAGGAAAATGATGATAAAAAGGATCAGATTGATCAGAAGCTGGGCTGTTCCAAATGTCAGTCCGACATGGGAGATTACTCCCTGCGTAAATGCCGAACATGGATCTGTACCGAAATGGATCTCGATCAGCCAGGAGAGTCCGAATCCCTGGATGAGAACTCCAAGTATGACCATGATCAGTCTGTTCTTGAATTTTTCGGGTCTTGCAAACCAGTTTAATTTTTTCATAGATACCTCCTCAAGATATAAAAAATAAAGTCACAAAAAATGCAGTAACAGCATATAGCTTATCGTTCCGGCAGCGATGGACAGGAACATATTCCGTTTCCATATTTTTTTTCAAGCATCTCGACAGCGACAAACTCCAAAGAGCCACCGTAGATCAGAAAACTCATGCAAAGAGGGTAGACAAAAGAAAACCCGGATGCATTCATGTAGATTCCATAAGCCATTCCGAGAAAACTGAACCCGGCTAAAATAGGGAGAGTATAAGGAAAAGCGGCTTTGAAAGCTTTGCGTTTCATAAATCCTCCTTGAAATCATTTCCAACATACGATAAAATTTTTAACAGATGCAAGTATAGCATTAACGACAAAAAATTACAATCATCAGAAAAAGAGGCAGGTATACCAGAAGAAAGGACGGGTATACAGAAAAAGCAGGTGGAACTATGACATTGCAACAATTAAAATATGTCTGCATGGTAGCAGAAACAGGGAAGATCACTGAAGCAGCAAAAAAATTATATATTTCCCAGCCGAGTCTGACAAATGCCATCCATGAGCTGGAAAAAGAGATGAATGTGGTTATTTTTAACCGGACGAATAAGGGCATCAGCCTCTCGGCAGAGGGGGAAATCTTTCTGGGGTATGCCAGACAGGTTCTGGAACAGGCAGCAGTACTGGAGGACAAATATAAAGGAGAACACGGGGAAAAGAAAAAGTTCTGCGTGTCGACGCAGCATTATTCTTTTGCGGTAAATGCATTTGTAGATCTGATCAAAAGGTATGGTCAGGATGAGTATGATTTCAGCATCCGGGAAACGCAGACTTATGAGATCATTGAAGATGTGGCGAGAATGAGAAGTGAGATTGGTCTTCTCTTTTTAAATGATTTTAATGAGACGGTACTCCGCAAGATCCTGAAATCCAACGGACTGGAGTTTCATCTTCTCTTTGTGGCGAGGCCGCATGTCTTTATCAGCAGACGGCATCCGCTGGCAGACAGGGAAGTCATTACCAATGAAGAACTGGAAGATTATCCATATTTGTCCTTTGAACAGGGGGAACATAATTCCTTTTATTTTTCCGAGGAAGTTTTTTCGGTTTCAGAGCGAAAGAAAAATATCAGAGTCAGAGACAGGGCAACACTTTTCAATCTTTTGATCGGGCTGAATGGCTATACTGTATGCAGCGGTGTCATTGATGAAAATTTAAATGGGAAAGATATCATTGCAGTACCGCTGGCAGATGAGAATGAAATGAAGATCGGATATATCGTGCATCAGAAAAACCGCATAAGCAGACTTGGAACTACCTATTTAAAGGCACTGGAAAAGTATCTGGATCCCAAAGAAGAACCGGGAAGGGAGTGTCTGCATATGCGGCAGGAATAAGTAAGAAGATGTCGGGGTCAAAAGCCCCCGACTATGATACCTACGGATTGTTACGCACCACGTGCTCCCACAATCCTACCCAACATTCGCATATCGTGGTGCTTACGCCCCACTTTTATGCTCATATTGGGGCGGGTCACAAGGTCATTCTACCACTAGTGTGCGAGCACACGTGGTGTCAGACCTTTTGACCCTGGTATCATTAAGAATATTACTGCATATGCAGAGGGAACGATTAAAAATGCTCTGGTATATGCAGAGGAAAGTCGCGGTCAGTTCCGTTTCTTCAGATTTAACTGGTACAGATAAAAGATTCCGCCAAATAATCCAAAGATCAGACCACCGTAACCGCCAAAGCAGATGAAAAGTGTAAGTTTGCTTTCCATATTAAAAGGTAGGATCAGATCAGCCAGTCCGCCGACAAGGAGTCCGGCAAGCATCCATCCAAGAGTCATAACAGTAAGGTAAATAGCAGATGTATGTGCTACAGTATGATTCTGATTCAGTTTTTTCCATAATTTTTTGTACATGACAGTTCCCTCTTTTCTATCTATGAGAAATCTTTTTTTTCTATCTGAGATCAGTATAGAAAAAGGATGTAAAGAAGAATGGGTGGAAAATGAAAAATTTATGTAAAATAAAAGTCGGAAAAAGGCAGAAATTTGAGTATGAGGCTTGAATCCTGGCAGGTTTAATGATAGGCTAGTGTTCTGACTATATTGATAAGTTATGGAGGAACTTCCCATGGAGAAAGTCTCAAAAAAGAAGGGTAAAGAGGAGAAGCCGGATGTAAGAGGAAAATTTTCAGGGCGTATAGGATATGTTCTGGCAGTGGCAGGCTCAGCAGTCGGCCTTGGAAATATCTGGCGTTTCCCTTATCTCGCAGCAAAGTATGGTGGCGGTATGTTTTTGCTGGTTTATCTGATCCTGATGCTGACGTTCGGATATGTCATGATCATGTCGGAAACGACACTGGGGCGGATGACAAAGAAAAGTCCGGTTGGTGCTTTTGGCACTTTTGGAAAAAAGAAATTTTTAAAATTCGGTGGATGGATCAATGCAGTGATCCCAATGCTGATCGTTCCATATTATAGTGTGATCGGTGGCTGGGTGCTGAAATACCTTTTTGAATATCTGCGTGGAAATTCGGAGACACTGGCAAAGGACGGATATTTTACAGAGTTTATCACTTCTTCCGGGAAAGTGGAATTCTGGTTCTTTGTATTTGCGGTGCTTGTATTTGCAGTTATTCTGGCAGGGGTGAAAAATGGAGTTGAGAGAGTCTCCAGGGTGATGATGCCCATGATGATCGTGCTGGCAGTTGTGGTTGCAGTTTATTCGGTTACAAGACCGGGAGCAGTGGAAGGAATCAAGTATTTTCTGATCCCGAATCTGGAACATTTCTCCATGATGACAGTTGTGGCAGCCATGGGTCAGATGTTCTATTCGCTTTCCATCGCCATGGGAATCCTGTATACTTATGGCTCTTATATTGGAAAAGAAGTGGACATTGAGAAAAGTACAACCCAGGTGGAGGTTTTTGATACAGGTGTGGCACTTCTTGCAGGACTTATGATTATTCCGTCGGTGTTTGCTTTCTCAGGCGGAGATATGGAGACACTGCAGGCAGGCCCGTCATTGACATTTATTACATTGCCAAAAGTATTTTCAAGTATGGGAGTAGGAACTGTTGTTGGGATCGTCTTTTTCCTGATGTTCTTATTTGCGGCACTTACCAGTGCGATTTCCCTGCTGGAGACAAGCGTATCCACACTGGAAGATGAACTTCACTGGAAACGTTGGAAATGTTGTCTGCTGATGGCAGGAGTTATGCTGGTGATCGGAACAGCCTCATCAATGGGATATGGAGTCTGGGATTCAGTTAGAATCCTGGGAATGCAGTTCCTGGATTTCTTTGATTTCCTTACCAATTCGGTGATGATGCCGATTGCAGCACTGGCGACCTGTCTTTTGATCGTGAGGGTGGTTGGATTTGAGAAAATGGACAAAGAGATCGAGCTGTCTTCAGCATTTAAGCGGAAAAAATTGTATCACTTTTTCCTGAAATATCTTGCACCTCTCTGCATTCTTGTGATTTTGATCAGTTCCATCGCAAATGTGTTTGGATGGATATCAATGTAAGAAAAAAATCCTTGCAATGCGAGAAGTTTTATGCTATACTACGAGCGTTGCGAAAAAGCACGTATGCGGATTCCTTTGAAGGTGCCTAAGGAGAATCGCAGGATTTACCCGGTTTCAGAGGAGCTGAAAGCATACGGAAGAAAAAAACCAAATGGAGGAAAGTAACATGAGCGTTATTTCAATGAAGCAGTTATTGGAAGCCGGTGTTCATTTTGGACATCAGACAAGAAGATGGAATCCTAAGATGGCTCCGTATATCTACACAGAAAGAAATGGTATCTATATCATCGACCTGCAGAAGTCTGTAGGAATGGTAGACGATGCATACAAGGCAGTATCTGATATTGCAGCAGATGGCGGAACAATCCTTTTCGTAGGAACAAAGAAGCAGGCACAGGATGCAATCAAGGCTGAGGCTGAGCGTTGCGGAATGTATTATGTAAATGAGAGATGGCTTGGAGGAATGCTTACAAACTTCAAGACAATCCAGAGCCGTATCAAACGTCTGAAAGACATCGAGGCTATGGCTGAAGACGGAACATTCGATGTACTTCCGAAAAAAGAAGTTATCGAGCTGAAAAAAGAATGGGATAAGCTGGAGAAGAACCTCGGCGGAATTAAAGATATGAAGAAGCTGCCAGATGCTATCTTCATCGTAGATCCGAAAAAGGAAAGAATCTGTGTACAGGAAGCACATACACTCGGAATCCCGCTGATCGGTATCTGTGATACAAACTGTGATCCGGAAGAACTGGATTATGTAATCCCGGGAAATGATGATGCAATCAGAGCTGTAAAACTGATCGTTTCCAAGATGGCAGACGCTGTGATCGAGGCAAATCAGGGAGCAGCAGAAGATGGTTATTACGAAGATGCTGATGTAGAAGCAGCAGAAGCTGAAGAGGCTGTAGAAGAGTAATATCAGTTCTTGATATGAAAAGAAATGCGTTGCTGTTTACAGTATTCTGTGACCAGCAACGAGAATGCTTCAGCCTGATCAACAGGTTGAGGCATTTTGTATATACTTTAGTATGCGGGAAAATCTGCAGGTAGGAGATTTTCTGTATAAAAGTTTTATAGAGACAAGCAACAGATAACTATGAATAATGGAGGAAAATTATCATGGCAATCACAGCAGGAATGGTAAAAGAGTTAAGAGAAATGACCGGCGCTGGTATGATGGACTGCAAGAAGGCCCTGACAGCTACCGAGGGAAATATGGACGCAGCTGTTGCTGTCTCTTATACACATCTGACGCTGCCGACGACTTAATAG
>ENA-UAMB01001255-UAMB01001255.1-human-gut-metagenome-genome-assembly--contig:-NODE-1255-length-13065-cov-5.705227_pt1 | contig 13065 bp, 5 predicted proteins | sample MGYA00243707_ERZ654484 | MGnify/ENA primary metagenome ERZ654484 (study PRJEB26926, sample SAMN06164464) | human gut metagenome | biome: ENVO:00009003; feature: ENVO:2100002; material: ENVO:00002003... | reverse complement strand
GAATTTTGAGATGATGTCGGGGAAATACCAGAAAGAGCAGCTTGAAATTGAAGCACGGCTGAAAGAGGTAACGGAAACGCTCAATGACAGCTATGAGAAATCGCAGGGCGTGAGGGACTTTCTATCCCTAATCCGCAACTATCAGGGGCTGAAAGAGTTGGACGCAACCATCATAAACGCACTCATAGACAAGATACTTGTTTCGGAACGTGAGAAACTTGCGGACGGGACAGTAAGGCAGGAAATCAAGATTTACTATAAATTCATCGGCTTTGTCGGTGAATTACATATCACACCCACAAAGCGGTGGACGGCGTTAAAGCCTAAAAATTGTACGGTGTGCGGTGTTGAATACGTCCCCAGCTCTGGAATATCAAAGTATTGTCCCGCTTGTGCTAAGAGGATACAGAGGGAGAAATCAAACGAGAGCAAACGCAGGAGTAGGGAGAGGAACCGAAGGGCATGTATTGAACTGTCCGCAAAAAATGACCGACTGAAGGTAAACAGCGGTACGGTAAACATACTTGACCGGCCCACGCTTTTCCTTGTAAATAACAAACGCTAAGAGCAGCGCGATAACGATATGTAAAGCGACTAGGATCAGCGTCAATTTAAACGTATTCCAAATAATCTGCCAGCTGGTCGGGTTCTTAAAAAACTCAATGTAGTTGTCAAAATTAATCCATTCCGAGCCCTGAAGCATATTATAGTCGAAAAAACTCAGCACGATGGTAATCACCATCGGCGCTCCGATAAAAAGCAGGAACGCTAAAAGAGCGGGCAGCAAAAATAAGTAGCCCGAAACAGCGTCGCTTTTCTTTTTGCTATACAACCTCTTATTCAATCGATTCCACCCCTTAAAGTGAATTTATCCCGATAGAAGCCTTTGCTTTCATAAAAGAAACGGGGAGCGGATTTTTTATTTATGCTCCGCACCCCGTTTCACATTAATTCAACAGTATTTACCCGGAAAACGCATTACTTCTGAAGGGCTACATCCATCTCATCGGCCATTTGCTGGCAGATTGAGGCGATATCCGCGTTTTCATCTGTCATCATCATAGAGAAATAGGTATCAAAAATTGTTCCCAAATCAGCGTAAGACGTCGGCGCCTCTACGGATTTCATGCCCTTGGTTAAGGTTTCGAAAAAGACCTCGCGGTTCTCGGGATATCCGGCGGACTCAATAATTTCTTCTCCGCACTCGAGACGAGAGGGGGTGCTGCCGAACTTAACAAATTCTTTAATAAAGTCTTCGGACGCCGTCCATACGAGGAACTCGCAGGCCTCGTCATAATGATCCGTGGTAGAGCTAATCATAAAGCCCTGGGTGCCGTAAACATTAGCCTGTGTTTTAAACGAGGGGTTGTACTGGACGCCCACCGTACGGAATCCATTGGCTTCGTAAGTGGCTAACGGCCAGCGTCCGGCGGTGATCATAGCGATCTGCCCGTCCACAAACATCTGCTGATAGTTATCGTTGGGCTGCGGAACCGGAGCGTACTGATACTTATAGATCAGGTCATGAATAAACTGGAAGCATTCAATCGCATTTTCAGAATCACACGCGGCTTCCGTCCAATCCTCGTTGAGGAAGGAGGCGTCCCAAGAAAACAGCCACGCGGAAACCGCGAAATAGTAGTCCGGAACCAGCAGGGCATAGCGCTTGGAGCCATCCTCATTTGTTTTGGTCAGGGCTTCGCAGTACCGCAGGAACTCGTCGGTATCCCAGTCCGCACTTGGAAGGGATAGGCCGGCTTCTTCCAGATAGTCCGTGTTCAAATGGGTGATGCATGGGTTCCACATAGTGACCAGGCCGTAAACATCTTCTCCGTTGATAAAGGGCTCGATTAACTTGGGATCGTAGGTATCTTCCAATACAGACTCATAAATTCCCTCGTGGGAATCGAAATAAGTGTTGAGAGGCTGGGCCAGGTTGTTTTTATAAACCATCTGGATGCCTTCCGTAGCCATGTCGAATACGTCAGGCAGTGTACCGGAAGCGGCCATTGTAGCCAGCTTAGATACGTACACGTTCCATTCGGAGCCGTCAATCGAAAGCTCTTCCAAATTGATCTCAACGTTGGGGTTTACCTCTTCGGTGTATTTTTTCATGAATTCTTTGTTGGCCTCCAGGCCGTTGCCATAGCCAGTCATCGTCACGACATCCAAAACGATTTTATCGCCTGAAGCGCTGGACTCGTCTCCTGTTTGTGAAGCCGCCTGTGAGTTTCCCTCACCGGAGCCCGAACTGGTTCCTCCGTCAGAAGAGCAGCCAATCAGAGGTACGGACATCGCTAAAGCCAGTAAGAACGCTATGCCTTTTTTCATTTCTTTCTTCCTTCCTTCATTTTCATTATATTCTTATCACCATACGAAATTTTTAACTTTCGTATGAAAGAATCCGCTTATTATTGATGGCGTCACCATCGCTTAACGGTAACAGAATCCTATGAAAAAATGACACAAAAGCACGGAAATAAGCCCAATTCCGTATGCGCGCATTGACACAAGCGCCTTTCGATTATAGAATGTTCACCTAAAAATCAATAAAAATTATGCATTAATTATAGATCAACACTAAACAGGTTGAAATGCACAAAAAAATGATAATATAAAACTTTTCTACTTTTAGGAGAGATCGTATGTATGTTAAAATGTGCGGCCTTCACGCCGTCCACGAAAAAAATTTCAGAATTAGGAGGCCCAGCGGTTCCGGCGACTACCTATTTCTTCATTTAAAGTCTCCCACCCGCTTTTTTCTGGAAAATGAAAAAATATACGATGGAAAAACAGATGAAATTATGCTATACAGAAAGGGAACCCCTCAATTTTTTGGAGAGGCGGCCGGAATTACTCATGTGGATGATTTCATGCATTTCGATACCAGCAGCAGCGAAGATGAAAATTTCATTCAGGGGTTATCCTTAAAATATGATGAGCCTGTAAGGCTTCCCTATATCAATCCATTTATGAGCATTCATCAAAACATCTGTTTTGAGTTCCTTAATAAAAACCATTATCAAGAGATAGCGATCGACTGTCTGCTAAAATATTTTCTAATCAAGCTTGAGGAGTGCATGAATGAAAAAAAGTTTCGGAACTATGATATTACGCTTTATGAGCGTTTTAATCAGCTGCGGCTGGCCATCTACAGCTCTCCGCAGCAGGCTTGGACTGTCAAAAAAATGGCGTCGTTTGTAAATTTAAGCCCCTCTTACGTTCAAAGCCTATATAAAAAATTTTTTCATATTTCGTGCGTGGCAGATTTAATAAAGAGCAGAATGGACCGGGCAATACAAATGCTGGTAGTAACGGATTACCCGGTTAATAAGATCGCTTTGCTCTGCGGCTATGAATCAAACATTTATTTTTCAAGGCACTTTAAAGCTAAAATTGGAATGACTCCTACAGAATATCGTCAAAAGTACCATTTATAAAAGAAGAAGCTGCGCTGAAATGCCTCCCGGTATTTTTACGCCTTCAGGCCAAAAGCAATCGATATGTATCACACGCCTCCGTACAGCCAGCACCTTTCCGCAATTTCAATGTCTCGGGCCTTCTGGGGCTCCTGCCCCCACATTCTTTTGTCAACTGCCAACCGACGGTTAATACCGCATAGCTGTGGCCATGCGGTCCACATTTACTGCCAGCGATACCTTAAATAAAGCCTGTTTTGAATTTTCCCAAATGATAAGGCGTTTCTGTTTTTAAAGAAAAGCGGAACAGCGCCCTTGCTGAATTGCAAGGACGCTGTTCCGTTTGATTTGACTAATGATGCTTGAATTGTTTAAAATGTGCCGCGCAAAAAAAGCAGACAAATATGGCACGGCCAAGCCAGGTATTGGGGAGACGCCGGATGTCCTATCAAGCGGCCAAGCCGCGTTGACATTGGAACCTCCTTCAGCTATCACGAGTTCTAAATTCCGAGGGGCTCATCCCTGTGGCCTGCCTAAAGATTTTGCTGAAGTGAAACTGGTCGGGATACCCCACCTTTTTTCCCACCACGCTAATTGACAGATTAGGATTTCTCAGCAGCTGCTTCGCAAGACTAATTCTATAATCGCGGATGTATTTTGAAGGGGTTTTTCCGGTAAATTTAGTAAATATCTTGGTTAAATAAGAAACTGAGAATCCAAACTTTTCCGCTATTTCTCCCAGCTCTAAAAGCTCCATATAATGTTTATGAATATATTCCTCTACCAGTTCCGCAATATTTTCCGGCTTTTGAAAAGACGTGTTATTGGCCATTTCAAATTCTTCCTGAAAGGTAAGCAGATTTTTCTCAATCTTCCTCAAGACTTCACTTAGCTCGTCATCGTTGACTGGCTTCAGCAGGTACTCCATAACCTGATGCTGGATGGCTTCTTTCGCATATGCAAAATCATTATGACCGCTGAGTATGACACACACAATAAAATCGTATTTTTCACGGATCCTTTTAGCCAGCTCCAGCCCATCCATGATCGGCATACAGATATCTGTAAACACTACGTTCGGAAGCAGCTCGTCTGTAATGGCAAGCGCTTCCTCTCCATTAGAAGCGATAGCAACCACCTCAAAGCTGCTGTTAACTCTTTGAATACTGCGGCTGATATTGCGCGCAATAAGCTTCTCATCTTCTACCACCAAAACAGAAAATTTGGCCTTACTCATTTTCTTTCCAGCCTCCGATCGTAACAATAGCGCCGCCTGGCCCGTCTGCGTTTTCAAGCCTGAATATGTGCTCTCCGCCATATAGTAATTTTAACCTTATGTAAATATTCATCAAGCCCATACCATTCAATTCTAAGTTAGGTAAAACGCCTGTCTGATTAATCTGTTCAATTTTTTCCTGCAGCATCCGCAGTTCATCTTCTTGAAATCCCGGGCCGTTGTCCTGCACTCTGATTTCCCAGTATTGTTCATTGTAAGAACCCTTAATATTAATTTTCCAGGGAGGAGATTTTTCTTTGGTCATAAATTTAATAGAATTTTCCACGATTAACTGTAGGCAGAGCTTCGGAATTCTTACATTTCTCAATTCCTCTGGGATCACTATGTTATAAATCAAATCGTCGTCGAAGCGGGCTTTCATACATTTCAAAAAATCAATCGTATACTTTATTTCCTGATCTACCGTGACCAATTGTTCTTTATCTGACGATATGTATCGCAAAATTCTGGACATGCTCTGACACATATCCATGATTTGGCGATCCATGCCTTCATCTGCCATTGCTTGTATCGTCGACAGGGAATTGTATAAAAAATGCGGGTTCATCTGCGCCTGCAATGCCAGCATACGGGCCTGCATCTCCCGCTGCTGCAAAGTGAGCTCGCGGTTAATAGAAAGCTTTACCTTGTTCTGCATTTTTAAGAATGCATCATACAGCGCATTTAGTTCTGTAATATGGGTGTCCACTTGGAAAAATTCCGTAGAATCATCTTGCGTAATATCAAAATTCTTAAGATTCAAATAAATCCGATTTAACGGCCTGCTGATGAAGCGGGCGATAAAAAACGACAAAACAATAATAGAAAGCATTATAAAAAACAGCAGGCCTAAATTTGTAAAAAGATAGCTTCGAATAGGCGCTAACAATTGATTCTGATCCACAGCGACAACAGTTGAAAAGCCTGTGTAGTCAGATGTCTGAGCGAGCAAATAGGCATCGTTATAAAAAATAATATGATCGCCGTCTATATCTTCCGCGTTTTGCGACATGACAGCTTCATAATATTGTTTCCCTTCAGATAAATCATCGACAGGATAAATCATATTCCCCTCAGAATCAAAAATATATATTTTTTCTGAAAATGAGTATTGATAACCTTCTATCATGTTACTGATGGCTTCAAAAGATTTTTTAACCTCTATAATTCCCAGGGGTACGTTAGTAGCGCTGTAAAAGACACGGCATAAGGAAAGATAGCGCTGATTTTTATCTGAGGACAAATATTTGCTGATAGCAGGATCTTCACCGCAGTAAATTACTTTAGAGCCGGCACTTGAAATCACCGGATCGTACCATATTTTGTTGCTGACCGCTTCTTGCAGATCCGTATTGTTTAAACCCGCGCCGATTCCTCCTGACTGTAAAGAATATAAATACACTTGATTTACCGGCGTATTCGGACCAATCATAGAAATTAAAAGATCGGAAATGGTCTCTCGATTATGTAATCTTTCGGCGTCTGTTCCCCTTCCCGACTGCTGGTATTCAATGTAATCAGAAAATTCCTCCTTTAAAATACTGGAATATATTATATTTTGGGATACCGTATCTAATTTCGTAACCTCAGCATCCAGATTATCGCTTATTGTAATTGCGTTATTTTGCATAGTAATAAAAGAATCTGTTTTCGCTTTATCTGACTCGGTAATAATAAAATAGGACATAAATATGGCAAAAGCTAGGATAAAGAGCACGGTAAAAGGAATAAACAGCGTGAACAAAATGCTGTGCTGTTTCATGATATTCCCCATACGCTTCCTCCTTATCATACATTTATAGAACAAAATAGCACAATAAAATAGTGCAACATATTGTGTGTTACTACAATATGTTGCACTAGATACAGCTATCTATAAATGTATGATAAGGAGGAAGCGTATGGGGAATATCATGAAACAGCACAGCATTTTGTTCACGCTGTTTATTCCTTTTACCGTGCTCTTTATCCTAGCTTTTGCCATATTTATGTCCTATTTTATTATTACCGAGTCAGATAAAGCGAAAACAGATTCTTTTATTACTATGCAAAATAACGCAATTACAATAAGCGATAATCTGGATGCTGAGGTTACGAAATTAGATACGGTATCCCAAAATATAATATATTCCAGTATTTTAAAGGAGGAATTTTCTGATTACATTGAATACCAGCAGTCGGGAAGGGGAACAGACGCCGAAAGATTACATAATCGAGAGACCATTTCCGATCTTTTAATTTCTATGATTGGTCCGAATACGCCGGTAAATCAAGTGTATTTATATTCTTTACAGTCAGGAGGAATCGGCGCGGGTTTAAACAATACGGATCTGCAAGAAGCGGTCAGCAACAAAATATGGTACGATCCGGTGATTTCAAGTGCCGGCTCTAAAGTAATTTACTGCGGTGAAGATCCTGCTATCAGCAAATATTTGTCCTCAGATAAAAATCAGCGCTATCTTTCCTTATGCCGTGTCTTTTACAGCGCTACTAACGTACCCCTGGGAATTATAGAGGTTAAAAAATCTTTTGAAGCCATCAGTAACATGATAGAAGGTTATCAATACTCATTTTCAGAAAAAATATATATTTTTGATTCTGAGGGGAATATGATTTATCCTGTCGATGATTTATCTGAAGGGAAACAATATTATGAAGCTGTCATGTCGCAAAACGCGGAAGATATAGACGGCGATCATATTATTTTTTATAACGATGCCTATTTGCTCGCTCAGACATCTGACTACACAGGCTTTTCAACTGTTGTCGCTGTGGATCAGAATCAATTGTTAGCGCCTATTCGAAGCTATCTTTTTACAAATTTAGGCCTGCTGTTTTTTATAATGCTTTCTATTATTGTTTTGTCGTTTTTTATCGCCCGCTTCATCAGCAGGCCGTTAAATCGGATTTATTTGAATCTTAAGAATTTTGATATTACGCAAGATGATTCTACGGAATTTTTCCAAGTGGACACCCATATTACAGAACTAAATGCGCTGTATGATGCATTCTTAAAAATGCAGAACAAGGTAAAGCTTTCTATTAACCGCGAGCTCACTTTGCAGCAGCGGGAGATGCAGGCCCGTATGCTGGCATTGCAGGCGCAGATGAACCCGCATTTTTTATACAATTCCCTGTCGACGATACAAGCAATGGCAGATGAAGGCATGGATCGCCAAATCATGGATATGTGTCAGAGCATGTCCAGAATTTTGCGATACATATCGTCAGATAAAGAACAATTGGTCACGGTAGATCAGGAAATAAAGTATACGATTGATTTTTTGAAATGTATGAAAGCCCGCTTCGACGACGATTTGATTTATAACATAGTGATCCCAGAGGAATTGAGAAATGTAAGAATTCCGAAGCTCTGCCTACAGTTAATCGTGGAAAATTCTATTAAATTTATGACCAAAGAAAAATCTCCTCCCTGGAAAATTAATATTAAGGGTTCTTACAATGAACAATACTGGGAAATCAGAGTGCAGGACAACGGCCCGGGATTTCAAGAAGATGAACTGCGGATGCTGCAGGAAAAAATTGAACAGATTAATCAGACAGGCGTTTTACCTAACTTAGAATTGAATGGTATGGGCTTGATGAATATTTACATAAGGTTAAAATTACTATATGGCGGAGAGCACATATTCAGGCTTGAAAACGCAGACGGGCCAGGCGGCGCTATTGTTACGATCGGAGGCTGGAAAGAAAATGAGTAAGGCCAAATTTTCTGTTTTGGTGGTAGAAGATGAGAAGCTTATTGCGCGCAATATCAGCCGCAGTATTCAAAGAGTTAACAGCAGCTTTGAGGTGGTTGCTATCGCTTCTAATGGAGAGGAAGCGCTTGCCATTACAGACGAGCTGCTTCCGAACGTAGTGTTTACAGATATCTGTATGCCGATCATGGATGGGCTGGAGCTGGCTAAAAGGATCCGTGAAAAATACGATTTTATTGTGTGTGTCATACTCAGCGGTCATAATGATTTTGCATATGCGAAAGAAGCCATCCAGCATCAGGTTATGGAGTACCTGCTGAAGCCAGTCAACGATGACGAGCTAAGTGAAGTCTTGAGGAAGATTGAGAAAAATCTGCTTACCTTTCAGGAAGAATTTGAAATGGCCAATAACACGTCTTTTCAAAAGCCGGAAAATATTGCGGAACTGGTAGAGGAATATATTCATAAACATTATATGGAGCTTTTAGAGCTGGGAGAAATAGCGGAAAAGTTTGGATTCTCAGTTTCTTATTTAACCAAGATATTTACTAAATTTACCGGAAAAACCCCTTCAAAATACATCCGCGATTATAGAATTAGTCTTGCGAAGCAGCTGCTGAGAAATCCTAATCTGTCAATTAGCGTGGTGGGAAAAAAGGTGGGGTATCCCGACCAGTTTCACTTCAGCAAAATCTTTAGGCAGGCCACAGGGATGAGCCCCTCGGAATTTAGAACTCGTGATAGCTGAAGGAGGTTCCAATGTCAACGCGGCTTGGCCGCTTGATAGGACATCCGGCGTCTCCCCAATACCTGGCTTGGCCGTGCCATATTTGTCTGCTTTTTTTGCGCGGCACATTTTAAACAATTCAAGCATCATTAGTCAAATCAAACGGAACAGCGTCCTTGCAATTCAGCAAGGGCGCTGTTCCGCTTTTCTTTAAAAACAGAAACGCCTTATCATTTGGGAAAATTCAAAACAGGCTTTATTTAAGGTATCGCTGGCAGTAAATGTGGACCGCATGGCCACAGCTATGCGGTATTAACCGTCGGTTGGCAGTTGACAAAAGAATGTGGGGGCAGGAGCCCCAGAAGGCCCGAGACATTGAAATTGCGGAAAGGTGCTGGCTGTACGGAGGCGTGTGATACATATCGATTGCTTTTGGCCTGAAGGCGTAAAAATACCGGGAGGCATTTCAGCGCAGCTTCTTCTTTTATAAATGGTACTTTTGACGATATTCTGTAGGAGTCATTCCAATTTTAGCTTTAAAGTGCCTTGAAAAATAAATGTTTGATTCATAGCCGCAGAGCAAAGCGATCTTATTAACCGGGTAATCCGTTACTACCAGCATTTGTATTGCCCGGTCCATTCTGCTCTTTATTAAATCTGCCACGCACGAAATATGAAAAAATTTTTTATATAGGCTTTGAACGTAAGAGGGGCTTAAATTTACAAACGACGCCATTTTTTTGACAGTCCAAGCCTGCTGCGGAGAGCTGTAGATGGCCAGCCGCAGCTGATTAAAACGCTCATAAAGCGTAATATCATAGTTCCGAAACTTTTTTTCATTCATGCACTCCTCAAGCTTGATTAGAAAATATTTTAGCAGACAGTCGATCGCTATCTCTTGATAATGGTTTTTATTAAGGAACTCAAAACAGATGTTTTGATGAATGCTCATAAATGGATTGATATAGGGAAGCCTTACAGGCTCATCATATTTTAAGGATAACCCCTGAATGAAATTTTCATCTTCGCTGCTGCTGGTATCGAAATGCATGAAATCATCCACATGAGTAATTCCGGCCGCCTCTCCAAAAAATTGAGGGGTTCCCTTTCTGTATAGCATAATTTCATCTGTTTTTCCATCGTATATTTTTTCATTTTCCAGAAAAAAGCGGGTGGGAGACTTTAAATGAAGAAATAGGTAGTCGCCGGAACCGCTGGGCCTCCTAATTCTGAAATTTTTTTCGTGGACGGCGTGAAGGCCGCACATTTTAACATACATACGATCTCTCCTAAAAGTAGAAAAGTTTTATATTATCATTTTTTTGTGCATTTCAACCTGTTTAGTGTTGATCTATAATTAATGCATAATTTTTATTGATTTTTAGGTGAACATTCTATAATCGAAAGGCGCTTGTGTCAATGCGCGCATACGGAATTGGGCTTATTTCCGTGCTTTTGTGTCATTTTTTCATAGGATTCTGTTACCGTTAAGCGATGGTGACGCCATCAATAATAAGCGGATTCTTTCATACGAAAGTTAAAAATTTCGTATGGTGATAAGAATATAATGAAAATGAAGGAAGGAAGAAAGAAATGAAAAAAGGCATAGCGTTCTTACTGGCTTTAGCGATGTCCGTACCTCTGATTGGCTGCTCTTCTGACGGAGGAACCAGTTCGGGCTCCGGTGAGGGAAACTCACAGGCGGCTTCACAAACAGGAGACGAGTCCAGCGCTTCAGGCGATAAAATCGTTTTGGATGTCGTGACGATGACTGGCTATGGCAACGGCCTGGAGGCCAACAAAGAATTCATGAAAAAATACACCGAAGAGGTAAACCCCAACGTTGAGATCAATTTGGAAGAGCTTTCGATTGACGGCTCCGAATGGAACGTGTACGTATCTAAGCTGGCTACAATGGCCGCTTCCGGTACACTGCCTGACGTATTCGACATGGCTACGGAAGGCATCCAGATGGTTTATAAAAACAACCTGGCCCAGCCTCTCAACACTTATTTCGATTCCCACGAGGGAATTTATGAGTCTGTATTGGAAGATACCTACGATCCCAAGTTAATCGAGCCCTTTATCAACGGAGAAGATGTTTACGGCCTGGTCACTATGTGGAACCCATGCATCACCCATTTGAACACGGACTATCTGGAAGAAGCCGGCCTATCCCTTCCAAGTGCGGACTGGGATACCGACGAGTTCCTGCGGTACTGCGAAGCCCTGACCAAAACAAATGAGGATGGCTCCAAGCGCTATGCCCTGCTGGTTCCGGACTACTATTTCGCGGTTTCCGCGTGGCTGTTTTCTTGGGACGCCTCCTTCCTCAACGAGGATTGGACGGAAGCCGCGTGTGATTCTGAAAATGCGATTGAATGCTTCCAGTTTATTCATGACCTGATCTATAAGTATCAGTACGCTCCGGTTCCGCAGCCCAACGATAACTATCAGCAGATGTTTGTGGACGGGCAGATCGCTATGATCACCGCCGGACGCTGGCCGTTAGCCACTTACGAAGCCAATGGATTCCGTACGGTGGGCGTCCAGTACAACCCCTCGTTTAAAACACAGGCTAATGTTTACGGCACCCAGGGCTTTATGATTAGCTCTACCACGGATCATTATGACGAGGCCTGCGAGTTCCTCGTATGGACGGCGTCCGAAGACTTTATTAAAGAATTTGTTAAGTTCGGCAGCACCCCCTCTCGTCTCGAGTGCGGAGAAGAAATTATTGAGTCCGCCGGATATCCCGAGAACCGCGAGGTCTTTTTCGAAACCTTAACCAAGGGCATGAAATCCGTAGAGGCGCCGACGTCTTACGCTGATTTGGGAACAATTTTTGATACCTATTTCTCTATGATGATGACAGATGAAAACGCGGATATCGCCTCAATCTGCCAGCAAATGGCCGATGAGATGGATGTAGCCCTTCAGAAGTAATGCGTTTTCCGGGTAAATACTGTTGAATTAATGTGAAACGGGGTGCGGAGCATAAATAAAAAATCCGCTCCCCGTTTCTTTTATGAAAGCAAAGGCTTCTATCGGGATAAATTCACTTTAAGGGGTGGAATCGATTGAATAAGAGGTTGTATAGCAAAAAGAAAAGCGACGCTGTTTCGGGCTACTTATTTTTGCTGCCCGCTCTTTTAGCGTTCCTGCTTTTTATCGGAGCGCCGATGGTGATTACCATCGTGCTGAGTTTTTTCGACTATAATATGCTTCAGGGCTCGGAATGGATTAATTTTGACAACTACATTGAGTTTTTTAAGAACCCGACCAGCTGGCAGATTATTTGGAATACGTTTAAATTGACGCTGATCCTAGTCGCTTTACATATCGTTATCGCGCTGCTCTTAGCGTTTGTTATTTACAAGGAAAAGCGTGGGCCGGTCAAGTATGTTTACCGTACCGCTGTTTACCTTCAGTCGGTCATTTTTTGCGGACAGTTCAATACATGCCCTTCGGTTCCTCTCCCTACTCCTGCGTTTGCTCTCGTTTGATTTCTCCCTCTGTATCCTCTTAGCACAAGCGGGACAATACTTTGATATTCCAGAGCTGGGGACGTATTCAACACCGCACACCGTACAATTTTTAGGCTTTAACGCCGTCCACCGCTTTGTGGGTGTGATATGTAATTCACCGACAAAGCCGATGAATTTATAGTAAATCTTGATTTCCTGCCTTACTGTCCCGTCCGCAAGTTTCTCACGTTCCGAAACAAGTATCTTGTCTATGAGTGCGTTTATGATGGTTGCGTCCAACTCTTTCAGCCCCTGATAGTTGCGGATTAGGGATAGAAAGTCCCTCACGCCCTGCGATTTCTCATAGCTGTCATTGAGCGTTTCCGTTACCTCTTTCAGCCGTGCTTCAATTTCAAGCTGCTCTTTCTGGTATTTCCCCGACATCATCTCAAAATTC
>ENA-UAMB01001243-UAMB01001243.1-human-gut-metagenome-genome-assembly--contig:-NODE-1243-length-13110-cov-5.801992_pt1 | contig 13110 bp, 9 predicted proteins | sample MGYA00243707_ERZ654484 | MGnify/ENA primary metagenome ERZ654484 (study PRJEB26926, sample SAMN06164464) | human gut metagenome | biome: ENVO:00009003; feature: ENVO:2100002; material: ENVO:00002003... | reverse complement strand
TCCACCGGACGTTATCCGGCATCCTGCCCTGTGAAGCCCGGACTTTCCTCGTCTGTACCCTTTCGTCTGTACAGCCGCGATCACCTGGCCTGCTCGCACGAATGCTATTCTAACACGAATCCCGCTTTAAGTAAAGTACTATAAATAAGTAAATTGAAAAATTATAACCGGCTGCTTTACTTAACTTTTACAGTCACTCTTTTATATACACCGTTGCTGGCAAGAATATATATGCTGCAGCTTCCCTTCGCCTTTGCCCGGATCACCCCGTTTTGGCTTACCGTTGCAATTTTGCTGTTGGTAGTGTAATAACGGTAGGGACTTGAATGGGAAAGCAGCTTCTTTTTTCGGTTTTCACCTGTAAGCTGACACTTCAGCCTGAAGGTTTTGCCTGGTTTTAGAATAACCGTAGTCCTGTTTACTTTAATCGAAACGGCGTTTGTTGTACGTGCCTGTTTCATGGCAACATGCATTTCATTGGATTTGGCAATGTAAATTTTTCTGCCTTTTACCATTTTATAAGCAACAACAAAATACTTATATTCACGGTTCGACCTCAAATTCTTATGTGTCATAGAAAGCTTTCCATTTTTAACCGTTCCGGCCTTTTTATAATTTATGCTTCCGTCACAGTAGCGCCAGAAAACATCATAACCAGCTGCACCAGGATACTTTCTCCAGGAAACGACAATGCTGTTCTTCTGTGCCTTGCCCGTTGCAAAAAATATCGGAAGTTTCAGGCGATAAACGGCCTTTCCGCTCAGTTTGGACTGATCAGCCTGCTCAATCGTGAAGATACCTTTCCTGAAAGTAATCCTGTAATTTAGATTAGAACCGGAAGCCTGAGAAACTGTGATCGGATAGATTCCCGCCTTTTCACCGGCTTTTCGTCTTACTGTAATTCCTGATAAAGTGTCTTTTCCCACCAGACCTTTCGCCGTATAAGTAAGGACAGGATCTGCTTTACCGGCAATTTTATTCTTATTGTCAGCAGTTACCGTGATATTTTTCGGGCTGATATCTGCTTTGGTACTTGTCTGCTGCCCGTTATCTGCCAGGATATAATCCCCTGCCGATCCGCCGCCCAGCACAGGCTTTGTGATCGTAACAGTTTTTCCTTTGGCTGCATTGCTGTCTGCAAAAGTACCTTCTGCACTTACTGTAAGGCTGTCACCTTTCACTGCTCCTGCAAACACGGCTTTGCTGTAATCCAGTTCCGCATCCACAGTTCCGTCATATACCTTGCCTTTTGCAGTGATTCCGGAGACTACAACTTCCCGCTGCCGGATCGTATAAGCCTTCGTATCGGAAGCAGTGGTAAAATCACCATTTTCGGATACACTGATCCTGACTTTATAAGTTCCTGCGTGTATCGGGGCTTCTGTCTGCCAGGTTTCATTTACGTTGTATTCAACTTTGATATTGGCATTGCTGTTTGTTGTATATGCCAGATCTGCCGGCTGTCCGTCGTATTCCTTATCCAGCGTACCTGTGATTTTTACATTTGCTGTCTGACGGCTGACATTTACTGCGATCTGGCTGTCGGCAGGTTTGTCACCGCCTTTGTATTCTGTCACACCCTGCAGATGATATGCAACTGTCAGTTTATAAGTGCCTGCTTTCAGAGTATCCAGATACTCTCCGCTGAATGTGATCCTGTCTGCGGAAACTGTATAATCCTTTCCCTCTGTCAGAGTGGTTTCTCCGTTTCTTACAGACGCTACGGTGTTTCCATTTAATGTTACTTTCGCGTCCACGGAAGCTTTGGTTGTTCTTGTGTAGTCGATGGAAGAATCCACAACTACAGAATCTTTAAATACAGCTATTCCATCCGAATTGACGATCGTCTGGTTTCCTGCCTTGTCTGTAACACGGGCATAGACCACATACCTGCCGCTTTCTGTCAGGGAAAGTTTCTCCTCTGCATTCCATGGAAGCCATGTGCCGTTTGCATCATAGGATTCCTCCGCACTGACCGCCTAGTATTCTACAGAAGCAATTCCACTGGCACTATCTGCACCTGTGATGTCAACAGAAACATTATCCTTGAACCAGTAACCATAAGTAATATCCTTCAGGGAACTGTCAAATGTATTTTCCCCGATCCGGATACTGCCTGACGGCATTCCGGTATCAATTTTGAAGGTTACTGTTTTTTTATCGGTAACGGCACCTGTTGCAGTCTCTTTCAGATAATATCCTGCAGACTGTTCTCCCTGCTCTGTGTAATCCCCAAGCGAATCCTTCCAGTCTGTTTTGTCCGTCGATATCTGGTATCCACTGTCCGGTACAAGTTTCACAGGACTTATGTACCAGTCATTGTTACCCTTCGTTCCGGAAACCTGTGCAGCCGCTGAAGTCTGCAGATAACTGATGCTCCAGTTCCTGGAAACACCCGTGGCACCGGTAAGTGTATAGTTATCATTTCCAAGATCTGTTACCGTTGCAGTATAGCTGTCACCTGCTTCTGTCTGTGTATTGCCTTCATAGGCAATTGCAAAAGAATCGCCCTCCAGTGCATTCGCAACCGTCGCCGATACGCTCTGCTCACTTCCTGTATAAATCAGATCTGTTTTTGACCAGGTTAATTCTGCCGGAAGTGGTGCGATCGTGAAGGAAGCTTCCGCTTCTGCCCCTGCATAGTTTCCATTCTCCGGCACAACCACTTTCACATAGTAAGTACCTGCATTCTTTGGTACTCCTCCATTTGTGGCTGCACCATCTGCTGCGGTCGTCATATCTGTACAGCCGGCATCTGTGTAGTATGTACAGGTATAGCTGGAGGCATCATAAGAAGCTGTAATGTCACTTTCACCTGACTTAACTGTTATGCTTGGTGTGTTCGCCTTCTGTCCATAGGTCCAGTCATCCATGGTCACTGTCGGATTAATTTTCGCTTTTTTAATCTCAAAATCAGCACTTATGGTCTGACCGCCAAGCGTGACTTTTACCGTATATTGTCCCAAATTTACCGGTGCAGCTCCCTCACTCGCAGCACCGCTGTTGCTGCTGGTTGTCTTCATGCCATCTTTCAGATAATATACGATATTCGCTTCATCACCTGTCTGACAGGTAATGTCATTTGTCACGGTTGCTCCGGTATAAGCTTTGCCAGAATAATATGCATCGACTGCTGCCAGGGTTAAATTTAATTTACCGGGATTAAATTCACAATCTGTCTTCGCTGTGCATGTTGCAATGATTTTATCAGCACTTGTTGAATAACTCCATGAATGAACATGATCACTTACGTACAGGCACTTTTCAGTTGTATCATAACTTATAGAATGAGAGCCATCAACATAAGTAATCTTTGTGCGCATCTCCGGAGATGTTCCAGGGGTTGTAATTGTACGTGGGAAAATAGGTAGCTTAACACTTGCAGTTCCTTTGAAGTCATCTTGTATGGTAAATTTTTTTCCTGGATCCATGACAATATCGCAATCATTATTTTCAAAGGTTACATTTCCAATAGTAGCTGATACATTGGTTTGTCCTTCTAGATAAATTCCCCAATCAAAATTTTGAATTTTTCCACCAACAACTTTAATTTTCGCTGCATTTATTCCTATAGTTATAGTGCCCTTCTTCGAAGATGGTGATGTAATGGTTCCGCCATACATATTGACGGTTCCTCTTATAATACAAGCATCACCACCAATACCTGTATTACCGCCACAGTCCAATATCGTTCCATTTTGAATATTTATTGTTCCATCACTACCGAACCACCCATTATTTACAATAACTCCATAGTCAAAAGAACCAGTTGCATTAAATTTAGCATTCTTAAGGTTAACAACCCCTCCGTTTTGAATTATGGGAACTCCACCGTCCGTTAAAGCCTCATAAGTACCGCCCTCAAAAGTAACTGTTGCATCTTTATTTTTATTGATCAGAAAAGGATTATTATCAACATTCACCGTATACTCATTAATAATCGTCAACTCTTTACAAGCATTTTCTATACTAATAAAACAGCCATAATCATCCCCTGGCATATTAATGTTTCCAGTAATCTCCAGAGTAACTTTCTCTGTAGTGTCAATAGTAATTGCACCACCGAAGGGATTGCGAGGCCCAGTCTTAGTATATGTTCCGCCCTGTACCGTATACGTTCCTCCAGAAGTGATTGTTACCTCTCCCGTCCCCGGCGAAATCGTATTTGCAGCCGCTGTTCCCACTGCCATCTCACTGCCGCTGCTAAAAAGAGCAACTCCATCCGTAAAGTCTTCCTCCACTTCCACGGCATCCTCAGTATCATCTTCATCCTGGGATTCTGAAAGATCCTGGATCTCCACTTCTCCACTTTCCTCAACATCCTCTGTCTCAGGTTCTTCTGCAGGTTCTTCTGCAGCTTCAAAGATCACATCCTCATTGTCTTCGCCGTCTTCGAATTCCTGCATTTCCACATCAGCCGCCCAGATGAGGGATTCCGGTACCACAGATGTGATCAGCACTGTTCCGGTCAGGATCGCAGAAAGCAGTTTCCGGCTCTTTTTCGCTAATTCGTTTTTCTTCATTTTGCTCCTCCTTCCACATTTTATATTTTATGGAAATATTATACTTTACAGAACAAAATTATATAATGCCCATCAGAAGCCAAAAAAGTGCCTTTTTTTCTGAAAAAAGTATTACGGCGGTCGCAATTGACCGCCGTATGTATCTTTGTCTGTTATTTATTTACAAAAGGTTTCAGCTCTTCGCGCTTTTCCACACCCAGTATCTGAAAAATGCGGGAGAGATAATGTTTGATCGTATTGACTGACATGGACAGGTGATCTGCGATCTCCTGGTTGGTCCAGCCTTTGCTTGCAAGCATGGCTATGGAAAATTCCATAGGTGTCAGCTTATCTGTAACAGAGCTCTGAAGCTGTGGATTATGAATATCCATCCAGCCGCGGCTGAAAGCAATGACTGCCTGTGAAAGCCGTTTGTAATTTTCCGGTTCTGTTGGTTTGATACAGGCTTCGATCTGGCCAAGCATCAGTCCGTGGTGCTCGATGAACGGTTCCAGAAATCCATCCGGTTTCGCCATGTTCCATGCTTTCATCAGGATTTCCCTGGCTTCCTCGTGTTTCTTCTGGTTATTCAGACACATAATGATCACGCAGTAGAGATATTCCATAGCAATGGGATAACAGCCATCAAGCATCAGAAAAACTGACTGACATAATCCCAGTGCCCGCTCATATTCTTCATTCAGATAAGCATTGTGTGCGAGGATATAGATCGCATAAGCACGAATACCCGCCGGCAGATACGGCAGAAAATCCTTGAGAGGTGGAAGTCCGTCTGCCGGAAGATGCATCAGAACCGTTGCCAGATAGCCGGCAAAAACACAGGAAGCTATAACTTCTTCTGATGCAGAGTTTTCTTCTGCAAGACGAAGGCATTCCTGGATGTTTCGAAATCCCATCCTGGAAGCAGATGGATTTCCCAGCGTAAGATTGGAAAAAGAATACAAAAGTCCTGCGGACAGGCGCAGGCAGAGATCTTTGTCCTGCAGATAAAGCTCCGCAATGTTTCTACATTCCTGCGCGCGTCCTGAAAAATAATATAACTCCGCCTGTGCGATCTGCCGTTGATCCGGATCCTGAAAAGCATCCACAGTAGCCTGTGCCTGTCCGGGAGCAAAGGAACTGTTTATCAAAGGCATAAGATGAGCGGAAAAAGAATCATACATCAAAACAGCTTCCCCCTACAAACTCCCTGAGAAGAGAGTTCCGTGGGATATCGTCGCTTGGCACGGCGACAAAATAGTCAAAGAATTTCAGAAGGCGCTTCGCCTCGATATATTCCGGCTCGTCCTTGCCGATCCCGAACAGAAGCGGCTCTGCATAAAGCTTCAGGCAGGCCAGTTCATAGACAAGTGCGGAGTTGAACATCACATCTGCCTCTTCCTGATACGGGAAGATGTTTGCTTCCTCTCCTCTTCTTACCGACGGCCATCTGGCGATCGTGTCCTTTGCACTCGTTCCACGCGTTCTCGCATCACGCACAATCCTTCGGATCAGTCTGCCATCCGTGGTCGGGATACGGTTGTGTTTGTCGATATTCAGCTGTGTCAGTGCACTGATATAGATCTTGAATTTACTTTCTTTCGGGAGGGAATGACTCAGTTTGTCATTAAGTCCGTGGATTCCCTCGATAACGAGGACATCCTCTTTCCCAAGCTTAAGGAAATCTCCCCGGTATTCTCTGTGGCCTGTCACAAAGTTAAATACCGGCAGTTCGATGCGTTCTCCACGGAGAAGAGCCAGCATATCTTCGTTGAATTTCTCCACGTCCAGGGCTTCCAGGCATTCATAATTTCTCTCACCGTATTCATCCAGCGGTGTATCTTCTCTGTTTTTGAAATAATTATCTACGGCGATCGGATGCGGTTTCATGCCGTGTGCTGTCAGCTGGATCGACAAGCGATGGGAAAAACTGGTCTTTCCGGAAGAAGACGGGCCTGCGATCATGATGAATTTTTTGCTGCCGTCCTCCACGATCTGCTGTGCGATCCTGGAGATCTTAGCTTCCTGGAGCGCTTCCTGCACCAGAAGGATGTTCCGCACGCCCTCACTGGTAATGCGGTCATTCAGATCGCCGACATAGGAAATATCCATCTTCTCTGCCCATTCCTGGGATTCCTTCTGTACCTGGAAGATTTTTTCCTCCGGAGCAAACGGCGGAATCACGGATGGAGCCTTACGCTCCGGCAGTTCCAGGACAAAGCCCTCATCATAAAGCTTGAGGTCAAAATATTTCACATAGCCGGTATGATCTGCCATATATCCATAGAAATAATCCTCATAGTTTCCAATATTATAGATATTCACCTTGGAAACACGGCGGTACCGGAACAGCTTCTCCTTGTCATACATGTGATGATGGTGAAACAGTGCGATCGCCTCATCTGTATTGACGGAACGCTTGCAGATCGGCACCTTTGCATCTACGATCTCATGCATCTGTGTTCTGACCTGATCCAGAAAGTCCTGATCCAATCCTGCAAATCCAGTCATTGTAAAATAATAGCCGGAGCCAACGGAATAATGGATCTCCACCTTCTCGACCGCGTCCTTGCCTGCCACATCGTAGATTGCTTTGAGCAGTACAAGGCAGGCGCTTCTCTTGTACGTCGAAAAGCCAATATGGTCTCTGGTAGTGACAAACTCTACCTGGCAGTCACCCTTGACCCTCTTATGAAGCTCCCGAAGTCTCCCATCCACCGTGACCAGTATGATCGGAGCCTCTGTATCTTTCTGGTATTCATTGACAATATCCCTGTAGGAAGTTCCACAGGGATATTCTTTCGTTTCGCCATTGATCGTTACTTTTGCCATATTCTCCATAAAAACCCTCCCGTTTTTATAGTTATAGTTCGATATCTACAATATCGTATACGGGCTTTTTACTTTTGCACATGTGATCGGAAGTTCCGGGAAGTTTTCGCCGAGCTTCTTTTTCATGGCATCCATAAAAATATATTCTGTGCCGTAGTGACCGGCATCGATGACCGCCAGTCCTGCTGCCACTGCATCAATTCCTGTATGATGGTCAATATCACCGGTGACATACACATCCGCACCTTTGGCAAGTACGTCTGAGATCATGCTCTTGCCGCTTCCTGTACAGATTGCAGCTCTGTGCACCGGCTGCTCAAGATCTCCATAAATCTTGACATCATTCAGAGAAAGTGCAGCCTTTACAAATTCTCCGCATTCTCTGAGGCTCATCTGCTTTGGAAGCACGCCGACACGGCCAAATCCCTCGCAGCCGTCCTTCGTTTCCTCTGTCACAGAAAGGACTTCTCTCTCCTCAAGTTTCAGATAATCCGCACTTAAATCTGCCATTCCAAGGACATCATAATTGGTGTGCATGGCATAATAAGAAATATTATTTCTGATCAGGCGCATGATCTTCCTTCCGGTAAAATCATGGTTATTGATCTTTTTGATCCCGCCAAAGATCATCGGATGATGTGTGATGATCATGTCTGCGCCTGCCTGGATTGCTTCTTCCAGAGTTTCCTCTGTCAGATCCAGTGCAAGAAAGATATGAGAAACTTCTGCCTCATCATCACCGACCAGAAGTCCTACATTATCCCAGTGTTCTGCTGCCTTAGCCGGATATTTATTCTCCAGCCACTCTGTCAGTTCCTTTACTTTCATATCGGTCCAGGGCAGCCAGGATAAGCTGCCGCTCCTCCTCAACTTCTTTTTTGCGGTTTACTGCGCTCTCCCCGGAAGCTTCTTTGAGCTTCTCAAGGATCTCCTCATGGATCCTGAGCTCTCTTTCCAGGAATTTCTCAAGAACCGGATGCTTCCTCTCCAGAAGGAACTTTCCAAACATTTCCTCCTGAACGCTCCATTTCTCAGACTCCGCTTTGGCATCTCGCTTCACCTTCATGATCGGGTAAAACTTGCCGTCCTCAAGGATCATCTCTTCTTCTATGATATGAAATCCATTCTCAAGAAGAAAATGACGGAAATGCGGGATATCTGACTGCGGCTGAAGGATCATCTCCTGAAAATCATCCCAGATGCTTCTGCCGTCCTCAAGGATCCGCTCCATCAGCGGTCCGCCCATGCCGGCAATGACGAGGGTATTTCCCTCTCCATGTCCGACATCGGCAAGCCCGTCACATCGTCTCGTCTCTATGTAAGAGCCCAGTCCGTACTGTTCAATATGCTCTCGTGCCCGGGACAATGGTCCCTCTGCAACATCTGTTGCGATCGCGCTTGGGATCCTTCCCTCAAGCTTCAGGTACACCGGCAGATATCCATGATCACATCCCACATCTACCAGCCGGTTTCCTTGTGTTACCAGATCGGCGATCGCGCCAAGTCTCCTGGAAATCTGTACAGATGCGCCCATCAGTCCAGATAATCCTTCAGTTTGCGACTGCGGCTCGGATGACGCAGTTTACGCAGTGCTTTGGCTTCGATCTGACGGATACGCTCTCTTGTAACGTTGAATTCCTTACCAACTTCCTCAAGGGTACGTGCACGTCCGTCGTCCAGTCCGAAACGCAGTCTCAGGACTTTCTGTTCTCTCTCGGTAAGAGTTCCGAGAACTTCGATCAGCTGTTCCTTAAGAAGAGTAAATGCTGCTGCATCTGCCGGTACCGGAACGTTGTCATCCTGGATGAAATCTCCAAGGTGGCTGTCCTCCTCCTCACCGATCGGAGTTTCCAGAGATACCGGTTCCTGAGAGATCTTGAGGATCTCACGCACTCTGTCAACATTCATATCCATCTCTTCTGCGATTTCTTCCGGGGTAGGTTCACGGCCTAACTCCTGGAGTAACTGACGGGAAACGCGGATCAGCTTGTTGATAGTTTCTACCATATGCACAGGAATACGGATCGTTCTCGCCTGATCAGCGATCGCTCTTGTGATTGCCTGACGGATCCACCATGTTGCATAGGTACTGAATTTATATCCCTTGCGGTAATCGAATTTCTCAACGGCTTTGATAAGACCTAAGTTTCCTTCCTGGATCAGATCCAGGAACAACATTCCACGTCCTACATAACGCTTTGCAATGCTGACTACAAGACGAAGGTTGGCTTCTGCCAGACGTTTCTTGGCATCCTCATCGCCCTGCTCCATACGCTTTGCAAGCTCGATCTCCTCATCTGCTGTAAGAAGGCTGACTTTACCAATTTCCTTGAGGTACATACGGACAGGGTCTTCAATGCTGACACCTTCCGGTACAGAAAGATCGATCTTGTCCAGCTCGATTTCTTCCTCATCATCCAGCTTGTCCAGCTCTGCATCATCGTCCAGCATCAGGCTGTCATCATTGCCTGAAATACGGAGCACATCGACTCCGCTGGCTTCCAGGAAATCGTATACCTTTTCCATCTGTTCAACTTCAAGAGGCTGGTCTTTGAAGAAATCACTGATCTCCTGGTATTCCAGTACGTTCTTTTTCTTTTTTGCAAGCTCCAGAAGCTCAACCAGTTTTTCGCTGAATTTGCCCATATTCATTTCCATAGGTGCTTATTCCCTCCATATAGTGTTTATATTTTATCCTTATTCAAAAGAAATATGCAGATCCCGGCGTTTTCGGCCGAGTTCCTCTAATTCTTTTTTTGCTTTGATGATTTCCTGAAATCCCGCCATATCCGTGGGATTCCAGTTGCGGTTTCTTTCTGCAAGACTCTCTGTCTTGATCCGAAGAAGCGTATCGGCAAAAGCCTGATCCTGCTCCTTGGGAGTCTCCAGATGGATCGTCGCATTAAACAGCGATGCAACTTCTCTCTGCTCTTCACTGTCTGTGAAACTGTTCAGGAGTCTGGCCGGATTTACCTCGCCTTCTTCCCTCTGAGAAAAAAGCATCCGCGCCACTTCCCTGTACAGAGGGACCACAAAATCCTCCGGTGTCAGATACTGTGCCACTTTGTCAAAGATCTTAGGGTAGGTAACGATCCAGGTCAGCATCAGTTTCTGCGCCTGATCGGAAGCACTGTCCTTTTTTTTCTTAGGTGCACCTTCCTGACTTTTCTTTGGCTGGATGCGGCGTTCTGCCGGTGTACCCTTAAGCGCCAGTGTATTGACTCTCTTACGGAGATCCTCCACGCTGATACCGTACTGACCGCGGTACTTCTTAACGATCGCCTCGATATAGAGGTTCCGCTCCAGTTCATCCTTCAGTTCCAGAAGCATCTCTGCACAACGTTCAAAGAAACGGTTCTGCCCCTGCGGCTCCTCCATCGGGAACTCGCTCTCTGCAATACTGACCCGGAACATAAAGCTGTCCGACGCCTGCTCAAGCCGTTCCTCAAAAGCTTCCGCTCCAAGGTTCTTGATAAATTCATCCGGATCCTTATATGGCCGCAGATTCACAACTCTGGAATTGACGCCAGCTTCCCGCAGGATCGGGATCGCACGGAGCGCCGCACGGACACCTGCCTCATCACTGTCGTAGAGAAGCAGGACTTCCTGCGTATAACGCTTCAAAAGGCTGGCATGACCGGAAGTCAGTGCCGTTCCAAGCGAGGCCACTGCATTCGTAAAACCTGCCTGGTGCATGGAAATCACATCCATGTATCCTTCACAAAGAATCAGATATTTCCTCCTCGTTGTCCTCGCGACATTAAGTCCGTACAGGTTACGGCTCTTGTCAAAGATCTTGGTCTCCGGGGAGTTCAGATACTTCGGTTTGCCGTCACCCATCACACGTCCGCCAAAACCGATCACACGGTTATTGACATCCATGATCGGAAAGATCACACGGTTCCAGAACTTATCATACATCCCATGACGCTCGTCCACATTAAAAAGCCCGGATTCCCGAAGCCGGTCATCACCGTAACCCTTGGACTTAAGGAACTGATACAGTCCACCGCCGAATTTGTCCGAATACCCAAGCCCGAACTTACGCATCGTCTCCTCACTGAGTCCGCGCCCTGTAAGGTACTGATACCCCTGCGCGCCCTTCTCTGTACGGAGCTGATAGTAGAAATACTGCGCGGCCTGCTTGTTGATCTCCAGAAGCTCTGCGCGCTCCTGTGCCTTCTCTCTCACTTCTTTGGAATACTCAATCTGGGGAAGTTCCACTCCCGCACGGTCAGCCAGATGTTTCAAAGCCTCACCAAACGTATAGTTCTCATATTCCATGATAAAATTAAAAACATTCCCACCGGCTCCGCAGCCAAAGCAATAATACATCTGCTTCCCCGGTGTTACGGAAAATGAAGGTGTCTTCTCATTGTGGAAAGGACATAACCCAAAATAGGAACTGCCCTTCCTGGTTAATTTCACATATTGGGATACCACATCTACAATATCATTCTTCTGACGTACTTCTTCAATGATATCGTCCGAATAACGCATTGCCCATCCTCCTCTGCTGCTTAATAGCCTTCCCAGGACTTTGGTATGTATATCTGCCGGAACTTCTCCATGGAATACTGGTCTGTCATACCAGAAAGGTAATCACAGACCGCCTGGGATCCGGGCTCTCCTCGCTTCATGAGTTCCTGACATTCCCTGGACATCTGTTCCGGGTTCTCGATATAATATTCATATAGTTTCTTAAGCATTCTGACTGCTTTGTGTTCTTCTCTCTTTGCCTCCGGATGCGTATATACGTTCTGGAACATAAGCGTCCGAAGATCCATCAGTGCCGTGAAGATTCTCTCCGACATACAGATATGGTCTCTCTCAAGGCTGTTCTCTATGATATCATGCACAAAAGTATTCAGTCTCTCCCTCGTTGTATACCCCAGAAGTATCCGAAGCGTCACAGGGATATCATCTTCTGTCAGGATACCTGCTCTCTGTGCATCATCCATATCATGATGGATATAAGCTATTTTGTCGGAAAAGCGGACAACCTGTCCTTCCAGTGTCGCAGGACTGCCGCTGAGCCGATGGTTCAGAATGCCATCCCTCACTTCCCATGTAAGATTCAGTCCCTCACCGTTCTTCTCCAGGATCTGCACGACACGAATACTCTGACGGTAATGAGTAAAACCACCCGGATGGATCTCATCAAGCGCATGCTCCCCTGCATGCCCAAATGGTGTATGTCCAAGATCATGTCCGAGCGCGATCGCCTCCACCAGATCTTCATTCAGGCGAAGTGCCTTGGCTATCGTGCGTGCGATCTGCGATACCTCAAGTGTATGCGTGAGCCGGTTCCTGTAATGGTCCCCGTGTGGTGCAAGAAACACCTGTGTCTTATCCTTCAGTCTGCGAAATGCCTTGCTGTGGAGAATCCGGTCACGGTCTCTCTGATAAACGGTCCTGACATCGCATTCCTCCTCGGTGCGTTCCCTGCCTCTGGAATGAACGCTGCACGCCGCATATGGACTCAAAAGTTCCAGTTCCTGCTGTTCCATCTTCTCCCGTATATTCATAGGCACTACCTCCACAGGTGCAAAAACACTATGGTTCACAGTAACGACAAAATACCCTATATTAATTATATTCTACATAATGTTTCAAATTCCTCTTTTTTTCAAAAAAAATTTCTTTTTTGTATCGGCAGAACATTATGGAGTTATCTGCTATGGCATAAAAAAAACTCCTGATTTAACAGGAGTTCTCTCTCATGCGGAAGATGGGACTTGAACCCACACAAGCGCAATGCTTACAAGATCCTTAG
>ENA-UAMB01001233-UAMB01001233.1-human-gut-metagenome-genome-assembly--contig:-NODE-1233-length-13174-cov-5.943898_pt1 | contig 13174 bp, 8 predicted proteins | sample MGYA00243707_ERZ654484 | MGnify/ENA primary metagenome ERZ654484 (study PRJEB26926, sample SAMN06164464) | human gut metagenome | biome: ENVO:00009003; feature: ENVO:2100002; material: ENVO:00002003... | reverse complement strand
CCTATTAAGTCGTCGGCAGCGTCAGATGTGTATAAGAGACAGATTTCAATCCACGCTCTCCATGAGGAGAGCGACTTCACCCGACGTAATACGATGAAAGAACGCAAGATTTCAATCCACGCTCTCCATGAGGAGAGCGACGCCGTTTGAAAACCCGTTGTCGATTTTTAAAAAGATTTCAATCCACGCTCTCCATGAGGAGAGCGACGCCCAATACCATTACGGACAGACCGTCAACCTAGCCATTTCAATCCACGCTCTCCATGAGGAGAGCGACATTTTTCCGAAAAATTATTGGCGGTAGTCTTGTAATTTCAATCCACGCTCTCCATGAGGAGAGCGACCGTATCCGTCTACGGTGTTGGTGTCGGCTGCTGATTTCAATCCACGCTCTCCATGAGGAGAGCGACTAGCATGTCTATGATGCTGAATGATTGGCCGTCATTTCAATCCACGCTCTCCATGAGGAGAGCGACCATCAACCCAGGACTGGCGGACGCCCCCTTCATATTTCAATCCACGCTCTCCATGAGGAGAGCGACCCTTGACCAGGCCGACTGCCGCCTGCTCATAAGTAATTTCAATCCACGCTCTCCATGAGGAGAGCGACAATGGTGGTGTTCGGTTCGTCAAGTCCGACTACCAATTTCAATCCACGCTCTCCATGAGGAGAGCGACCTCACCCATGGCCTTCAACCCGTTCTGCTCAAGGAAATTTCAATCCACGCTCTCCATGAGGAGAGCGACCGTAAATCTTTACGGCTTCCCCGTTTTTCTTAAATTTCAATCCACGCTCTCCATGAGGAGAGCGACTCGATATCGATGTACTGCTGTTAGACCACTTGGGAATTTCAATCCACGCTCTCCATGAGGAGAGCGACTATAACCCGCAGACACTTACCAATACGATGTATTTATTTCAATCCACGCTCTCCATGAGGAGAGCGACACGGTTGCACCGTTTTCAACCATTTGCGCAACGATTTCAATCCACGCTCTCCATGAGGAGAGCGACCCACATAGAGCGCGTACGAGTTTTCCGCACTGACCATTTCAATCCACGCTCTCCATGAGGAGAGCGACTGGTAAAAGTGTTTGAAAGCGCTTGTGAATTGGACATTTCAATCCACGCTCTCCATGAGGAGAGCGACCACAACAATACGTAAACACATAATCAGATACAGTCATTTCAATCCACGCTCTCCATGAGGAGAGCGACTGGTGACGGCGCGAATGTGTCCGCACCGGAAACATTTCAATCCACGCTCTCCATGAGGAGAGCGACCGAATCCATTGAGATTCAGGGCGAAAAGACGGTATTTCAATCCACGCTCTCCATGAGGAGAGCGACACGTATCAGCATAAGCACAATCCTTGCAAGTCCACATTTCAATCCACGCTCTCCATGAGGAGAGCGACCAACAAGAGTATTTCGACCGACTACAGGGTATCATTTCAATCCACGCTCTCCATGAGGAGAGCGACTCGGGGCCGGGCGGACGTGTCCGTGGGTCACACAAGATTTCAATCCACGCTCTCCATGAGGAGAGCGACTTGATTTGACTATCGATGATTTCGCGTACGCTAGCATTTCAATCCACGCTCTCCATGAGGAGAGCGACTTGACCCTAGACGGATACTTCGTAGCCTACATACCCATTTCAATCCACGCTCTCCATGAGGAGAGCGACATTCCACCGTTACGGCCAATGCAAACAATGCATCATTTCAATCCACGCTCTCCATGAGGAGAGCGACCAGCGTTGCGGCCAACAATGCGAACACATCGAATGCATTTCAATCCACGCTCTCCATGAGGAGAGCGACCAAGCCCTATCATCGTAGACGTAACCGCAACAAATATTTCAATCCACGCTCTCCATGAGGAGAGCGACGGTGACGTGGCCTTTTGGAACGGCAACAGCATATTTCAATCCACGCTCTCCATGAGGAGAGCGACCCGCCTTGTCCGCCGATGCCGAACATGTCTTCTGATTTCAATCCACGCTCTCCATGAGGAGAGCGACGGTCGAGTCCATTTCCTGCCTGATATCGGATGTGATATTTCAATCCACGCTCTCCATGAGGAGAGCGACCGTCTGCGCGAGACTGTAGGCGTTAGCCTGTGACGTCATTTCAATCCACGCTCTCCATGAGGAGAGCGACGACAAAAGTACTGTTTCTGTCCAACGCGGTACAATTTCAATCCACGCTCTCCATGAGGAGAGCGACGTTCGCGAACGCCGTACTGTTTTGGACAGGTATTTCAATCCACGCTCTCCATGAGGAGAGCGACAAGCACGCCGGTAAATTCGTCGCGCAAGTAGGATTTCAATCCACGCTCTCCATGAGGAGAGCGACGCGGATGCGCTGCACTTCGGTCTTGGTGAGGGTATTTCAATCCACGCTCTCCATGAGGAGAGCGACAGTACCGTGACTTGAGAGGGGGTTACAGTGTAATTATTTCAATCCACGCTCTCCATGAGGAGAGCGACCCAACTACGTTTCCAACAACAGTACGATCAGTATCATTTCAATCCACGCTCTCCATGAGGAGAGCGACGCGTAATCCGCATAGTCGCCGTCGTATTGTTCCAAATTTCAATCCACGCTCTCCATGAGGAGAGCGACTGTTTGAGTAAGGCTGGAACGGATACGTGCTTAATTTCAATCCACGCTCTCCATGAGGAGAGCGACACGGCCTGAACCTTGCCACCGGCACCACCGATACCATTTCAATCCACGCTCTCCATGAGGAGAGCGACAGCGCCAATGACCTGCCCATCAATTTCAGTTATGCATTTCAATCCACGCTCTCCATGAGGAGAGCGACTGATATTGGGTATTGATCTTTGCGGTTCATTTCGTAATTTCAATCCACGCTCTCCATGAGGAGAGCGACACGACTATGGTATAAAATGAGTGGTGCTTCACATTATTTCAATCCACGCTCTCCATGAGGAGAGCGACGTAGAAAAAAAAACCGGTAAGAAAGAAAACGAATGATTTCAATCCACGCTCTCCATGAGGAGAGCGACAGTGCAGCTGGACATTTTTGTCCGCTTTTTGAGACGCAAGCCAGCTGCCTAGCTTTAAGCATATCAAACAACACCGCCGATACGACGAACAACATGTCTAAAACGAGCAACTGGCTTTCTGTCTCATTTTAATGTCCATTATTTAGTTTTCAAAACGCCCCACGAAAATCACAATTCGGATTTCGATAGTTTTTCAGGTGCGAAAGACGTCCCTTATCATGAGCGCTTACACTTCGCACAAACACCATTCCAAGACCGGCCACCTTGCCGAAAACACAATACTGCTGGCTAGAAAACACACTCTGAATACCGGACGGCACACTCAAACGCTCAACCCAGCATACCCCACACCATATCGTTATGGCACCATGCCATTTTGCCTGTGCTATATCATCATCACATCATTAACCGGCAAACTCCGTTCACGTCCATAATGCTCAATCCTATCCGCATATCGAGCGCCAAGTTTATAAAAGCGCAGGCTGTCCTCATCGGTATTGGCAATCTTCAGCAAATCGTGCACCAACACCAGATAATCGGAAGGACTCACCGAGCATTCGAAAACACTGTTCTGCACACGCTGTCCGTATTTCATGCATATCTTCGCCACCAAACGAAGACGACGCTTCCCCTCAGGGGTTTCCGTACTCACATCGTACGCAACCACAACCATCATGGTTTTTCACCTCCAATAACGTATCACCACGAATCATCGCATACCGCCACACACAGCTACGCACCTTTTACTTCCACATAAATGGCGGGTAATCATCAAGATCACCCCGCAACGATCGAGCTAGCAGCAGCGCTTGCACATACGGAACCAACCCCCATGAAATTTTTTCTTGCAGGAACGGATGAAGAATCTGATCGCTCTTCTTTTTCTGCCACGCCGTAAGCACTTTCTTCCGCCCGGAATCAGACAGCAGCACACCACCATTCTCCCGTATTTCAAAATCCCCCGGCTTAACAGCGCCTGTATTAACCAATGTCAGCACAAAGCGGTCAGCCAACACCGGGCGAAACTCTTCAACCAGATCCAATGCCAGAGAGGCTCTCCCGGGCCGATCCGTATGCATAAAACCAACATACGGATCCAGCCCCACGCCTTGCAAAGCCGCAATGCAATCATTCGTCAATATGGAGTAGCAAAAAGACAACAATGCATTTAGTCTGTCCAGCGGAGGCCTCCTCGACCTATTGGTGAAAAAGAAATCATCTTTATTCTTCAGGACCAAATCGTCAAAAGCGTAGAAATAATCTTTGGCAGCAAGCCCTTCGACACCCCTCAACTCATCAACCGTCAAACTTTTCCGAGCTTCTAACAATGCCGCCGACAATTTGCCGCTCTGCTCGGCAAGTCGGTCAATATTTACCCGCAAAGCATGATCACGTTTCGTACGTTCGAGCACCCATTTCGCATTGTAAAGTTTTCCAACAATGAAAGATTTCGCGTAACACAAAGATTTTTGTTCGTCATCCGCGACTCGAAATTGTTCACGGCGAAGTAGCACATTACGATTCTCCTCCCCTAACACGGAACAGTAATAATGGCCTCTCGGTGAATAGAATGCCATAGAAACGCCCAGTTTGCCGCAGCGCCCCATAAGAGCAGGCGAAGCACCCTTATACGAGAAACACATGATTCCCTCAATTGACCGTAACGGCACTTTCGCCAAGGTTTTGTCATTCTGATGAATCACAACATTGTCGTTCTCCAAAGCAAGATAGGCATCTTCCGTCATCACAAACAGCGTGTTTAACAGCTGCTTCATCACTCCCCGCTTTCCTTGAGCCGTTCTTCGATATATGCTTTTGCCGATTTCACCTTCCGTAATTCAGGCAGGCACAAATCCCGTAGAGAACATGACGAACACGATCTGGTCTGTTTCACTTTAGGAGTCCATCCGCGGGAGAAAAGATCATGCATTTGCAAGAAGTCAGCTTCGACCATGTTGCGAAGATCTTCGTCCAATTTTACCCGCTCACGACGTTTTGTCTGCCGATAGAACAAAGCACCTTCAGGAATATCACACGCGAGCATTTCTTCCAAGCACATCGCTTCCGCGCATAGCTGTAAACGATCAGCATCAATCGTTTTGGATTTGCCGTGTTTGTATTCAATCGGATATGGCAACCACAATCCGTCTCTTCCGTGAAGCGGAACACCATCATTAGACTTATGGAATTCCACAACATCACAGGCTCCAGTTATGCCGAGCGCTCGCGAATAGACTCTCAAATCCCGCATGATCAGCGTATCGCCGCGAGATTCAGAAGCCGCATAATCGTGGGCGCGTTCATGTTCCAGATGCCCAGCTGTGGTCAAATAATTCTCTGACCACAGCTGTTCGATATGGATAAGAGCCCACTGTCGTTTGCAGAATGAGAAATGCTGGATGCCCGAAAGGGCCAGCCAATCTTCTTCCGGATATCCTTCTGGCCCTTTCATGCAACACCCCTTACTCTCTCAATTCCAAACGCTTCAGCGTCCTTCAATCACTTCGTACCGCAAGTCGGGAATAGAAGATCCATTCACTGCCACCGTTCCGTCCACATTAACGGAAACGGAACGATGAACTTTGGCGGAAGAGTATTGCCCTGACTTGCTGTTGTGCGTGAACCACACAACGTCCAACACTTCCATGGACCCCGCAGGACGAGCCGAACTTTCATCATTCTCAAACAACGTGACGAGAGCTTCCTTGATTTTTTCGGCGTCTTCTGCAGTAAACCCGGTTTTTTCGGCAAGCTGTGGGCTGATGCTGCCATACGTCGCATACACCGCACGGCCGGAAACACGGTATTTCATTCCCATGGTATCGGAGGATTTCTTACCGGTGTCCGTGGTTTCACTGTTCACTGACTTAGTGATCTGCACGTCGTCAATGGCGATGGGTTCAACCGAGAACGCAGCCTGAATGGAAACCGGACCGCGCACGCCCAAGGAAACTTCGTCAACATCCTTAGCTTTTTTGAATGCGAATACTTGTCCGAACGCACGTACGTCAAGCCACTGTTCGCACACTTTCTGGAACACCAGGTTCTTCTGTTTCTGCTCTTCTTTCGGCAAGGTTTTCAAATATGTGTTGAAACGGTCCGACAATGATTTTGCGCCGTCATCGGAACGGTCATCGGACTGCACGAAAATCGTTTCACCAGCATCTTGCAGGCGATTGCGAATCTTCCTTTTCAGTGCAACGTCAGAAACCTCGCCCAGCCCTTCCGATGTGGTTCGTGGACGATTGCCATTCAACGGATCACCATTAGGATTGGCATTATTAGACGCAAAAACGACTGCGAAATCAATCTTGTTTTCCAAAGCTGCCATGATATGACTCCTTAACTTTTTCTTTGATAATCAACGTCGATAACTTCAAAAACTAAACACTAGTTTTCTTTGCTCTTCTGGGATGCTTCTTGCGCTTTACGCATAGACTCCCTTCGCTGGCATGAATAACCGAGCAGAAAGAGCGGTGAAAGTGCACGGTTATCTTCGAAGTCTCCTTCTTTGAAAAGCGCCATGACCTCATCCACGCTGTTCTGGAACCAGGGCGCGCCATTCGCCGATTTCAGGTAGGGCATCAGTTGCTTCCACAGCGTTCCCCATGTTGTAAACGGCTTTGCGACGAAATTGCTCATGAGCTTAACGGCATTGGTCGGACGGGTGTCACTGATTCCTTGCTTATACAGGACACCGTTTTCAAAGCGGTCCGCGAGTGCCAGCAATCTCCCGTATAAGTAGTCGCGGTCATTTCGTGTTGGTTCAAGGTACATGGATATCGTGTCCTCCTGTTTGTTTTGCTTCCTCGCGTCGTCAATGTAATGTTTTTTCCATAGGCTGCATGCGATTTCAAAATCTCTTAGCCATGCTCCTGGAGCGTCATATCCCATAGGTTTAGTGACTCTGTGGTATGTGGCGTCCAATATGAAGCGGGGAAGCGATTCTCCTCCGAACATGCATTCTATAAGCTGCTTTTTCGTGTTTTTCGCAAAACGTTTATAGGCTTTGCTGCTTCTGTCTGACACGTCATATGCGCAGCTGATGATGTCGGCAAATGGTGGCGCACCTTCATATGCGACAAACTTCTTTTTTTCTTTGTCGTACATTTTCAACGGCCATGCCGCATCAACATGCCACCGCAGGATACTTTCGACATATTCGTCTTTTGAAAGTTCACGGTAATATGTAACGCTCAAACGCCCTGATGTCGCCGCATCCAGAATGACAATCATCATTGGGTCGGCATGCTTTTTGAGTTTGTTAGCATTGCCATATCCGCGTAGTACCTTCGAAAAAACTTGTGCGTATTGAAAGTTTGTTGCGGTCAGCGCATCTGCAATATCGTTGCGGGGAGCTTCCGGCTCGTCCACATCCGATGAGAACAAAGAGCCAAAATCATAAGAACCTTCCTGAGGGTCAAGCTTCGGCTTTTCGTTGGGGTTTTTCACCGAGCAGATGACTATGGCCTGGGTATCGGTAATCGTTCCATGATTATTGACCAACCATTGCAGCGTCGAATGTATCTTCTGCGATGTTTCACCATCGACTTGCAAAGCCTCCTCTTTGGATGCGAAGCGCCCTCGATAGGTGAAATTCGTTGAATCGTTTGCCGATAACAGTTTGGCGTTGCCATTTACGCTGACAATTTTCTTAGGGAAGTTCAATATCGGAGCATATAGGTCCTCTCCGAACATATCCTTCCCTTTTTTCTGTCGATCATGGTACAAATAAGAAATCCATTGCGCCTGTATATCGGGATCGTTCGAGACATCTGAGTTTTGCAGCCCAATTTCAACTTCGAAGCAAACACCTGCTTTCCGGTCTTTTTCGGTTATTTCCACATTGAATCGAGCGGCTTCTTCGCTGATGCTGTGTTCCGAAACGCATCGATAGATGGCATTGAGTTTGACGTTGTCGCCTTTCCAAGCGGCAAGCTGCTCCAAATACATGGAGGTTTTCTCCTTGTCGAAATGCAAGTCGAGATATTGGAGCTGATCAAACAGAGGATGCGGTACCGGCTTGATGGTGCGTCCCATGGAACTTTCTGTGCACGGGATAACAATCGTTTGTTTTTCCCTCAGAAGCCGTAGTATCTCACCATTCTCGTTTACCCCTAGCGTCAATAGTGTCGGAAGTGTCGTATGCCCCGGAGGAATCAAGGCTTTCCTAATGTCAAGCGTAGAACCGTCGCCACTTCTCGGAATTTTTCCGGCGGCGTTGTGCACAGATTCGTTGATAAGCAACAGATTGTTCGACAGGCTCATCACTCACTCCTCTCCCACCGGCTGCAGATTGCTCCCCAAAGCGAATTCCTTGACGCTCTGGTTTTTCCTGATAATTCGTCCATCCAATTTCGTGGATTCCGGACGCTCAAATTCGATGATGCCGTCGGACATAACAGGCGACCAGAATCGGGCGATAAAATCGTGGTCCTCGTTTTCATCCGGATACGTGAATCCATGGAACATGTATCCCATATTCCACTCGCCATAACCGTCATAAAACCCTTCGCCAGATCCGAACTCACATGGTTCCACATACCCCTGGCACTCGCGCGTCCCCAAGAATATGTCTCGGCGACCGCCTTTCTGAACGGATCTCAAGGCGATATTATGATGTTTGTTTTCGTCGCGGTCAGCGACAAGATCTTCACGCTGATCATTCCATTCGAAATGAGCCAAAACCTGATAACGCACGTCTTTGAGATACGTGTAGTACGAAAGATCATTGCCACCGCTCATTTTGATGGGTCGAATTCCCTTTCCTTCAGTCTGAACTCTGTTCATCACACGAACAGCGTCAATAACCCACATAAAAGTTGGCTTCCAATAGATGCTTTCCGTAATGCCTTTCAAAGCTTGGTACGTTGGCACCTGATACGAAAATTTCTCACCCCCAACACGTGTTGCTGCTTCCGAGAACAACGCATATCTGCCTGATACCTCATATTCAATTGAGTTGCGATGTCGTTGCATATAACTCCTTCGTTAATCGTTCCCTCAACCAGCCACTGTCAATATAGCACATTTTACGCTTATTGTACATAGAACTCTTTGAGTGTTTCTCAATCAACAATCAACCAGTTATTCTTGTATAAGTAGGTTTTCCTACTGTCGCCACATTCATGGCGTGGATTGAAAATATGTACAACATGCGTATTTACCAAACGAAACTCTCCTGCAGATTCCCATCGACCTGCAGGAGAACCACTGCCCTTTCATATCATCAACAGAGACATGTCCGTCTCTGTCACCACGCCATATTCGCCTTTGTAATAATCTCCATTCAGAACGCAAATATCGAAATCCTCGCTAGCGATGGAAATCGCATGTTTTTCGTTCAAAATCTTGTATTCGTAATCGAAAAGGGAAACCGTGTATTCCTGTAGCCGCCGCAGAATCGCAATCTTCTCCCTCAACTCACCGTGACCCAACATATCCAGTAATTCCATCGCATTGCCATAGGGAACCACAACATTGTGCGTGATTTTCGGAATCACACGATATTCATTGCCGACCGTTTTGAACGCCTGGGCAAAAAACGGATTGTATCTCTCCCCCATCGTATTGTTCTCGAATTGCTTACGTTGGCTTTCGTTGTATGCCAGCAACTCATAAATCGTTTTTCCAGCGTTTTCCTTTTTCCAAAGCGGACCATCCAGCAAACTATTGCCGCCATCTCGATCCTCACTTTGAAGCAGCATGCCATAAAACTCATTGAGCATGCCAGTAGAAAGCAGATCAGCATCAGGATGCTCACCCATAATCTGCAAAGTGAGCTTTTTGCCTCTGTGAATCTCTGGAAGATAGTCCTTGAACCTTTCCTCACCTTGCAACGGATAGACATACACATCCTTGATTTCTTTCGATTCACCATTCCTGTTGCACCTGCCAGCCGCTTGCATAATGCTATCCAGACCAGCCATCGCCCTGACTACGCATGCGAACGAAAGGTCCACTCCCGCTTCGATAAGCTGCGTGCTTACGCAAATCACCGGCTTGGAATCATGAGGATCAGTTAACACCTTTATTCTCGCTAACTGGTCTGCCCTATGTTTGCCACACATGGCAGTACTCAAATGAATCAACTCAAACTGCCCGTCAGCATTGAGCTCTTGCAAACACTGATACATTTTGCGCGCTTCACTCTTCGTGTTGACGATAGACAGACAATTGCCGTTCCGAAGTGCCTGCTCATATATGATGTTCGCAAGTTCCTCGCAACTCTTGCTTTCCTGTGAAGCAATAATCCGGGTACGCTTGAGCTTCTCTTCGTAACCATCAGTATTGTCGATAAGATCAGGCTCGTCTGACAGACGCAGATTCTTTCGCGCCGTTCGTTCCAATAAAGGCTGCGTAGCTGAGCACAGCAGAATAGTCGAGTCCAATATCGTCGAAAGAAAACTCACAACTTCATTAAACGGATTGATGATATTCAATGGAAGCGACTGAATCTCATCAAAAATGATGACGCTATTGGCCATGTTGTGGAATTTACGAAGTTTCGTACCACGCGCCGACATAACCGTTTCCAAGAATTCGACCATCGTAGTCACGATGATCGGATTATCCCAACGTTCAGACGCCAGTTTACGTTGACGTTCCTTCGCATCCTCTTCCTCACTTGTGCCGATAGATCCCGTGTTACCGGAATTCTGAAGGCCCGCGGTGGAGTAATGCTCCAGCACAATATTGCTGTCAGCATCCAGACCAAGCATATTCCGGAATGTTGCCACGGTCTGTGACGTAATAGACAAGTACGGAATCACATAAATGATTCGTCTTTTCCCTGTTTCCAAAGCATGATGCAAGGCGAAATTCAACGAAGCCAACGTTTTACCGCCTCCGGTCGGAACCGACAATCGGTAAATCCCTGTCTCTCTGCTCCCAGCTTGACGGCACTGTTCCGTAATCTGTTGACGGATTTTATTGATTTCGGATGTCGAATCGAATGATTTCATGCTTTCGTCAAGACGGCGAATCAGTTCCGACCAATCCGCCTTGATCGGATGATATTGCTCTTTCGTCTCAAAATAAGCCGTATCTGTTCTATCGGCATCAATCAAACGAGAATAAACGTATTTAACTAGTAATCCCGAGTAGAAATAACGACTATCTTTCGACAATTTCAGCAATTTAGTTCGTCCTGCAAAATCGAAAACATCTTTTTCGGCCTGCTGGAAGGTGTCTTGCAAGTCGAGATCCAAATCATGTAGCCCCTGTTTGATTTCCCCATACGCATATTTAGGATTCTGTTTATCTGCTTCCGTAAAACCTGTGAGAAAAGCCTCATCACCGATTTCATTGATGCAATCAGGAAGCTCTCCATGATGTTTTGCAATAACAAGTTCAAGAATCTCTTTCACGATTTCCGCTGCCGAATTCGAAATCGGCAGGTCATTGACGACGAACGCACCCTGCCTCGCATGAGGAATCTCACCACGACGTCCCTTGCCTGATATCAGATACGTTTGAAACTGTTGCGCGACCTTTCCAACATCATGCAGGAGCGCCGCCATTCGCGGAATCTGAGAAAACTCCGATTCATAGCTTTCCGCTAAGTCACCCGCATTGTGAAGATGGTCACGCAACGTCTGCACACCGCCATCCGCGTCCTTGTGCGCCAGCAAAGTCATAATCTGCTCCTTCACAGATATGTTCAAGCACCCCTACATTACCATAGCGTTACAGTTCTCACGAGCATTGCAACGAGGTTCGGCATATAGAGACAGAAGACTTTCAAGTGGAATAATCCGCATATACGCATACTCATTGGTATACCTATTCATATCTTTCCATTTTCAATTCCAAATGGAAAGATATGAATATTTTTTGCGTTAGCTACATTTAACCGAATAAGTGTAGCTAAATTCCGCGTTAGCCACATTTATTCGCACATAGAAAAACCGGACAGCGGATTCTTGGAATCCACCCACTTGGGCGAACCCATTGAATCCGCCGTCCGGCGGCGCGACTGCTTCTCAAGAATGTGTGCTTGACTCACATGGATGGTACTGAGAACCATTCGCTTAACGATCTGTTTCCGTGCGCGCCAACCGCGTAAGGAACGCGGCTGGCGCGGCACGGACACAAATCAAGTCTTGAGTGGACTCGAGCCGCGGTGGGCAACGCCACGGCGGCTCGAAAGCCAAGGGATTACTCTAGCCGCAGCTTGGAATAATCGCAAGCCGACCGAGCTTCGTTCAGTTCAGGCCTTGGCAACCTCCACGCTGAGCTCGGAGCCGCCTTCCTTCACGTTGAAGGAGGTGGCGAGCGTCTCGGAGGCGATGAGATCCTTGAACTGCTCGACCTTCGCCACGTCATCGGCCGGCACGGTCAGCGTCAGCGCGATGCGGTCGGAGATTTCCAGATCGGCGGCCTTACGGGCGTCCTGCACGGCGCGGATCACGTCGCGGGCGTAGCCTTCGGCGATCAGATCATCGTTCAGCTCGGTGTCGAGAATCACGAAGCCACCGGTCGGCAGCGCGGCGGAAACGGAGTTGGCGGCCTCTTCGGCGTTCTTCTCCTCCACGCTGTTAATCAGCTCGTATTCGCCTTCCTCAAGCACGATCTCGCCGTTCGGCGTCTCGCATACCGGAGCGCCGTCTGCGTTCACATGCCATGCGCCGGACTTGGAGGCCTTGATGGCGAACTGTACGTCCTTGCGCAGGCGCTTGCCTGCCACGCGAGCGTTCACGCGCAGCTCGTTGATAATCTTCAAGCCTTGGGCTTCGGCATCCTCAAGCGTGCACAGTTCAACGTTCTTCACGTTCAGTTCGGATTTCAGAATCTCGTCGTATGCGGCCACGGCATCAGTGTTTTCCACCACCACGGTCAGCTTATGCAGTGGCTGGCGCACGCGGATCTGCTTCATCTTACGCATCGACAGGGTGCCGGACACGACCTCGCGCACCTTCTCCATCGCGTCAACCAGAGCCGGATCGTCAACGAGCACACGGCCCAGTTCGGTCGCTTCGCCGGTCTGTTCGTCGGCAAGGAACGGCCAGTCGGCCAGATGCACGGATTCGCCACCGGTCAGACCACGCCACACGGCTTCCGCTTCCATCGGAGCGAGCGGTGCGATCACGCGCATGAATGCTTCAAGCACGGTGTACAGCCTGTCTCTTATACAC
>ENA-UAMB01001231-UAMB01001231.1-human-gut-metagenome-genome-assembly--contig:-NODE-1231-length-13187-cov-8.661438_pt1 | contig 13187 bp, 7 predicted proteins | sample MGYA00243707_ERZ654484 | MGnify/ENA primary metagenome ERZ654484 (study PRJEB26926, sample SAMN06164464) | human gut metagenome | biome: ENVO:00009003; feature: ENVO:2100002; material: ENVO:00002003... | reverse complement strand
GACGGCATGAGAAAGAGCTACGACTACATTCTGATTGACTGTATGCCCTCGCTGGGTATGATGACGGTCAATGCGCTGGTTGCGGCAGACAGTGTGATTATCCCGTCTCAGCCGAACTTCCTGTCAACCAAAGGTCTTAACCTGCTTCTGCGCTCCATTTCAAAGATCAAGCGGCAGATCAACCCGAGATTAAAGATTGACGGCATTTTGCTGACGATGGTGGATAACCGCACCAACAACGCCAAGGCGATTATTTCCTCGCTTCGTTCTACCGTGGGAGAGAACATCCGCGTGTTTCGTTCCGAGATTCCCTTTTCGGTAAAAGCTGCGGAGTGCAGTCTTTCCGGAGAGAGCATCTTCTCTCACGACAGGAACGGCAAGGTCGCAGCAGCGTATGAGGATCTGACGAAGGAGGTGACAGAGCTTGAAGAGCGTGCAAAAAATCGATCTGGGCCTGACCGGGTACGATGAGCTTTTCATGAATGACGCGGAGCGAAAGGAAAACAAGCTCCCGCGCATTTATGATATTCCCCTCTCGGAGATCGACGATTTTCCCGACCACCCCTTCAAGGTGAAGCTGGACGAGGACATGGATCAGCTTGTCCAGAGCATCAAGGAGCGCGGGATCATCACACCTGTTACGCTCCGACCGAAGGAAGATGGTCGGTACGAGATCGTATCGGGGCATCGCAGAAAGAAAGCCTGCGAGCTTGCCGGGTTTGATACCGTGAAGGCCGAGGTGCGGGAGCTGACCCGTGATGAGGCCATCATCCTGATGGTGGAATCGAACCTGCAGCGTTCTGTGATCCTGCCGAGTGAAAAAGCTTTTTCGTACAAGATGAGGCTGGAAGCTATGAACCGACAGGGACAGCGCAGTGATTTAACTTCGACACCAGTGGTGTCAAAGTCCCGGTCTAACGAAGAATTGGGCAGTGAGCACGGTGAAAGCCGCGAACAGGTGCGGCGCTATACCCGCCTCACGGAGCTCATTCCGGAGCTTCTGGATTTGGTTGACGAGGGGCGCATTGCGTTCCGACCGGCGGTGGAACTCTCTTACCTGCAAAAAGAGGAGCAGAGTGCCCTGCTGGAGCAAATCGCCTACGCAGATGCCACGCCGTCCCTTGCCCAGGCCATCAAGCTGAAGCGGTTCTCCCAGGACGGGAAGCTGACCAACGAGGTCATCGAGTCGATTATGAGCGAGGAAAAGCCGAACCAGAGGGAGAAGATCAACATCAAGTACGCTGAGGCCAGAAGATTTATCCCCGCCAGCATTCCCTACGAAAAAACCGGTGAGTATATTCTGAAAGCGCTGGAATATTATCACCGGTATCAGGAACGGCAGAAAAGTCGGAATGACGCAAGATAGGTTCTTCGCCAAGGGGGCAGTTTACCCTTTTGACGCTGCGTCAGCGCCGTTCCCCCTCTCACACTCTCCCCCCTCATTTACCGGCAATACCAGCTCAAAAGGAAAATATACAGGCGGCACAATTGAAGAAAACCAAGTGCATTCGTACAATATGAGAAAAAACAGTCATTGGAGGTCATCCCATGAAAAAGAATCTCATGTTGTGCGCGCTCCTGCTTTCTGTATTGCTTTCCGGATGCGCCGCAGAGCCCCTGCAAGGGCAAACGGTGGGAAACACACCGAAAGCTCCAACGCCGCAGGAAGAAACGCCTGCTTTCTTTGAGCCGGTATCCACAGATTCAAGCGCTCCCGCCAAAGCACCGACAGAAGCCGCCGATCCAGCAGCTTGCACATCAAATGAGGACAAGCGCGAAAGCGGCGCTGCTATTTCTTCTGAGCCGGTAAGCGCACCCACAGAATCGAATGCGCCGACACCGGAGGAAGACCGGCAGGCACCCGTGCTTCCGGAGAAGCCGGAGGAAACAGAAAGTCCCACAAAGGAACCATCCGCTCCCGCAATAACCGAGCCGAAACCGACTCCGGAGCCCGAGCCCGCATTTGATATCGAGCACTGGATTTCTTACGCAAAAAGCATGGCGGTGAGCTTGGGGCTGACCTTGGATAGCTCGGCAACTGATTGCTGGGACAATCCGATCACCGCGAAGCCGACCTGCATCTACCTGGAGAGAGACATCAGCTCCCGCCTGAACAGATATGCGAAGGATAGGGAGATAACTGCTGTCTGGATCTGGTACGAGTGCATCGGCACAAGCAGCTACCTAATCTATATCGGGTACGCATAAGCATCAACAAGTCAATACGCCGAAATGAGCATCGTGGAAGCACGGTGCTTTTTTCATGCCTTGAAGGAGGACAGAACGAATGAAGAAGATTCTCAAAAGAGGAATGTCGGGGCTGCTTGCAGTCCTCATGGCATTCACCGTGCTTGCGGGCTTTGGCACGACCACGGCCTTCGCCGCAAGCGAAACAGCGGAGTCCTATATGATTTCCTTCCCCCGTGACGGGGACGCTGCTCAGATTTACTCCGAGGACGCATGGGGGCACTCCGCAAAAACCTACATGAACGGCTGGACAACAGGCTCCAGCAACTACACCACCCTGCACTGTATGGATTCCTTTGACGGGAAGGTATGCTATTGCATCGAGCCCGGCCTCTCCCGAAATGTCGGCGATACCTACCACGGCTTCGGTGAGGATTTCTGGGATAACTATCCCAGCCAGTACAACAACACCATCGAGCCGGACGATATTAAGCTGCTGCTGGGCCGTATCATGCAGTATGGCTATCAGGGCAACCTTTCCACCTCGTGGAGATCGCAGAACGATTCCGATGCGGATAAGCTGGCTCACGCCTTCGCAACTCAGCTACTTGTTTGGGAAACGGTTGTGGGCGAGCGCGATGCGGACTTTGACCATGTGAGCACCGGCGGCTATGACGAGATCCTGTCGCTGGTTTCCCCCAATCATCCGCTGTATAGCCGAATCATGGGTTATTATGACAGCATCGAGTCCAGCGTGCAGAGCCATGCCGTTTGCCCGAGCTTTATGAGCAGAAGCAGCGGCAGCGCAAAGACCATTGAGCTTGCGTGGGACGGCAGTCAGTATGTTGCAGAGCTCACGGATACCAACCGCGTGCTGTCGCAGTTTACCTTCTCCGCCAGTGAGACGGGCTTTCATTTCAGCGTGTCGGGCAATACGCTCACTATCACCACCGATACGGCTCCCAGCGGCAATGTGACGATCTCCGCAACTCGAAGCGCTTCCCGCTGCGGCGTTCTTGTTTGGACGGACTATAAGTACGGCCCCAACGGCGGCGTTCAGGATACCATCACCTATACGGCCTCCGTCAGCGACCCCGTAAAAGCGTTTGTCAAGCTGAAGGTCAGCTACGGCAGCGCCAAAATCATCAAGACCAGCGAGGACGGCAGGGTGGACGGCATTACCTTCACCATCACCGGCGAGGGTGTCAATCAGACCGTTACCACCGACCGGAACGGTGAAATTCGCATCGACAATCTGATGCCCGGCACCTATACCGTCACCGAGCAGAGCTATGACAAATACGAGCCCCAGGAAAGCCACCGTGTTACCGTGCTTGCCGGACAGACGGCGACGGTTTCCTTCAACAATGTACTCCGCCGCGGCGAGCTTACCGTGACCAAAACCTCCGATGACGGACTGAATCAGGGCGTGAAGTTCCACCTTTTTGGAACCTCCCTTAGCGGCCTTCCTGTAGATGAATACGCCGTCACCGATGAAAACGGTGTGGCGACTTTCCGGGATGTGCTCATCGGCACCGGCTACACACTGGAGGAGATGGACACCGCCATTCGCTATGTGATTCCCGACAGTCAGAGCGCCGCAGTGGAATGGAACAGTGTAACCAATAAGAGCTTTTCCAACATCCTCAAAAAGTTCAATGTCACCGTCACCAAGAGTGACTGCGAGACCGGAACGGCGCAGGGCGACGCTTCGCTTGCCGGTGCCGCCTACGGCATTTGTAAGGGCGATCAGCTTGTGGATACTTACTACACCGACGAGAACGGCCAGTTCACCACCGGCTATTATGTCTGCGGCGACGACTGGACGATTCGTGAGATCAGCCCCTCCGAGGGCTATCTTCTGGACAGCACCGTTTATCCTGTCGGTGCAGAGGCGGCCAATTACACCGTTGAGCTGAACGCTGCACCTGCCGTGGCTGTGACTGAGCAGGTGCAGAAGGGCAATATCGCCATCATCAAGCACACCGACAACGGCGACACACAAATTGAAACGCCCGAAGAAGGCGCGATTTTTGCCGTCTATCTGAAATCTGCCGGCAGCTATGAGGCGGCAAAGGATACGGAGCGGGACTATCTGACCTGCGATGAAAACGGCTTTGCCCAGAGCAAGGACCTGCCCTACGGCGTGTACACCGCGCATCAGGTTTCCGGCTGGGAGGGTCGTGAGCTGATGAGCGACTTTGATGTGTTCATTGCCAAGGACGGCGAGACCTATCGCTACCTCATCAACAACGCTAACTTCGAGTCCTTCATTAAGGTCATCAAGGTGGATGCGGAGACCGGCAATACCATTCTCTATGCGGGTGCGGGCTTCCAGATCTTCCGTCCGGATGGCTCCAAGGTGGAAATGACCTTTACCTATCCGGAGGTTACCACCATCGACACCTTCTACACCAATGACGCCGGCATGCTCATCACGCCGGAAAAGCTGGAGTTCGGCAAGGGCTACTCCCTCAAGGAGGTCTCTGCCCCTTACGGCTATGTGCTCAGTCATGAGGCGGTCAAGTTCGATGTGACCGAAGAGAATTCCACCGAGGAAAGCGGCGTGACGGTCGTTGCAGTGAAGCTTGGCAACTACGCGCAGAAGGGCATCATCAAGATTTCCAAAACCGGCGAGGTGTTTGCCTCTGTTACGGCGGCGGACGGGGTCTATCAGCCGGTCTATACGGTGCAGGGACTTGCGGGAGCAACCTATGAGATCAAGGCAACGGAGGACATCTACACTCCGGACGGTACGCTGCGCTGCAGCGCCGGCGAGGTGGTGGATACGGTGACCACCGGCGCAGATGGCATGGCGGAGAGCAAGCCGCTGTATCTGGGAAAATACGAAATCACCGAGATGAAAGCCCCCGACGGCATGGTCATTAACAAGGACGCCCATACCGCAGAGCTTGTCTATGCCGGTCAGGAAATCGAGATCACCGAAACGGCTGCCAGCTTCTGCAATGACAGACAGAAGGCGCGGATTTCTCTTTCCAAGGTGCTGGAGCAGAACAAGCAGTTCGGTATCGGTATGAATAACGAGCTTTCCGCCGTGACCTTCGGCTTCTATGCCGCCGAGGAGCTTACCGCAGCAGACGGCTCTGTCATTCCTGCGGACGGACTGATTGAGATTCTGTCCCTTGACGAAAACGGGAAAGCCGTGCTCAAGAGCGATGTCCCCTTCGGCAGCTACTATGTCAGAGAAATCAGCACCGACAGCCACTATATGCTCTCCGATGAGAAGTATCCTGTGACCTTTGCCTATGCCGGTCAGGAAATTCCCGTGGTAGAGCTTGCTGTCAATGACGGAAAGAGCATTACCAACGAGATGATCTACGGAGAGATCTATGGCATGAAGAAGGATGAGGACGGCAAGGCGCTGGCCGGAGCTACCATCGGTCTGTTCCTTACTGACGGCACAGAGCCTATTCTGACCACTGTTTCCGCAGAGGACGGCAGCTTCTCCTTTACAGGTATCCCCTATGGCGAGTATGTGGTCCGTGAAATCGCCGCGCCGGAGGGCTATGTGATGGATGACACGCCTTATACCGTGAAGGTAGATCAGAACGGTGCTGTGATCGAGATCGAGATCACCAACAAGCTCATTCGCGGCAGCGTTCAGCTGACCAAGGTGGATAAAGACTATCCCGATCATCACCTGAGCGGCGCAGTCTTTGAGGTATACCGTGGCGGAAAGCTTGTGGGCCAGATGGAGGAGCTGTCCGACGGCGTCTACAAGCTGGACAATCTGCCCTACGGCGATTACACGCTGAAGGAAACCGAGGCCCCCAAGGGCTTCTTCCTTGATGAGAAAACCTATAGCTTCTCCATTAAGGAAGATGGTAAAACCGTCGTCGTGGAAAATGAGGCCGGAAAGGGCTTTGTCAACCAGGCACAGACCGGAGGCATTCGCATTGAAAAGACTTCGGATGACGGCGTGCTGAAGGGCTTTACCTTCCGTGTGGAGGGCTCGGATATCACCGGCAATGCCTTCAGCAAGGACTTTGTGACCGATGAGAAGGGTCAGATCCACATCGAGGGGCTGCGCATCGGCGATTATGTGATCTCCGAGGTGTCCAACAAAGCCAACGAGAAGTATGAGCTTCCCGCAAATGTCACCGTAACCGTTCACGAAGGAAAGACGGTCGTTGCCAAGCTCCATAACAAGCTCAAGCCTGTTACGGATATTCCCAAGACCGGAGATACCACCAATATGCCTCTTTGGGCAGCACTTGCCGGTATCTCTGCAATCGGTGCAGGTGCGGCGGCATTCTTTACCTTCCGAAAAAAGAAGGAGGTAGGCAAGCATGAGCGCTAAGGTCATCATCGGCATCGGTCTTGTGGTGTTTATTATTGCAGGGCTGATCGTTCTTCGCCTGAAGAACAGGAAGTAAAACGGCAAGGGGCGGCATCTTTTTACAGATGCCGCCCCGCTTATAAAAGGAGACGCTATGGAAGAGACAAGAAAAATCGGAGATTACTCCGTAAAGTATTCCATGTATATCGGGCACAAGGATATTGCTCTGGGCGAGAATCCCAACGCCGACAAGGATGAACGGTATATGTGCTGCTTCGTAGAGACCAACGCCATTTTCGAGCGCTATTCCGGAGTGCTGGTCAGCGACGATTTTGCAGAGATTGCAAAGGTGTTCGGCCAGCGCGTAGCGGATGCAGCCGAGGAGATTATTCAGGAAAACGAGAGAGCCTGTCAGGAGGTCGGCATAAATGAGGAACTCATGGCAGAAAGCTGCGCGCCGGTTTCCTACAAAGATTCCATTGAGAACAAGGTGGTTGTCATCAAGGGCAGCATTCTCCGGCCTGAGTTCCGCCACGCCAATCATCAACTTATGCTGTGTACCGGTGGCTTCGGCGCGCAGGCCAATGCGCGAGGCCGTACCTGCTGCTGCATTTCTCTGTACGACGGGAGAAAGACCTCCTTTTACCGCACGGATTTTCTCGGTGTCATGGAGGAAAAGAAGCTTCCTGAATGGGCGCAGAAGGGCTTGGAGAAAGCAAAAGAGATACACGCGCAGGAAAAGAAACCGACTAAAGAAAGAGGTGACGCAAGATGATCGAGTATGAAAAAAGAGCAATGATCGAGGCGGAGGACAAATATACCTTCCGTCAGAGCACGCAAATTTCCATGCAAACCGGACTGATCGGCCACCTCCGGGCAGACATGGATACAGACGGCAACGGCTTTTTCAGCAGTTGGTTTGACTTCCGGGAAGAGCTGAAAACCGACGAGTTCAAGGCGGAGTTTGACGAGGTAATCAACTCTCTGCGTGAGGAAGGCGACATTCTTCATAACCGTAGGGCGCTTGCCAAGTACTGCTATTGCACACCCCAAAGCCGGATGCAGGAGGAGCCGGGCTACTATGGCGTTCGTGTGGATACCGAAAAATATGCCTATCTTCTGCGCCTGAACCCGGACAGAGGCGAATACAACCTGTACTGCTATTGCTATCGCCGGGATTGGCTCGATCAGCACCTGAAGGACGCAGAGAAAGGAATCCGTTTTATTGACAGCCATTACAAGGAGCTGTTTCGCATTCCGGATGGCGGCAAGGTGAAAATCCACTATTCGTGGAATGAAGAGCAGATCCGCACCTGCCGGTATATCGACGATTACCATGTGGAGATCGGGAGCAACCTCTATCACATCTGCGAGTTTGCCGAGCGCATGGAATACGGCGGCCATACCTGCGAGCCGGTTCGGGACAACCTGCCCGAGCGGTGCTACAGCGTTCTTTCCGGCAGCGACGAAATCATTATCATCAAGCGCGGCGAAAAGGGCTACTTCAAGACGGACATTCCCGTCACCGACAAGGACGAAGCCCGGAGCATCGCGAATGAGTATAATGCAAAGCTCGGCGTCAGCCGAGCGCAGGAAGAAGCGATGAAGGCCGGCTCTATGTTCGGCTTTCAGGTGCCCGCCGCTGACCCGAGAAATTATGACGCAGACGGAAAGCCTGTGATGCCGAAGGACAGAGGTGATGCACGATGAGTAAGGACGATTATCGCATCTGGTCCAATGCTGACCTTGACTATGAGGAGTGGAAAGACTGGATGGAGGAAGAATATCCGACGCTTTCCGAGGACGAGCGCGTCGCCATGATGTATGAGGAAAATGGGCATTATCTTGAGGACGAACGCCTGAATTTGGACATCCAGCTTTCGCAGCCGATACTGGTTGTTGCCGATCTGGGGCTTTGGAATGGCAGGCGCACGGGATACAAAGAAATTCCCAGCGGCAATATCCGTGACTGCCTTTACTCTGATTACGACTACACCACATGGTATGTGGACAAGAGCGGAGATCTTCGGTGCGATGACACCCACCATGACGGTACAAACCACTATCTCTATCGGGTATATAAGGACAATGTTTCCCAGGCGCAGAAGGACCGGCTCAAAGAAAAAATCTACAACGGCACAGCCACCAGGGCAGATATTGCCCGTGTCACCCGCAGGCTTGGCGATGAGATCGGGAAGGTGTACGGCTGGAGCTTTCCTACCCGACAGAGAGAACGAGGTGAGGCACGATGAACCACTGCGGGAAGGAGGAAAAGTATTTGAGCGTTGATACGAGCAAAGAGATAGATGTGTTTTATCCAGACCTGAACGACGGCAAGATTCAATGGGTGCACTACGATACTACGCAGTCGCTGGTTGAAATCTGTGTTTTTAATAAAGAAACGATACGGGCGGTGAATGCCGCTTGCTGGGATGCTACTGAGGCCTTTCAAATGATTCGCGAGGTCAGCAATCGTTTCCTGCTGAGGCCTGGTATGGACGGCTATGAAGATACCATAATCCGCATGAGAAGCGACAAGCCCGCAGCTATTGGCTGCAGCTATCTTACTCTGGATCGATTGGAACAGTTCTTGGAGGCTGGAGAGCTTCTAAACAGTTACTGTATGCGGGAATTTGGGTGCAAAGCAAATTTCTCTGACTTGCGCAAGGTTGACTTGGGTCACAAAACGCTGGAAAGAGGACATACATTGCGGGTCTACGCGAATCTGGAGGATTGCCATATTGGGGTTTATTTGGACGGAAAGATTCTGGGTATGCGGCAGTTCGATTCGCTGCGGGAGATGAATTATACAGTGCTTCCGGAGCTTTCCTTCAATGACCTTACACAGCTGCCGGAATGGGCTGTTGCGCAACACACTGATATGAAAAAGCAGGTTAATCCCGTAGCGCGAATCGATTATTTGGACTTTCGTGGCAAGGTGGTCGAACACACCGAATATATGGATGAGACAGCTTTTCTGACCGATCTAAAAAATCAGCTGGACTGCGGTGTGCCGCTGTGCGTCGTTCTCTACCGAGACCAGAACGGCAAGACGATTTCCCGTGCGTTCCTGAACGACCTGGATACACTGCCAAAAGGACTTTTCGTAGAGGACAGTTCCCGCAGAAAGCCTCAGACAGTGTCCCCAAAGAGAAAAGAACACGAACCTGAGAGATAAGGAGAAGCTATGGATAAGGAGAAAGCCATCTGCGAGTATCTCCGTAAAAATCATATTGGCAAAGAAAATGCCATCCACAGCAAGGAGCTTGAAAAGCTGTTTCTGCTTGACGGACGAAATATTCGCCGCAAGATCAGCGCCTTGCGACAGGATGGCTTTCCTATTTGCAGCGATGAAACGGGCTACTATTACGCAGATAACCAGAAAGAGATCAATACCACCGTCTGCCGGCTGAATGAGCTTGTGACGAAGGTGTCCAACGCCAGAACCGGGCTTTTATTTGCATCGATCCTCGGAGAGAATGCGCAGACCGTTGAGGTCACGATCAAAGTAAGATAAGGAGGGAGTTCCCATGCCGAGCAAATACAGAATCATTTTGGAGATGGCGTTCCAGACTGCCAGGGACATTGCCTCCAATGCCGACCGATATACCGATTTTCTGATTACGGCGGCAAACAACTACAAGTACAGCTTTAAGGAGCAGCTGCTCATCCATGCGCAGAAGCCAGATGCAACGGCGTGTGCGGAAATCGACACATGGAATAAACTCGGCAGATGGGTAAACAAGGGCACAAAAGGCATCGCACTGTTGATCGACAGAGATGTTCCCTACAAGCTGAGACATGTCTTTGATATCTCCGACACCAACAGCCGTGCCGGAAGGAACATCACCCTTTGGCAGATGAAGCCGGAGTACGAATATGCGGTATCGGAAAGCCTTCAGGCCAGCTTCGGCGATGTGGAGGAGCCGCGAGATTTCCCGCGCCTTCTCATAGATATTTCCGGTTATGCCGTGGAGGATAATCTTTCAGATTATCTCATGGAACTGAACGCTGTCAAAGCTGGCAGCTTTCTGGAGGAGCTGGACGACACAAGCCTTGAAGCGTGGCTGAAAACCACGCTGAAAAGCAGCGTCGCTTTTATGGCGCTCTCCCGTGCAGGGTATGAGCCGAGGCAGTATTTTGACCGGGAGGATTTCAGCTACCTCTTTGACTTCAACACCCTGGAGGTTATCTCCGTGCTCGGTGCCGCAGTCAGCGATATTTCTGAGATGGTCATCCGGGAAATGGGCGAAACCGTCAAGGAGATGGAGAAGGAGGAAAAGCGGAAGATTCGCACATTTGCGCAGACCGGTTCTTCTGCGTATCATAAGAACCGAACAGAAAACAAGGAAAGGAGCAACGAACATGGAACTGACCTATACGATGCAGGGGGACTATCTGATTCCCGATCTGACCGTGCCGGAGAGCCCGAAGCTTGGGAAGTATGGAATGCTGCGGCGGACATTCCTCCGCAAACACCGGGATGGGATTTACACCGGGATGCTGCTGAACGGAACACTGAACAGTCATCTGGAGGAAGTGGACCGGCAAGCCAACGAGATGATGGAACGCCTGACCCGACAGATGGCAGAGAAGCAGGACGTGACGGAGCGCCTGAAAGCGGAAGATCAGATGAAATGGGTGCAGATGATGAATTCCATTCGTCACTCGGCGGAGGAAGTGATTCTGAACGACCTGATCTACGCGTAACGCTCCCCACAGTTGAACAGCAGCAGGAAATTATCGCAGAAGCGGAGGAAGAAAAATCCTCCGCTTTTTCTATTTCTCAGGAGGACATCGACGCCATTCTGACACGGGGCAGCGGCATCCATCAGGGCAAATTCCGCATCTATGAGCAGCTTCTCAAACAGGATTCTTCTGAGAACAATATCGCCTTTTTGAAAAACGAATACGGCATCGGCGGCGCGTATCCTGCCGTTTCCGGCAGAAATCTCGATGAAAGCCACGACGCCAAGGGAATCAAAATCAGCAGAGGCAGAATCTCTCGGCCCGATGCGGAACTGCTTTTGCGGTGGAACAAGGTCGAGAAGCGGATCGGGGAGCTGATTCGCACCGACCGCTATCTGAGCCAAGCAGAAAAGGACAACTATCCTGCCTACCGGGAGCAGGCAGAAGCTCGGAGGAAACAAGGTGAAATCTCTGAGGAGTTCCGGTCGATTGTCTATGATTATAACGACTTCGTGACGCAGCTCGGCGAGGAAAGCAAAGCGCTGAATCTGTATTATTTGTCAAGCTGCTGGGGTGCGTTCAGCGTGGGCGAAAAGAAAATGCACGCCCGTACTGCGGAGGGTGACTTCATCCTCCCCATGATGCGCGAAGCAATGAATACGATCATTGCGGACAACACCCACTTGACCGCACGGTGCGAAGCCATGCTGGAAGCGTTGAACAACGATGTGGCGAAGTCCCTTGAGCCGACCTTTGATGAGCTGAACCCTCCCCCGGAGCCCCGGAAGGAATACCGCTATCATCTCGGCGATGCAGTCTATATCGGCACACAGGAATACGAGCTGCTGTCTTTTGACGAGAAGAAGGTCGTCCTCTTTGATACGCAGTTCCCGCTGTTTAACAAGGAGCTGACTCGTGAAGAGTTCGATAACCGGCTCAAAGAAAATCCGCTGAATGACAGGCTGCTGCAAGTCGTGGAAGAACTCCCTGTCGCAGACAATACGAAGGCGAGAATATCCCTTGACACCGGCAGTAACAAGGTTCACTGGATTTACTTCAATCCCGATGCAGATGCAGGTGGACAGTATGTTTCCGGTGACCTTGATTTCTCTGTTTTTGAAGAGCTTGTCGAGCAGTATGACATTGCCAACCATCCGGAAAACGCCGCCGACTTCCGAAATGACCTTGAAGAAATGTCGGATCAGTTCCTTGCGGACATCAATACTCCGTTCTTCATGGAAGCTGAAAATGACTATGAGATGGACTGCGATTATATCGAGTTCACGCCGGAAAACCTCCTGAAGATTCACGAGGATATTCTATCTTTAGAGGCAGACCGGGAAGCAGCGCGAGAGACTGACCGCTATGAGGCGGAGTTTGGTGCAGACGGCACACGGGTATTCAGAGAAACGGAAGATTTGGCAGAAGACGATTCCGAAATTGAGAGCCTAACGGACGAAGAATTGGATGCTCTGCCCATCAGCACCGTCAAAGACGGCGAGGTCGTGACCTACCCCAATGCGGAAGCCTTGCTGGATGACCAGGAAGAAGCGCTCGCTCCGCCTCCGCAGGTGAAAAGGTCTTCCAAGGTCGTGCCTCATGTGCTGCATCCGGAAATCAGCACCGAGTACCGAACCAACTTTCAAATCGAGAGCGATGATATCGGCGTGGGCACGCCGCTGGAACGGTTCTATCACAATATCCGTGCCATTCAGCTTCTGAATAAGCTGGATGCGGAAAGCCGATTGGCGACACCCACGGAGCAGCGTGTGCTTGCCGACTATGTGGGCTGGGGCGGTCTATCCGAGTTCTTCAAGGAGGACAATCCCCATTATACCGAGCTGAAGAATGTGCTTTCCGATGAGGAATATGCGTCGGCAAGAGAATCTACGCTGACGGCCTTCTATACGCCGCCCGTGGTGATCAAGGCGGTGTACAGTGCCCTGGAGAACATGCACTTTCAGACCGGCAATGTGCTGGAGCCCTCCTGCGGCATCGGCAACTTTATGGG
>ENA-UAMB01001224-UAMB01001224.1-human-gut-metagenome-genome-assembly--contig:-NODE-1224-length-13219-cov-8.100046_pt1 | contig 13219 bp, 10 predicted proteins | sample MGYA00243707_ERZ654484 | MGnify/ENA primary metagenome ERZ654484 (study PRJEB26926, sample SAMN06164464) | human gut metagenome | biome: ENVO:00009003; feature: ENVO:2100002; material: ENVO:00002003... | reverse complement strand
AGATGGGACTTGAACCCACACGATCTTGCGACCACAGGCACCTGAAGCCTGCGCGTCTGCCAATTCCGCCACTCCTGCATTTCAATATGAATCAGACATTGTCTGATTAAATGCAGAAGATGGGACTTGAACCCACACGATCTTGCGACCACAGGCACCTGAAGCCTGCGCGTCTGCCAATTCCGCCACTTCTGCATTTGATATAATCAGTCGAACTCGCCGACTGCCTGATTATAATAACCTATGAGGGATGAAATGTCAAGAGTAAAATCAAAAATAGTTTTAATTTTTTGGTTTGTCTTTTCAACTGCAACAATTTACCAAAGAAAAGTTTTTGAGTACAACTGAATTATTTTTAGTGTCGGAATCTGTTGAAAAAACAAAACTCTTATGATACAATCTTGAAGATTTAGATAAAAAGCAGAAAGGGAGATTATATGAAAGCATTTCTGATATTAGAAGACGGCCATGTGTTTAAAGGAACCAGTATCGGTTCAACAAGAGAAGTCATCAGTGAGATTGTTTTTAATACTTCCATGACAGGATATCTCGAAGTAATGACTGACCCATCGTATGCAGGACAGGCGGTCTGCATGACTTATCCTCTGATTGGCAATTATGGTATCTGTTATGAGGACCAGGAGTCCAGGAAGCCCTGGATCGATGGTTTTATTGTTCGTGAATTATCCCGTATCCCAAGCAACTTCAGAAGCGTGGATACGATCCAGCATTTTCTTGAAAAACATGATATACCGGGTATCGCAGGTATTGACACCCGTGCTCTTACCAAAATTCTTCGTGAAAAAGGTACCATGAATGGTATGATCACAGTCAACGAAAACTACAACTTAGATGAAATAATCCCCCGCTTAAAAGCATATACAACTGGAAAAGTAGTCGAGAAAGTTACCTGCCGTGAGAAGGACGTTCTCAAGGGCAATGGACCCAAAGTAGCTCTCATGGACTTCGGCGCGAAGCGCAATATCGCCCGTTCCCTGAATGAGAGAGGCTGCCAGGTAACCATCTATCCGGCACTTACACCGGCAGAAGAGATCCTTGCGGACAACCCGGACGGAATCATGCTCAGCAATGGTCCTGGAGACCCGAAGGAGTGTACTACTATAATAGAAGAAATCCGTAAGCTGTATGAATCTGATGTGCCGATCTTTGCGATCTGCCTCGGACATCAGCTGATGGCACTTGCAACAGGCGGAGATACACACAAGATGAAATATGGACACAGAGGCGGCAATCATCCGGTCAAGGATCTTGCGACAGGACGTGTTTACATTTCCTCACAGAACCATGGATATGTTGTTGACTCAGATATCCTGGAGCAGAAGGGAATCGCGAAACCTGCTTTTGTCAATGTAAACGACGGTACCAACGAAGGTATGGCTTACATCGGCAAAAACATCTTTACCGTACAGTTTCATCCGGAAGCCTGCCCTGGACCGCAGGATTCCAGCTACCTGTTTGACAGATTTATGGAAATGATGGGAGGAACAGATCATGCCGAGAAATAAAGATATCCACAAAGTTCTTGTAATTGGCTCCGGTCCGATTATCATCGGTCAGGCAGCAGAATTCGACTATGCAGGTACACAGGCATGCCGCTCTCTCAAGGAAGAAGGCATGGAAGTAGTTCTTCTGAACTCCAACCCTGCAACCATTATGACAGACAAAGATATCGCGGACAAAGTTTACATCGAGCCGCTTACTGTAGAAGTTGTAGAACAGCTCATCCTCAAGGAGAAACCGGACAGCGTTCTTCCGACTCTTGGAGGACAGGCCGGTCTGAACCTTGCAATGGAACTGGAAGAAAAAGGGTTCCTCAAGGAACACAATGTGCGCCTGATCGGTACCACTGCAGAGACCATCAAGAAGGCAGAGGACCGTCAGGAATTCAAGGACACCATGGAAAAGATTGGCGAGCCGGTCGCAGCTTCCAAGGTCGTAACAACCGTAGAAGATGGTGTCGCATTTACCAGAACCATCGGTTATCCGGTCGTTCTCCGTCCTGCTTACACCCTTGGCGGAAGCGGCGGCGGTATTGCCAACAACGAATATGAACTGAGAGAGATCCTCGAGAACGGACTCAGACTTTCCCGTGTAGGAGAAGTTCTGGTAGAACGCTGCATCGCAGGATGGAAAGAAATTGAATACGAAGTAATGCGTGACAGTGCAGGAAACTGCATCACAGTCTGCAACATGGAAAACATCGATCCGGTTGGTGTCCATACCGGTGACTCCATCGTAGTCGCACCGTCCCAGACACTTGGAGACAAGGAATATCAGATGCTCCGTACTTCCGCTCTGAACATCATCACAGAGCTTGGTATCACAGGTGGATGTAACGTACAGTACGCCCTTCATCCGGAGAGCTTCGAGTACTGTGTTATCGAGGTAAACCCTCGTGTAAGCCGTTCTTCCGCACTGGCAAGTAAGGCAACCGGTTACCCGATCGCCAAAGTTGCAGCAAAGATCGCTCTTGGATATACCCTCGATGAGATCCCGAATGCGATCACAGGCAAGACATACGCAAGTTTCGAGCCGATGCTTGACTACTGTGTAGTCAAGATCCCGAGACTTCCATTTGATAAATTCATCACAGCTAAGAGAACACTGACTACTCAGATGAAAGCTACCGGTGAGGTTATGAGTATCTGCCATAACTTTGAGGGTGCACTCATGAAAGCTATCCGTTCTCTGGAGCAGCACGTGGACAGCCTGATGTCCTACGATTTTACAGGACTTGATGAAGACGAGCTGATCGACGAGCTGGCAGTTGTAGATGACCGCCGTATCTGGAAGATCGCAGAAGCGATCCGCAGAGATATTTCCAAGGAATACATCCACAGGATCACCAAGATCGACAGATGGTTCATCGACAAGATCGCGATCCTGGTAGAGATGGAACAGGCACTCAGGACCCAGCCGCTGACAGAAGAACTTCTTCTTGAGGCGAAACGCATGGAATTCCCGGACTACGTGATCGCAGACCTCTGCGGAAGAACAGAGGCAGACATCAAGGCTCTCCGTCAGGGCTACAAGATCACAGCCGCATACAAGATGGTAGATACCTGTGCTGCTGAGTTTGCAGCCGCAACACCATATTACTACTCTGTATATGGCGGACCGGACACAGAAAACGAAGCCGTAGCTACCCATGATAAGAAAAAAGTCCTCGTCCTTGGTTCCGGACCGATCCGTATCGGACAAGGTATCGAGTTCGATTTCTGCTCCGTACATTGTACCTGGGCATTCAAAAAAGAGGGCTACGAGACGATCATCGTAAACAACAACCCGGAAACAGTCAGCACCGACTTCGATATCGCAGACAAACTGTACTTCGAGCCGCTGACACCGGAAGATGTGGAAAACATCGTAAATATCGAGAAACCGGACGGAGCAGTTGTTCAGTTCGGTGGACAGACCGCGATCAAACTTACCGAAGCACTGATGAAAATGGGAGTCAAGATCCTCGGAACATCAGCAGAGGATGTTGACGCGGCAGAGGACCGTGAGCTCTTCGATGAGATCCTGGAGAAATGCCAGATCCCGAGACCGAAGGGACATACCGTATTTACCGCCGAAGAAGCCAAAAAAGCAGCCAACGAACTTGGCTATCCGGTACTTGTTCGTCCTTCCTATGTACTTGGTGGACAGGGCATGCGTATCGCAGTCAGTGATGAGGATGTAGAGGAATACATCGGAATCATCAACCAGATCGCACAGGAACACCCGATCCTGGTAGATAAGTACCTGATGGGTAAGGAGATTGAAGTTGATGCGGTATGCGATGGCGAGGATATCCTGATCCCTGGAATCATGGAGCACATCGAACGTGCAGGTATCCATTCCGGTGACAGTATCTCCGTATATCCGGCACAGACTATCAGCCAGAATGCAAAGAATACGATCGCAGAGTACACACGCCGTCTGGCACAGGCACTCCATGTAATCGGAATGATCAACATCCAGTTCATCGTCTGCGGCGAAGAAGTATATGTTATCGAAGTAAACCCACGTTCCAGCCGTACCGTACCTTACATCAGCAAGGTGACAGGAATCCCGATCGTGCCGCTGGCAACCAAGGTCATCCTCGGATACAAACTCAAAGATATGGGCTACGAACCGGGACTTCAGCCGGAGGCAAAACATATCGCGATTAAGATGCCGGTATTCTCCTTCGAGAAGATCCGCGGCGCAGATATCAGCCTTGGACCGGAAATGAAATCCACAGGTGAGTGCCTTGGTATTGCAGAGAACTTCAATGAAGCCCTCTACAAAGCCTTTATCGGAGCAGGAATCAAACTTCCGAAATACAAGAACATGATCATCACCGTCAAGGACGAAGACCATGAAGAAGTTGTTCCGATCGCAAGACGTTTCGAGGCTCTTGGATACCGCATTTACGCAACAAGAGGAACCGCCAAAGTCCTCAAAGAAAACGGAATCAAAGCGATCCGTACCAACAAACTGGAACAGCCTGCACCGAACCTTATGGACCTTATCCTCGGACATAAGATCGACGTTGTCATCGACACACCGCCGCAGGGTGTAGAACACCAGAAGGATGGTTTCGTGATCCGTCGAAACGCGATCGAGACAGGTGTCAATGTCCTTACCAGTCTGGATACAGCAGAAGCACTTGTAACCAGCCTTGAGAACACAGACCTTCATAACCTGACACTGATCGACATTGCAACGATCGCAAGCAGATAAATCAGATAAGACATAATAATTTACTGACCGGAGAGACAGACGATGTTTCTCCGGTCTTGTGTATTACAGGAAATCTAAACAAAAGTTAAACTTTGAACGAAAATGCATCGAAAGGTTTACGAACCACGGAAACTGTAATATACTGTATAAGTTCAGAGAAAAGTTCTGGATCAAAAATAAAAACAGAGAGGAAAAGAAACATGAGTGTTTTGGAGTTTATAAAAGTTGTGATCCTCGGCATCGTAGAGGGAATCACAGAATGGCTTCCGATCAGCAGTACCGGTCATATGATCCTGGTAGATGAATTTATCAAGATGGATATGGCCACAGAGTTCAAGGATTTTTTCCTGGTTGTCATTCAGTTGGGTGCGATCCTTGCGGTCGTAGTCCTGTACTGGGGGAAATTGTGGCCGTTCTACATAAGGCAGATCCCGAAGAAAAAGAAAGCGCAGCTTGCCCGCAAGAATCCGGTTTCCCGTATCGCGCTGACTTTTGTTGAGAAATTCTGTGATAAGGACAAATGGATCCTCTGGTTTAAGATCGTGGTAGCCTGCATCCCGACGATCGTGATCGCCCTTCCGTTCAATGATTTTATCGAAGAGAAATTCAACAACTATGTAGTCGTTGCGATCGCCCTGATCGTTTACGGTGTGATCTTTATCCTTGTTGAAAACTACAATAAGAGAAGAAAACCGACCTGTACTTCCCTTGAAGACTTAAGTTTTGCTACAGCGTTCAAGATTGGCATCTTTCAGGTACTGTCTGTAGTGCCGGGAACATCCCGTTCCGGTTCTACAATCATCGGTGGAATCCTTGTAGGAACCTCAAGAACAGTAGCAGCAGAATTTACCTTCTTCCTGGCGATCCCGGTTATGTTCGGAGCCAGCCTTCTGAAACTGGTAAAATTCGGCTTTGCCTTTACACCGGCTGAGATCCTGACACTGGTAACAGGCGTTGTGGTAGCTTTCTTTGTTTCTGTTATCGCGATCAAGTTCCTGATGGGTTACATCAAAAAGCACGATTTCAAGGCTTTTGGATGGTATCGAATCGTTCTCGGTATCCTTGTACTCGGATATTTTATCGGCAGAAATTTCCTTGGATAATTGCTTAATTTGACATTTAAGTAAATCCGTGGGATAATGAACGCGAAAAACAAGAGAGTTTTGACTGTAATTCGTTGCAGTTCAGAAAGGATGGTTGAAAACATGCATAAATCTAAATATATCGCTATGGTCGCAGCGGCGGCTATGGCATTGACACTGGCCGGATGCGGAGGCAAGGGTGGAGAACTCATTGAAGTAACACCGACTCCGATGGCGACACCGACACCTACCGTTGTTCCGGCAACCGTAACACCACTTCCGACTTCCACACCGGCACCGAAGATGATCGGTACCAAGACAGCGCAGGCGAAGTTTATTTATCTGTCAAACAGTCTTCAGAGTGATATCCGTGAACTCTATCTGAGAACTTCCGGAAATGAAGACGGAGACTGGGGCAAGAACCTGATCTCTATGGAGTCTTCCATCAAGGCTGCTGAACAGGTGCAGATGTATTATGGCGGAGAGACTTCTTCCAGCACAACAGAGTCCGGAGACTCATCAGAGAGCACTTCTGACAGTACTTCTGCAAATTATGATATGAAGCTTGTCACAGCAGATGGAAACAGCTATGAGATTTATTCTGTAAACTTTGGAGATATGGAAAAAGCTTCTCTGATGCTTGACGACAGTACATCTTCTGTATACCTGCGTTATATGAGCCTTTCCACAAAGAAAGAAACAGATACAAGAGGAAATTCAGTGGAGACGAGTGATAGCAGTGATGAGAGTTCAGAGGACAGCAGTTCCAGCGACAGTTCTTCCAGTGACAGCAGTGACTCTTATGACAGCAGTTCCGACAGCAGTAGTGATTCCTATGATAACTCTTATGACAGCAACGACGACAGCAGTTATGACGGCTCCTATGATGATTCCAGCGACAGCAGTGATGATTATAATGACGGAAGCTATGATGACAGTTACGATGGCAGCTACGACGACAGCTATGATGATAGTTCCTATGACGACGGTGGTTATGCTGACGAAGGCTATGACACAGACGAGTCCAGCAGTTCAGACTGGGATTATTAACAAAAAAGAATCTGCCCGCATCCTTAAATGGAGGGGCAGATTTTTTATGTACAAAAATATATATTCTTTATAAATAAGACAGTTCTCCGGTATGAGCCGTGTAATAACAGTTCTGACCGCGGAGTGCAGTCTTGAATTCGTCGGAACGGGTGATCTCGATGAGTGCCTGAAATCCGGGAGAATTCAGAGAAGAGGCCTCCATGACAAGATACATCGGAACTTTGAGAAGTGGAATAAAGTCCAGCTTTCCGGCGTTGAGAACGACAGCTTTTTCTCCGATCGCAGTATCACAGTGTCTGTCGATCACTGCAGCAACGGCAGAAAAGTCAGAAACGAATTCTTTCTGATATCCGGATATGGAAGAAGCAGGAATCTGCATTTTCTTAAGCTGTTTATCCAGATAGATCCGGCTGGTACTGCCTTTTTCACGGTTGGCAAGAATGATGTCCTTGCGGGTAAGATCCTGGATACCAGAAATGTCCTTGGGATTTCCTTCTTTAATATATAACCCAAGTGTAAATTCATAGAGTGTAAGCAGTGCAAGTGGGATTCCCGGCAGCAGAGGAGTGATATCTTCTGCAAAAACTCCGGCAGCAGCGGCATGTACTTTCCCGAAATAAAGAGAGTAAAGACCGTTGTAGCTGTTCATATGAGAATGAAGGATCGGCAGTCCCAGAGGATGTGCAGCCATCTGCCCCATCAGAAGCTCCATCACAGAAGGAGCCTGTCCACTGATGATAAGTCCGCTGGAATTAAGGAGATAATCCCTTTTGAGAAGAGAACTCTCCGGGCGGAAAACAGGAGAAGCAGGACGCTGTTCGGAATCAGAAACAGTTCCCTTGAGATATTCTGCAAGCTGTTCTTCGCTGATCCGAAGCTGCTTGCCGATCTTCGAGGAGGAAAGTTCCCCTCGTTTGATCAGCTCATATACCGTCGTCTTTTTGACCCTTAGTCTGTCTGCAACTTCCTGGGCGGTATAGAGTTTATTCATCAATACCAACCATAACGTTAGTAGCCTTGATCACTGCATAAGCGTCAGATCCTACTTCCAGTCCAAGTTCTTCTACTGCAGAGCAGGAAATTGTGGAAACGATGATGTTGCCGCCTCCGATGTCAAGAGTTACGATAGAGTTGACAGCTCCTGTTTTGATGTCGATTACTTTTCCTTTTAACTGATTGCGTGCACTTAATTTCATAAAATTTTTTCTCCTATAAAAATATTTTTGTGTTTTATTAACATTTTCTATCATAGCACAGGGCAAATTGTTTGACAAGAATAGCTATCTGAGATAAAATAAATAAAACAGGTTAAAACCGAACAAAACAGAATAACAATAAACAAAATGAGAAAAAATATGAAGAAAAAATTAGTTACAGTAATGCTTGCAGGTGTGCTGGCAGCAGGCATGAGCGCAGGAAGTGTACAGGCAGCAACAGCAGATGACGCAAGCGGAGATCTGTATGTATTTATCGCAGCAAGCCTTAACAACGCTATGGAAGTTATCCAGAAGGATTTCAACGAGGAATATCCGGATGTAAATATCCTTTTCAACGCAGACAGCTCAGGAACACTTCAGACACAGATCGAAGAAGGTTCCAGATGTGATATCTTCTTCTCAGCAGCAACCAAACAGATGGACGCTCTGGTAGACGAAGACCTCGCTAAGAAAGATTCCGTAGTAGATCTCCTTGAGAACAAAATTGTTCTGATCAAACCAAAGGACGGAGAAACCAAGGTTACAGGATTTGAGAACATCACAGACGCAGCTAACATCGCTCTGGCAGGAGAGGATGTACCGGTTGGACAGTACTCCCGTGAGATCTTCAAGAACCTCGGAATCGAAGATGATGTAAACAAGATGGAGATCAACGAAGGTAAAAACGTAACAGACGTTCTCGCATCCGTCAGCGAAGGAAGTAACGAGATTGGTATCGTATACGCAACAGATGCAGCTTCCGTAGCAGATAAAGTTGACATCATCGCAGAAGCACCGGCTGGATCCCTTGAGACACCAGTTCTTTACCCGGTAGGACTGACAGAGGATGCAGAGGCATCTGAGTCCGAAGCAGCGGCAGCAGATGCATTCCTTGCATACCTTCAGACAGATGATGCTCTCAAAGTATTCGAAGAGTACGGATTCGCTCCATACACAGCAGAAGAAACAGCAGATGACGCTGAAGCAGAAGCAACAGAGGAAGCTGCCAACTAATATAAAAAATAAAAAGTCAGCAAAAGGGGCGGATCATAGTCTGCCCCTTTTTGCTGATAAAGGGGAAATAATACAATGATGGAATTTTTACAGGATATAAACTGGAGTCCCCTGTGGATATCCCTCAAGACAGGCGTAGTGGCAACTACGATCGCATTTTTTCTGGGAATTTTCTGTGCAAGAAAGATCATGAAACTCAAACCAGGTTCCAGAGCGGTCCTGGATGGGATCCTCACGATGCCGCTGGTTCTTCCACCGACAGTTGCAGGCTTCTTTCTCCTTTTGATCTTCAGCCTCAGACGCTCATTCGGTAAGTTTCTTCTCGAAAATTTTGACTTCAAAGTTGTACAGACCTGGAAAGGCTGCGTCATTGCAGCAGCAGTGATCGCATTTCCGCTGATGTACCGCAACGCCAGAGCTGCGTTTGAGCAGGTGGACGTAAACCTGATCTATGCAGGACAGACCCTGGGAATGAGCGACCGCAAGATCTTCTGGAAAGTCATCGTACCGGCAGCAGGTCCGGGAATCGCCTCCGGAACTGTACTTGCCTTTGCGAGAGCGATCGGAGAGTACGGTGCAACTTCCATGCTTGCAGGAAACATCCTCGGCAAGACAAGAACCGTTTCCGTAGCGATCGCAGCAGAAACCTCAGCAGGAAACTATGATGTTGCCGGTTTCTGGGTTGTGGTGATCGTGGTGATCTCATTCGCGATCGTGGCACTCATCAATATCGTCTCCGGCAGGGGAATGAAGAGCAGGAGGTGGATTTAATGGCCATCCATGTAGAAATAGAAAAAAGCTTTAAGGGATTTTCGCTGAAAACAGCATTCGACAGCAAAAGCTCCGCAACAGGGATCCTCGGAGCATCCGGAAGCGGCAAGAGCATGACCCTGCGCTGCATCGCCGGAATCGAGAAACCGGACAAGGGAAAGATCATCATCAACGGAAGAACTGTGTTTGACTCTGAAAAAAAGATCAATCTCAAACCACAGGAGAGAAGGATCGGCTACCTTTTTCAGAACTATGCCCTTTTCCCGACCATGACAGTAAAGGACAACATCAAATGCGGTTTCCGCGGAGAAAAAGGAATTCAGGATGCCAAAGTAGCAGACTTTGTTAAGAGATACCACCTCGACGGACTCGAAAACCGCTACCCATCCCAGCTCTCCGGCGGTCAGCAGCAGCGAGTAGCCCTCGCAAGAATGATGATCGGAGAACCAGAGGCGATCCTCCTCGACGAACCATTCTCCGCCCTCGACGGCTACCTCAAGGACACCCTCCAGAAAGACATGGAAGACTTCCTCAAACAATACCAGGGCGACATGATCATGGTAACACATAGCCGTGACGAAGCTTTCCGCTTCTGCAAAGAACTCATGCTCCTCAAAGACGGCAGAACCCTGACCTTCGGAGACACCAGGCACCTCTTCGAGCAGCCAGGCCTCCTCGAAGTAGCCCGCCTCACCGGCTGCAAAAACAATTCCAGGGTTCGTAAGCTGGGGGCTTACGAGATTGAGGCTCTGGATTGGGGTCTCAAACTCCACACCACCCAGGAAGTCCCGGATGACATTACGCATGTAGCTATCCGAGGACACTGGATGCAGCCTGCAGATACCCCTGGCCAGAATACTGTTCCCTTCGAAGTTCAGGATTACATAGAAACTACCTTCGAACATCAGTATTTGGTTAAGTGTCCAAATGCGGACACAGACGCTGTTCTCTGGTGGATGCGACCTAAACCGAATTTTCAGTTGGACCCAAGAGCCAACTTACCTAAGTACCTGTACCTCCCACCCGAGCATCTGATGCTCCTGAAACCCTGAGGGGGAGCATCTCAAAGTTGCGAAGGCCGAAGCTCCCCCTCAGACACCCCCTACTTGGCCACGCCTGGTGCATTAAGACAGAACGGGTTGACGTCAACTGCTAAGGCTGTTTCGCTGCGCGAAAAGCGCGGAAACTTGAGTTCGTGATAGCTGGAGTTCCCGCGAGCACGCCGAAGGCGTGGTGTCGACGGGCCCGTAGTATGTGATACTGCGGAAGCATGTAGAACAATAGATACGTAGGATTAGTTAGTTTAAGGTGCAAATCTGAACCATACAGAAAAACCAACAACATAAATAAGCACAGACTCAGGGAGCAACCGTGCAAGTCTGCGCTTATATTTATACGGAAATTTTCTGACCTGAAACACCAGGAGAATTTTTCAAAGGGCTCCCCATAAGATAAATTTTCGTCCAACACTTAGCCCAGGGGTTGTCAGGGGACTGGCAAGTCCCTTGACGGTTTGGTTTCCTTTCAGAAAGGAACAGAAAACACCGTTTTCAGGGATTTGAGCGGTATCGCAGATACCCAGAAACAAGCATCGCAATTTTAAATGTCAAAGCATCCTCAAACGACCTCAAATCCAATCCAAACCGTTTCTGGATCTTTTCAAAACGATATACAAGTGTATTCCTATGCACATACAACTGCCTGGACGTCTCTGACAAATTCAAGTTATTTTCAAAGAACGTCCGTATTATATTCAAAGTCTCCCCATCAATCGCATCCAAAGATTCCCCATCGAAAATCTCTTCGATAAACATCTCACAAACTTCCTCCGGAAGCTGATAGATCAACCGTCCAATCCCAAGCTTCCGATACCCGAACACATTCCGTTCGGAATAAAAAATCTTCCCGATCTCCAGCGCCATCCGCGCTTCCTTATATGCGTTCGCGAGATCACGAAGCCCATTTGCTACATTACTATATGCAACCCACGCCTGCGTCATAGCCTCAGCACCAAGCATATCCACCAGCATATGCGCCGTAGCCTCCAGATTTTCATATGTCTCCGTAGAGACAAGCTCCCTCACGATAATGATCCCCTTATCATCCACCGACGTAATAAAATCATGTGTCCGCGCAGAAAAAATATTCCGGATCATAGTCAGCGCATGTTCATCCCCGGCCTGCCGCGTCTCGACGAGAAAGACAGCGCGCTGACAGGAAGAAGAAATATGTAGTTTCTTCGCCCTGTTAAAAGCCTCGACCTCACTGTAAGATCCAAGTAGCAGCTTCTGCATAAAAGCATTCTTGTCATTTTTTTCAGAATAAGCTTCGATCAGGCTTCGGATCTGGCAGACTGCCAGTTCTCCGATCGTAGAAGTGCTTTCTCCGCTTCCCCACACGATCAGAATATAAAGAAGCTCATCACGGTCCATAACCTTATAAAGACAGCAGGAGGCATTGGCAGTGCACAGCGCATCTCCATTTCGGAAATCCTCCAGCTTGCCGGCAGAAGGAATCCTTCTTTCACCGGTAGCGACAAAAACTGAATTATTCTCTGAAAGAAGACAGAAATCAAGACCACTGATCTGTTTCCAGTCCTCCATACATTTCTGCAGATTTCTTTGTATAGATATAGACATAATAAATTCCTTTCTTAATAAAAAAATAACCCGGGGAGAAAAGTCCCCCGGGTTTTAAATTTTTAATCTTAGTTTGTGATAACAAGCTCGGAATCTTTGTCGAAGAAGTGAGTTTTCTCCATATCGAAGTCAAATTTAACCGGATCGCCTGTTTTTGCTTTTGTGCCAGGATCAACACGAGCTGTGATCTGAGTTCCGTTTACATCGAAGTACAGGAATACTTCTGCACCAAGAAGCTCATAAACCTTAACTGTAGAAGACATGGAACCATTCGGTGTATCTGCAACGTCTTCCGGACGGATACCCATAACAACTGTTTTTCCTACATAGCCGCCATCTTTGAGAGTTTTTGCTTTAGCAGCCGGGATAACCAGTTCGTCTTTGCCTAATACTGCAACAACGTCAGAACCTTTTTCTTTGATCTCAACATCAAGGAAGTTCATCTGCGGGGATCCCATGAATCCAGCTACGAACAGGTTGCCTGGTTTCTGGTACAGGTTCTGTGGTGTATCTACCTGCTGAACAACACCGTCTTTCATAACAACGATTCTGGTACCAAGTGTCATAGCCTCTGTCTGGTCATGTGTTACATAGATGATAGTAGCACCCAGTCTCTGATGGATCTTGGAGATCTCGATACGCATCTGTACACGAAGTTTTGCATCCAGGTTGGAGAGCGGCTCATCCATAAGGAATACCTTAGGATTACGAACGATAGCACGTCCCATAGCAACACGCT
>ENA-UAMB01001204-UAMB01001204.1-human-gut-metagenome-genome-assembly--contig:-NODE-1204-length-13462-cov-3.487208_pt1 | contig 13462 bp, 10 predicted proteins | sample MGYA00243707_ERZ654484 | MGnify/ENA primary metagenome ERZ654484 (study PRJEB26926, sample SAMN06164464) | human gut metagenome | biome: ENVO:00009003; feature: ENVO:2100002; material: ENVO:00002003... | reverse complement strand
GGGCTCGGAGATGTGTATAAGAGACAGATGTAAGAAGAGTGGACTGCTTCTCGGAAGAAATTTTCTATAATGATTTTTGGGATATTTGTACAACAGAATCTTATCGCTTCTATCACCGCACTTCAATGAAGGCACAGCCACAGGCAGCGTTCTCCTGTCAGTTTACCGGAACGGGCATCGCTGTCATTGGAACGGCAAGAAATGCGGAATTTGAAGTGGTTTTGGATGGCGAACAGCTGTATGAAACCCTGTTCGTACCATATAGTGCCCCACGGCAATCCTGCTTGACGATTGACCAGCTGCCAAATGGCACACATACCCTGCAAATGACGCTGAAAAGCGGTGATTTCAAGCTGGATGTGCTGGAAGTTCCGGAAAACTTCACGATGATGCCAGATATTTTAACGGTCACTTCTGCTGCACAGGCAGCTGCGGAAGAACATGCTCTTGCAGAACAGCAGAAAGCACTTGCCAAGAAACAGGCTGCCGAAAACATCAAGAAAACCTTACAGCAGGCAGTTGCTGCTTTGCAGCCGGAAAAGCCAGCAGAAGAACCAAAGTCAGAAACGCCAGCAGCTGCGGAATCGGAAACAGATGCAGAAAAGCAGCCGACCTTTAAGGAAGTGCTGGAAAATTCCGGCGTGATTGGTGTGATTTCCAACAATGCAGCCAAGAAGAAAGAACAGCTGGAGCAGGACGGAAAGACCGAGGCAGATGAAACGCCGACGGTAATGGAATTTCCGCTGCCGCATCAGGATTTTGAAGCAGCTGCTTCGCTGACACCTGTTCCGGAACACGCTGAAGAATCGGTGAAGATTGAACCGCTGCCAGAAACCGATTCGGAAACAAGTGAAGAGCCTGTTTCCGTTCCGGCAGCAGAGCCGGAATCAAAACCGGAAGCAGCTGCTCCGACAGAATCAGAGTCGGCAGCAGCAGCCCCAGTTGAGCCAGAACAGCCAGCAGAACCGCAGCAACCAGAAGAGCCAATTTCTGCTACATCAGAATTTATCGCAACACCAGAAGAAGCATCTGCAACGGAAACAACGACATCAGAACAGCCAGTTTCTGAACCAACTGCACCGGAAACAGCGACAGAATCCGCTGCCGCTCCTTCTACAGTGACCTATATTGAAGAGGAATGGGACGACTTGCCGATGCCGGAACTGCCACCGCAGGAAACCGCATCGCCTGCACCGCAGCAGCCAACGCCAAAGCCAACCGCTGCTCCGCCGAAAAAGCCGATTACACCAACCCCTTCGCCTGCACCGAAAATGCCGCCACTGCATCCGCCGGTCTTGAATGACCCGATGCAGTCTGAACCATATCGAAAAGATTTTAACATTGATATTGATATCTAAGAGCAGAAAGGATTTCTTATGAAATGCAATCAAGATTTGTTTGAAACCCTATTTCAAACGACACAAAAGCCACTGGTTATGGAATGCTCGCAAGCATTAGAAGCAATTCGCTTTTCGCTTCCCCTTGATTGGACAGTACAGCAACAGTCAGAATCGTTGCTATACTTATTGCCATCAGAGGGAGAAAGTTCACTGAGTGTGCAGAGTGTCATTCCGGAATCCACAGATATTACGGATTTTGAAAGCGTATCTGTTCTGCATGCATTTGCAGACGGCATGCGGGAACAGCTCGAAAACTACGCCTATACGAAACTTTGTGACTATGAGGGCGTTTTCGATGCAGAACAGCCGATTTATGGAATGCGGTATACGGTTACCGTCAATGATGTGGAAATGACAACCGTTACTCTTCTGTTTCTGGTAGAACATCGGATTTACTGCTTGAGTTTTTCCGATGCTTTGCAGACAGAACTGTTTCCCTATGCAAAATCATTTCTGGAAAATCTGATGATTTCCGAATAATTTGATATTGCGTATCTTGACAAAACCGCTTGTATGGAGTTTCCAGAAAAGCGGTTTTGTTTGATTTTGACAGCAGGAGGGACGGGTTTATATGATACATCTTGTGCCAGTTTCAAAGAGATTGCCGATGATGGATTTTTGAACAGGAATTGTTAAAACGAATCAAGCAGATCTATCCAGCACAGAAAAATGGAACGATTCTGTTCCGGTTTCCAAGACTATTCTGGATTGCAAGAAAAGAATGCTAAGAAAAAAGGGAGGAATCGCTATGCGAAGAAGCGAACGGGAAGTAACCGACTGCAATGAGATTCGACAGATTTTAGAACGGGCAGAAGTGTTGCGGCTTGCGATGCACGATGAGCCATACCCGTATATTGTGCCGGTCAACTTTGGGTTTACCATGCAGGATGACCAGCTTGTCTTATTTTTTCACGGGGCAAAAGTCGGGAAGAAATGCGACCTGCTGCAAAAAAATCCGCATGTTTCCTTTGAAGTAGAGGGGAAACAGCAGTTGATTCCGCCGAATGGGGCAGCATCCTGTACGGCCGGCTTTGCCTATGAAAGTGTAATTGGTCAGGGGATTGCAGAACTCGCACCGGAAGAGAAAAAAGAAGATTTGCTGAAAAAGCTGCTGGAGCATTACCGAATTCCGTTTCAGTCATTTTCACAGGCACATCTTGAACGAACTGCTGTCTATCAGATTATCGTTAAGCAGTATACCGCCAAGAGAAGACCGATTCCGCAGGGGAGATAAACCCATCATAAAAATAAAATCAAATGCAGCAATGCCCCGAACAGTTCACACCGTTCGGGGCATTGTTTGTCAGCTTTGAAAGGTTGTTAATTAGCAGCCACAACCGCAGCCGTTGTTGTTGCAGCCACAGCCACCGCCGCAGTTACCATAGCCACCACAGCCGCAGCATACAAACAGCACGATCAGAATGATAATCCACCAGCAACCGTTGTTTCCATCGCATCCACACATAGTAAAAATCTCCTTTTTTGTAGATTAAATTTGAAACAAACGACTTTCTGTCTGTTTCATAGTACATCATATGCAAAATGCAAAAAAGCGTTCCTACTTCGACAGATAACGCACAAGTTTTGTGGCATACTAAATTTATATGAGTGCAGAAAGGAATTTGGTGTATGCGATATACAGATGGGTTTACAGGAAAAGCCATTCTTGCTTTGAAAGAAGCAATCTGTGCGGCGGAAGAATTGGGACATACTTACATCGGCAGTGAACATTTGCTGCTGGGACTGCTGGAGGAGGGCAGCAATGCTGCCGCAGCCATGCTGGCAGCTCAGCACATCACTGCACAACGGGTGCGGAATGCGTTGGTGGAACTGGTCGGAAGAGGCATTCCGGCACAGGTGCAGGAGGATTGCCTCACCCCTGCTTTGAGTGAAATTATGCAGCAGGCAAAGGCGTTTTCGAAAGAAGATGGTCGCAGCCTTGCCGGAACGGAACATCTCCTGCGTTCGATTCTGCGAACGCCCTGCTGTACGGCAGTTGCGATTCTGAAGAAGTTGGGCGTTAGCTTGAATCAACTGGGGGCAGTCAGTCGGCAGGAAACCTCTTGTCATATCCGTATGGAGGAACGGCGAACAGAGCGAATTTCAAAGAAAACGCTGCCGAACCTCTTTCAGTATGGGAAGTGGATGACTGACCCGGCATTGCTGCATCAATATGACCCCGTAATCGGACGGGAAGCGGAATTACAGCAGATGGTTCAGATTCTCACTCGCCGTACCAAAAATAATCCCTGTCTGGTGGGCGATGCCGGCGTTGGGAAGACGGCAATTGTAGAAGGCGTTGCTCAGAAAATCTTACGGGGCGAAGTACCGGAAGCCCTCTTACCGCAGCATATTTTCTCGTTAGATTTGCCAGCATTGCTGTCGGGGGCAAAATATCGGGGCGATTTTGAAGAACGGTTTCGGAACTGCTTGCAGGAGGCAACCCAGAACGAACAGATTATTTTATTTATTGATGAACTGCATACGATTGTTGGAGCAGGGGCAGCTGAAGGGGCAATTGATGCTGCAAATATGTTGAAGCCGCAGCTTGCCCGTGGAGAAGTCAAGCTGATTGGAGCAACGACAACCGAAGAATTTCGCAAATATATTGAGAAAGATAGTGCATTGGAACGGCGGTTTCAGCCGATTCAGGTTTTAGAACCCAGCCCAGAAGCTTGCTTTTCAATTCTCTGCGGATTAAGGGAAACATATGCGAACTTTCATCACATTGAAATTCCAGATGCGATTTTACGGCAGGCAGTTTCCTGTTCGGTTCGCTATCTCCACGACCGCTATTTGCCGGATAAAGCAATTGATTTGCTGGATGAAGCCTGTTCCCGTGCTCGGATTCGCTGCGAGCAGGAACATGTTTCCTGTCCGGTGGTGACAGAATCCGACCTTGCAGAAATCGTTTCCATGCGGATTGGAATTCCCGTGCAGAAGATTACGACTGCTCAGCAGCAGCGATTGATGACGTTGGAACAGGAGTTGCAGCAGCAAATTATCGGACATACTGCGGCAATTCGGCAGCTTTCCGCTGCATTGATTCGTGCTAGAACAGGACTGCGAGAGGAAAACCGCCCAATTGGATGCTTTTTGTTTACAGGTCCAACCGGTGTTGGTAAGACAGCTCTGGCGAAAGCAGCCGCTCTGCATTTGTTTGACGATAAAGATAGTCTGATCCGGTTTGATATGTCGGAATACATGGAAAAGCATACCGTTTCCAAGCTGATTGGAGCACCGCCCGGATATGTGGGCTATGAAGAGGGCGGAACGCTCTGCGAACGGGTGCGAAAACGTCCATATTGTGTGATTCTCTTCGATGAAATTGAAAAAGCACATCCGGATATTTGTAACATTCTGCTGCAAATTATGGAAGATGGCGTCTTGAGTGATTCCAACGGCAGAAAAACAGATTTTACCAATGCTCTGCTGATTTTAACGTCCAATCTCGGTGGAACAGGCAGCAAGCCGCCTGCTGGATTTGTACAGACGACACAGGCGACCAGTGAAACGGCTCTGCGGCAGTATTTTTCACCGGAATTTTTAGGGCGATTGGATGCAATCATCCCATTCCAGCCCCTGACACAGAAAGAACTCTGTCAGATTGCAGAAAAACAGCTGCAAAATTTGCAAAAACGAATGGAGCAACTTCACGTTCAGCTGCACTTTACCCAAGAAGCTGTGCAGCAGCTTGCCCATGCACCGGATACCGGACGATATGGAGCAAGACCGATGCGGCGATATCTGACAGAGGCAGTGGAAACGCAACTGGCACAGCAACTCTTACAGAAAACCATTGCTGCGGGCGACCAAGTGCTGTTGTCTGCAAACGAACACACGTTTTCCTTGACCAAAGAAACCACAACCGTGCATTCCTAATTCAATTAGAATGCATGAGAAAAATCCCCTCTTTCTGCCATCATATGCGGACATAGGACAATTTCTTTCCGGCATATAGATGAGAGAAAGGGGGGATTTTGATGTTTTTATCGGCATTATTTCAACAGCTGCTCTGCTTTTTTCTGCATGTGGAAACCTCTGGAGCATTCCGCAAGCCGCTCTCACAAAAAGAAGAACTGCGATGTTTTCAGCAGATGCGTGCAGGGGATGCCTTAGCACGGGAAAAACTGATTCTGCATAATATGCGGCTCGTCGCACACATTATCAAAAAATATTACACCAATCAGACGGAACAGGAAGATTTGCTTTCCATCGGAACAGTTGGACTGATGAAAGCTGTTTCTACATTTGATTATGAAAAGGGAGCACGGTTTGCGACTTATGCCAGCCGCTGCATTGAAAATGAAATCTTAATGCATTTCCGCACCTGCCGGAAACAGGGAGATGCCATTTCCATGGCAGAGCCAATTGATACGGATAAAGACGGCAACCAATTGACGTTGCTGGATATTATCGAGGACGGCTGCGATATTCAAGAACAAGTGGCATCACAAATGCAGATTCAGCAGCTTTACCAGTTTTTACAGCAAAAGCTAACGCCACGAGAAGTAGAGATTTTGGTACATCGCTATGGGCTGTATGGGCAGATTCCCATGACGCAGCGAGAAGTTGCCAAGAAAATGGGCATTTCCCGTTCGTATGTTTCCCGTCTCGAAAAACGGGCAATTGCCATGCTACGGAAACAGTACGATCAAACGCCTTTTTCCAGTTTTTGATGTCGTTGGTCAGCACGATAGACGAAAAAGAGTAAAATTAGACTACCTAACAGTGCTCCACAGCTGTCAATCCCAATATCTAACAGTCTGCCGGTTCTGCCCGGAACAAATAATTGATGAAATTCGTCTGTGGTGGCATAGAAAATGCAGAATGCCCATGCACAAAACCAGCCTGCCGAAAGAGAGTGTTCTTTTTTCAGGCAATATGTCATCATCGTTGCACAGGAGAGCAGCCCCAGAATAAAATACAGCGTAAAATGAGCGATTTTTCGGATGAGAAACGCCATAGAAGTGTGCGTGCTGCTCTCTAAGTCCATTGCATCTGCTGGAATCCAAGCGGTGCAAATTTCTGCAATTTTATGTAAAACGCCATTGCTAACTGCGTTCGATTGTGTTGCATCCTGTGCAGAGAAGCAGAAAATCACAACACACCATAAAAGCGTACAGCAGAACCAGAAACCGGAACGCTGATAAAATTTTTGTGTCTGCATCAACAAAACCTTCTTTCTCAATGATGCTCCTATTATACACAGATTCCGGCAAAAAGTAAAGAGCTGTGGAACGAATTTGTAAGGGATTTTTTTACAAATTCTGACGAACAAGCGAAAAATGGTCGGATTTTCCAGAGGAAACAGAAAAAGAAACTGCAATTCGTATGATTTTTTTAGAATAGGACTTGTCACAACCAGAAAAAAATGTTATAATAGCAGAGAAGTATGTCTTGATCTTTTTCAGTCGGATAGAAAGGAGTTCCCGTTCGGTAATCTGCCGGACTGGAAAAAACGCATTATGGAACAAACGCAAAATCTTGGACGAAAACGTGCGATGTCCGTCATTAGCTTGTTATATTTTCTGCTGATTGTAGCATTGGCGGTGCTCAGCTTTTTTTATACGGTAGAAGTTCCGCAAAAGGCAGCTTGCTGTTTGGTTTTGATTGCCATTTCCGGCGGTGCACTGGCAGCGATGTTGTATTCGAGAAAACAGGTGTTGACGAAAATATGCAGTGTGTTGCTGTTGCCATTTTTATTGCCGTCTGTGCTGCTCTGTTTCGGGGAATGGGAAGTGCTTGTCCCCTTGGTCGTGACGGCTCTGCTGGCATTTTTCCTATGTGGCTGTACCGAAACGATTAAAACCGTCTTTGGAACGATTTTCCTGCTGTTGTATGTGCTCGGTTCGCTGGCGTATTTTTTGGGAAGTTCGCTGTTCTCTACCTCTATGGCATCGACCGTTGTAGATAGTGGGATTTCACCTTCTCGCAAGTATCGGTATGAAGTCATCAACACCGAGGACAGCTCCAACGGCAGCACTGCCGTGACGGTTGAACCGAATAATTATGATGTAAACCTGGGCGTTCTCGAATTTCGGGCAGAGGGCTATGAACGGACGGTTTCGCTGGAACGACCCATGCAGGAAGAAACAGTTGTTCGCTGGGAAACCCAGACCCGTCAGCAGATTACCGAAGAATTACTGACCATTTCCGAAGATGTCACGTTGCAGTTACCAGCAAGCGACCGGAAAGCGTTGGGCTATGATGAAAACACTACCATTTATCTGCGAAACCTGACCGATCAGGATTTAGAGCGGCTAGGCGTTCCGCAGAACAATGATGTTATGTATGTAAACGATCAGGTTTGTTTCCGGTCTTACATTGCAATTCTGGAGGATTATTTCTCTCCATCCAAACACGCAATTTCTGCTTTTTAATTGAGGGTATCAAAGAGAAAAAACGGACATCTTGATCAGTGTCCGTTTTTTCTGTTTCAAATGGAAAGGAACGATGAACCATGGCAAAGGAAAAATTAGAGAAAACCAATGCAATTCGGATTTTAGAACGGGAAAAGGTTTCCTATCAGCACCGCAGCTGGTCAGCAGCGACAAAAGAGAATACGGGTGTGGAACTGGCACAGGCACTCGGACAGCCACCGGAACAGGTATTTAAAACGCTGGTTACGGTTGGAAAATCTGGGAATCATTATGTTTTTATGCTGCCTGTTGCAGAAACTTTGCATTTGAAAAAGGCAGCGGCTGCTGTCGGGGAAAAAGCAGTTTCTATGATTAAGGAGAAAGAATTGCTGCCCTTGACCGGATATGTACACGGCGGTTGTTCTCCCATTGGCATGAAAAAGCTGTTTCCAACGGTCATCCATGAAAGTGCCCTGCAATTTGATACGATTTTGTGCAGTGCTGGGAAAATCGGGCATCAGTTGGAAGTTTCTCCGTTGGATATTCAGAAAGTGACAGGTTGCACCTTTGCAGATATCATCGAATAATCAGGCAGAAGAGCAAACGTGCTGCTTTTTGGAGAGTAGGGGAATCGCAGCGATTTTCCCATAACTTTTGAGCAGAGCGTAGTCAATGAGGATAGCAGGCAGCAGACAAATCCATGCAAATTGCATGCCATGCAGCAACCGCAGTCCACAGAGTGGTACTTGAAATGCCAGTGCTGCTGCAAACAGTGGAAATCCGACATCACTCCAGAACGAAAAGCGAATACGAGCAGTTTTACAGGTTTTCCAGAGGCGGAAACAGTTTCCGCAAACATTGCTGGCATAGTAGGAGAGCACGATTCCGTAAAAGCCGAATTTTGGAATGCAAACTAAAACAATTGCAATCCGAATCGTATATTCTGCTAAGTAGTTGAGGGAAGAGAACGACTGCTGCCCCATGCCCTTTAAAAGGGCTTCCAAGACGATTTCCAGATAGATGAAGGGCACAACAGGAGCTAACAGACGAATCAAATGGCCTGCTAATGCTCCGCCATCTAATAATGTACCGATGAGATTGCCATATAATAACAATCCGGCAGCGATAAAAATAGAGAGCTGCAACGTTTTCTGGATGACTGCTTTTGTCAGCCGCTGCAAGTGGGCTTGGTTGTTGGCAGCCGTTGCACGGGCAGCTTCTGTGATTAAGATACCGGAGAGAGCACAGAGAATGGTAGATGGAAAAAATAGCACCGGAATTACAATCGCTTCAAATGTGCCGAACTGGCTCAGTGCCAATTCCGTGGAGTTTCCAGCTTGTCGGAGCGTGACCGGAATCAAAGCATCGTTGGTGCTGCTCAGAGCAGCTGTTAAGCATCCGCCGAATAAAACGGGTATCGCTGCATGAATGTATCTGCCAAAAGAGAGCGAACATGTTCCCGTGCGGGGAAGGCGGCTTCTCCAGCAGAACCGGAGCAGGCAGAAAAAGCCTAAAATCGTACTGCATCCGGTACTATATGCCATTGCTATGCAGACAGAGGCATTGGTATGAACAGATTGCAGCTGCAACAACAGCATGAGAACACCGCAGCGGCTCAGACATTCGACAATATCACAGATGGCAGGGTCTGCCACCCGACAGACAGCATTCAAATAGCCCTTTAAACAGGAACAAACACCGCCCAGCGGTAAAATCAATGTGAAAATGCGGATAGCAGCGGCGAGATCTGCACTTTTCAGGAATCGCAGGCTCAGCGGTTCGGCACTGCAAAAAATCAGGGCAGAAACCGGAATCCCTAACAGTAGACAAAAACCAATGGCATAGCCTAAAACACGGTTAGGATTGCCGTTGGGCTTTCCCAACTCCTCCGATACAAAGCGGCTGGTGCAGAGAAAGCCGTTGCCGTTGGCAGCGACCGCAGCCAGCTGAAAAAAAGAGCCAGTTAGTGCAACAATTCCGACAGTTGCAGAACCGATGCGATGCGTGAGCCAGACGTTTAGCAATAAGCTTACCCATTCCAGAAAAAACTGTACCACGGTCAATTGAATGGTATCTTTGAGAATACTTTTTCGTTGCATGAAGCCCCTCCTGTTTATGGGTTTGGTTCAGTTTATGCAGGAGGATGGGGGTTCATGAATGATGAAACCGCAGTGCAGAGGAATAAATAGGATTCAAAACAGAAAAAACGATGCCAACTTGTTACCGTTGGCATCGTCTTTTTGTAAAAATGCGATTTTCGTTAGTATTCCCAATCTTCTGTATTCCAATCGGATTCTGCCAGTGCATCGGTTTCGGTTTTCGTTTCGGTTGTTTCTGTATCCTCGCTGTCACTGGTTGCCGTTGTCGTTGTTGTTTTCGTCTCGGCTTCATCCAGATTGGTTACCCCAGTATCAACAGTAATGATGAATCCATCGACATTGTTTCCGGAAACGGTGTATTCCTGATCCGGCGGTACCATGACATAAGTGCTGTCGCCAGCTTCTGCCGGTACATAATAGACCTGATAAACCTTTCCGTCCCAGTTGGTGATTTCCAACGGGTTGTCAACAGAATAATCCTTCAGTGTTTCTGTATATTCCTCTAAACAAAGGTCGTTTTGCTGCATATAATAAGCATGAGGCTGCCCCACATAGCGATAGTGCCATGATTCATACCGGATTTCCGTTAGGTCAGTTTTATTTTCCGGATACCGCAGAATGAACCCATAGTGGGCACAGTTCTGGTTGATCCAGTCATATTCCCCTGTGCCGTCATAGTCGGCGGAAATACCGTCTTCAAACAGCGAAAAGTCCATAGCATAGCCAGTTTCATGTTCACTGTATCCGGGTTTTGCAACCAGCGTAGACGTATCTTCGCCGGTGTCTTCCAAATCAGCATCATATAATTCCTGCTGCTGTTCGGTAGTACGATAGCCGCTGATGATAATAATATCATCGTGACCGGTTTCCGTCTGGAAGTCGTCCAGCATATTGTTCAGGTTTTCGATGACATCGCCCCGCAGCATCAGTTCTGAGCCGCTGACAGAATAGGAATCCGTTTTCTTCTCATAAACCGCTTCCAATTCGTTTTCGTCTGTGCTCTCATAGGCGGTGGAGTTGTTGACCAGAATCAAATCCCCGTTGTGAATTTCCTGATTGTCCATGGAAACGCTCTTATACAGGTCGCTCTGATTGCCGTTTTTGTTGGAATCCGTTGTTCCTGTTGGGTCTGTAGAATCCGGTGTGGTTGTGGTGAGCGGAACTTGCTGGGCGTTATCCTCTAGCCAAGTGCTGCCGGACATCGTGTTGACTTCTGTCCAGTTGTCCAAAAATGGATGCAGCAGCGTCAGCCGCATGGCAACCAACAGGGCAGCAGAGATTGCAACTTCTGCCAAAATCCAGCCCGTTTGCCGTTTCCCCTTTGTATCGGCGGAGCCGGAAGCAGTTGGATTCGATTTGGATGGTAATTCTACCGATTCTTTCGGCAGTTCTTTTGCTGTCGGTTGTTCCGAAGCGGTTTCGGCAACAGACTGTATTTTTTTCGTCTGTTCCTCCTGTTCAGCAGTTGATTTCTTTTTCTTTCTCTTTTTTTCCTGCATGTAAAAATTGCCTCCTTTTGGTTTGTATGCACCCCTTGCACACAGAAAACCGCTTTTCTTTATTATACCACACCAGATTGAAAAAGGAAAGTCTTTTTTCGGTTTTTTTTATTTTTTTGCAGGGAATCTCGGCGGTTTTTCGAAAAAGAAAAAGTTTTTTTCGATCATCGCATTCCTTTGCATCTCATTCATTGCGAATGCACAACAGAAACTGACCTCACCGGATGGCAATCTGGTTCTGACCTTTCAGGTTAACAAAGAAGGCGCACCAACCTACGACTTGACTTACAAAGGCAAGGTGGTAATTAAGCCGAGCACTCTCGGACTGGAATTGAAAAAAGAAGATAATACCAGAACCGACTTTGACTGGGTAGACCGCAGAGACCTCACCAAGCTCGATTCTAAATCCAATCTTTATAATGGCTTCAAGCTGAAAGATGCGCAAACGACTACCTTTGACGAAACCTGGCAACCAGTCTGGGGAGAAGAAAAGGAAATCCGCAATCAGTATAACGAACTGGCAGTCATTCTGTTTCAGCCAATGAACGACCGTTCCATCGTTGTTCGCTTCCGCCTGTTCAATGATGGTTTGGGATTCCGTTATGAATTTCCGCAACAGAAATCACTGAACTACTTCGTTATCAAGGAAGAACATTCCCAATTTGCCATGGCAGGCAACCATATCGCATACTGGATACCGGGCGATTACGACACTCAAGAGTACGACTACACCATCTCCCGTCTATCGGAAATCAGAGGTTTGATGCAACAGGCGATCACTCCAAATTCTTCTCAAACCCCATTTTCACCGACAGGTGTACAGACGGCACTGATGATGAAAACAGATGATGGTTTATACATCAATCTGCACGAAGCCGCTTTGATTGATTATTCTTGTATGCACCTCAATCTGGACGACAAAAACATGATATTCGAATCCTGGCTGACACCGGATGCAAAAGGGGATAAAGGTTACATGCAGACTCCGTGCAACTCTCCGTGGCGTACGATCATCGTCAGTGATGATGCACGTAACATTCTCGCCTCCCGCATCACCCTCAACCTGAACGAACCTTGTAAGATTGCAGACGCCGCCTCCTGGATTAAACCGGTGAAATATATAGGCGTATGGTGGGACATGATTACCGGAAAAGGTTCCTGGGCTTATACAGATGAACTGACCAGCGTGAAACTTGGCGTTACAGACTACTCCAAAACCAAACCGAACGGCAAACATTCTGCCAATACAGCTAACGTGAAACGTTACATCGACTTTGCCGCAGCCAACGGATTTGATGCAGTGCTGGTAGAAGGTTGGAATGAAGGATGGGAAGACTGGTTCGGCAACAGCAAAGACTATGTATTTGACTTCCTGACTGCATATCCTGATTTCGACGTACAGGAAATCCATCGTTATGCTGCAAGCAAAGGAATTAAAATGATGATGCACCATGAGACTTCTGCATCTGTTCGCAACTACGAACGTCACCTGGATAAAGCTTACCAATTCATGGTAGACAATGGATATAACTCGGTTAAAAGCGGTTATGTGGGTAATATCATTCCACGCGGAGAACATCATTACGGTCAATGGATGAATAATCATTACCTGTATGCCGTGAAAAAAGCCGCCGATTATAAAATCATGGTCAATGCACACGAAGCAACCCGTCCAACCGGTATCTGCCGTACATATCCCAATCTGATCGGTAATGAATCCGCACGTGGAACAGAATATGAATCATTTGGAGGAAATAAAGTATACCACACGACGATTCTGCCTTTCACACGCCTGGTCGGTGGTCCGATGGATTACACTCCCGGCATCTTCGAGACTCACTGTAACCAGATGAATCCGGCAAACAACTCCCAGGTACGTTCAACCATTGCACGCCAACTGGCATTGTATGTCACTATGTATAGCCCTTTGCAGATGGCTGCCGATATTCCGGAAAACTACGAACGCTTTATGGATGCTTTCCAGTTTATCAAAGACGTCGCTCTCGACTGGGACAAAACAATCTATCTGGAAGCAGAACCGGGAGAATACATCACCTGTCTCTTATACACATCTGACGCTGCCGACGACTTAATAGGTGTAG
>ENA-UAMB01001182-UAMB01001182.1-human-gut-metagenome-genome-assembly--contig:-NODE-1182-length-13715-cov-5.582138_pt1 | contig 13715 bp, 9 predicted proteins | sample MGYA00243707_ERZ654484 | MGnify/ENA primary metagenome ERZ654484 (study PRJEB26926, sample SAMN06164464) | human gut metagenome | biome: ENVO:00009003; feature: ENVO:2100002; material: ENVO:00002003... | reverse complement strand
ATACTGATCGGTCTCGTGGGCTCGGAGATGTGTATAAGAGACAGCAGGTAATCTGTAACGGCTGCGGCAAGGAGTTGAAGATAGAAAATGAAATCGTTCGTGAAGGATGTTTCGCCGCAGATGTGAGATTTGGCTATTTCAGCAGGAAAGACGGGCTCAGACACAGGTTTGACCTGTGCGAAGACTGCTATGACAAATGGATCCATACGTTTGCCGTTCCGGTGGAAGAAATGCCGGAGACAGAGCTTTTATAGACAGAAAGAACAAAAAGATGCTGCTTAGGCAAGATTGCGAGGAAAGATGTTAGACGTTTGCTTATTGGGAACCGGAGGAATGATGCCACTGCCTTACAGATGGCTGACCTCCCTGATGATGCGCTATAACGGGAAAAGTATTCTGATCGACTGCGGAGAGGGCACCCAGATTGCCATGAGGGAAAAAGGCTGGAGCCCGAACCCCATCGACATTATCTGCTTTACCCATTTTCACGCGGATCATATCAGCGGCCTTCCGGGAATGCTTCTGACCATGGGAAATGCAGAGCGCACGGAACCGCTGCTCCTGATCGGGCCCAGGGGACTTGCCAAAGTGGTGGCTTCTCTGCGGGTGATCGCACCGGAGCTTCCTTTTGAAGTAAAATGCATGGAGATCACGGAGAATGCCCAGACATTTTCTTTTGAAGGATTCCGTCTGGAAGCTTTCAAAGTGAACCACAATGTGCTCTGTTATGGGTACAGTATGGTGATTGACCGTGCGGGTCGATTTGATAAGGACAGAGCTTTGGAGCAGGAAATCCCCATGAAATTCTGGAGCCGTCTGCAAAAGGGGGAGACTCTGGAGGAAAACGGAAGAGTCTTCACTCCGGATATGGTACTGGGAGCGGAACGAAAGGGCCTGAAGGTGACCTACAGTACAGACACCCGTCCTACTGAAAGCATCCGTCAGAATGCCCAGGGAGCGGATCTGCTGATTCTGGAAGGAATGTATGGCGAACCCGACAAGCTGGTCAAAGCCAGAGAACATAAGCACATGACAATGTACGAAGCGGCGAAGATCGCAAAAGAAGTGGGGGCACCGAAACTGTGGCTGACACATTACAGCCCTTCTATGACGAGACCTGAGGAATTCATGGATGATGTCCGGAAGATTTTCCCCGCAGCTTATGCGGCAAAGGACGGCTGGACCATGGAATTGAACTTTGATGAAGGGAAGTAGGAAAATATGAAAAAAAACAACACGTCGATGACGAAAATTACGGTTTTTCTGATCTTCCTCATTGTCCTGGTAGTGGGATATTATTCGTATCTGTCGGGAAAAAGCAGGACAGAACAGCAGGAGGCCATTATGTCAGAGGTGGATACGGCACTCTCCAGAGATCTGACCAATAATTATCCTGCGACACCTAAGGAAGTAATCAGATATTACAATGATCTGATCAAATGCTTCTACAATGAAGACTGTACCACGGAGGAGCTTCAGGAACTGGGCAGGAAATCCCTTCAGCTGTTCGATGAGGAACTCCGGGCAAATAACGAAGAAGATACCTATCTGACCCGATTACAGGGAGAGGTTAAGAACTATAAGGACAATAAGAGAAAAATAACAAGTGTTTCTCTTGCGTCCAGCACCAATGTGGACTATTATACAGCAGACGGATATTCTTTTGCCCGGATTGCCTGTGGCTATGGCATGACGGAAAACGGAAAAAAGAGTTCCACCATGCTGGTATATCTGCTTCGCAGGGATGAAAACCGCAAATGGAGGATCTACGGCTGGGAGACGGCGGATCAGTTGAATGATAGTCTGGAACAGCAGGAGAATAATTAAAAGCAAAGTAGGCAGAAAAATGGCAGAGACAGAAAAACAAAAAGATATTTATATTCTGGGAATTGAGAGCTCCTGTGATGAGACAGCGGCTTCTGTGGTGAAAAACGGCAGGGAAGTGCTTTCCAACGTCATTTCCTCACAGATTGCATTACATACCCTGTACGGTGGTGTGGTGCCGGAAATCGCATCCCGCAAACATATCGAGAAGATCAATCAGGTCATTGAGCAGGCGCTTGCCGATGCACATGTGACGCTGGAAGACATTACCGCCATTGCGGTGACCTATGGTCCCGGATTGGTGGGAGCACTTCTGGTGGGTGTATCTGAGGCAAAAGCAATCAGTTTTGCTACCGGAATTCCCCTGGTTGGAGTACATCATATTGAGGGACACATCAGTGCCAACTTCATTGAGAATAAAGAACTGGAGCCTCCTTTTATCTGTCTGGTGGCGTCCGGCGGCCACTCACATCTGGTGGTGGTCAAGGATTACGGTGAATATGAGATCATCGGACGGACCAGAGATGATGCGGCGGGAGAAGCTTTTGACAAGGTGGCTCGTGCCATCGGACTGGGATATCCCGGCGGTCCCAAGATTGACAAGGTGTCGAAGGAGGGCAATCCGGATGCAATCCACTTCCCCAGAGCAGCAGTGGCGGAGAATGAATATGATTTCAGCTTCAGCGGTCTGAAATCCGCAGTGCTGAACTATCTGAACGGATGCCAGATGAAGGGAGAAGAGATTAATCAGGCGGATGTGGCTGCTTCCTTCCAGAAAGCAGTCGTAGATGTGCTGGTGAGCCATTCCCTCCATGCAGTGAAGGCTTATGGACTGAATAAATTTGCCATTGCCGGCGGCGTGGCTTCGAATTCTTCCCTGCGGGCAGCGTTTGAGGAAGAATGCGGAAAACGTAACATAGCATTTTATCATCCCTCCCCCATTTTCTGTACCGATAATGCGGCGATGATCGGTGTGGCCGGCTATTACGAGTACATTAAGGGTGTCCGCAGCGGCTATGATCTGAATGCGGTACCGAACCTGAAACTGGGAGAGCGTTAAGAACCGAAAAAAGACTTCAAGGAAAGACAGACACAATATGGTAGACAGAGTAGCACGGGACAGAAATCTGACAGAAGATTATATGATAAATAAAGCAGAAAAGGAAGAAAAACACGGCCGGGAGCCGGAGAAAAACGGGGAAAAGCCCAGATGTACCGCTATTATCCTTGCGGCGGGCAGCGGAAGCCGCATGCAGTCGGCGGTGGCGAAGCAGTTTTTACCGTTAAAAGGAAAGCCCCTGATCTGGTATGCTTTGCGTGCGGTGGAGGAATCCCGGATCATTGATGACTGTATTCTGGTGACGGCAGAGCAGGATATTCCCTATGTCCGGGAAGAAATCGTGCAAAAATATCATTTTACCAAAGTAAATATTATTACTTCTGGAGGAGCGGAACGGTATCTGTCTGTTGGGAGGGCTCTGCAGCTGATCGCTGACGGACGGCTGAAAGTACCCAATGAGCATGGATATGTGTTCATTCACGATGGTGCCAGACCTTTTCTGACGGAGAAGATATTAGAAGATACCTACGCAGCGGCCGTACAGTATCAGGCCTGCGTGGCGGCGGTACAGAGCAAGGATACGGTAAAGATCAGTGACGGAGAAGGCTTTGCCCTGTCCACTCCGGATCGAAGAACCGTCTGGAATATCCAGACACCGCAGGTATTTGAGACCAGCCTGATCCTGCAGGCATATGAAAGATTGAAAAGCCGTCTTCCCAGAATGCAGGAACAGGGCATTCAGGTAACGGATGATGCCAGCGTGGTGGAACTGTTTACTGAGACAAGAGTGAAGCTGGTAGAGGCTTCTTATCAGAATATTAAGATCACAACGCCGGAAGATATGAAAACAGCCGAGGCATTTCTGGAGGATTAAATCCTCCGAAGATGTCCCGGCTGTTCCTTTGTGCATTTCTATCAAGAGATTGTTCTATTTTTCCCGCATGGCACTGGGGGTCACTCCGTATACCTTCTTGAAGGCACGCCGGAAAGTATTGGAATTATTATATCCCACAGCAATATACAGCTCATTCAGACTGATATCGGTCTCCTTGATCAGTCTTGCGGCCTCCGTCATGCGGATATTCTCCAGATAAGTGGAGAAGTTGACTCCGGTCTTTTCCTTGAACATATGGGAGAAATAGCTCTCTGAGATCTGGAATTCATCGGAGATCTTGTTAAGCCCTAAGGAAGGGTCCTTGTAATTTTCCTTAATATATTTCTCAATGGTGGCGGATAACGTATTGTCATCCTCCTTATTGCCGAAGAGATTACACAGGGATAAGGCAAGATCTTCGCACAATTTGAAGGTAAGGTGCTCATTGAAACGTTCATCCAGTACCTTTACAGCTTCGGGATCCGCATCCTGGGGCAGTGCAAATCTTGCTTTTAATAAAGTGTTACGGATATCTGACAGTAGGTATTTTAACAGGTTGACCGGCAGGGTACGTTCCTCTATATTCTCCTGATGGATCAGGTTGAACATCTCCAGTACCTGCGGTGTATTGCCCGTGGAGATGAAGTGGATCAGCTTCGTGGAAATCTCCGGCGGGTAATAGAACACGTTGGAATCCTTTTTAATGAATTCATACGGGAAGAAAATGTAGTTCTTCGTGGTATAGCTGACAGCCTCGGAGGCCTGCTGGTAGCATTCCCATACGTTCATCAGGGAATCCGTATTGCGTCCGATACCTGCGAAAAGCCAGATGTCGTAAGTGTCCAGCAGATAATCATGCAGACGCAGGATGCAGTTGTTGATCTTCAGGATCAGATCCTTTTCTTCTTCCTCTGAGCAATGCAGCAAAACGGAATAGGTACGGTCCGAGGGGCTGAAATAGAACAGCGGTGTACCAAAGAAATTCTCCAGTGCTGTCTCGATGATCTTTTCCAGTTCTTCCATGGATTCCACGCCGCCGGGGAGAGTGATTTCTGTATTGTCTCCAAAATTATTATAGTAGACGATGTACAACACATTATAATAAGAAGAATCCGCAATACCCAGATAGTTTTCCATGTAGGTAACTTCATCCTCGGAAGTAGCAGTACCGGATAACAGCTGTCTCACATAGGAGCTACAGATGATCGGACGCTGACTGTCTACCACTTCCTGCAGATTTTTCTGTACTTCCACAGCGGTCTGCAATTCCTGTCCAAGCTCAATGATCGGGCGGACATTGCGGCGGGAGAAATAATAGACCAGACAGCCGCCTGTAAGCAATGCCAGCAGGGCAAAAAAGATGAAAAGCAGCTGGGTGCCACCCAATCCGGCGGCCGCCTTGTAGGGCGGGAAGCTGAAATAGTAAGAATAACTGGTGTTATCCGAAACGTATTTCCCCAAAGTAAAGTTCTGTCCATCGATCCGGACCTCTGCATATCCCTTATTAAAGTCCAGAGAATCCAACATTTCTGCGGAAATGCTGTCCGGAGTATTTATCGTAAGCACGGTGGAGTCATCTTCCGCGGTCACCGCCAGGAAATTATCACCATCCATCTGAACACAGTCGAACAGATCCGCCATCTTATCCTGTTCGAAGATAAAGCAGACCTTCGCATTGGCATCCATATAATAGAGATCGTTCAGGTCGATGATATACATATAATATTTTTCGCTGTAATTTGGCATGAACTGATCCATGGGAAGAAAGCGGTTCTCGTATTCCGGTTCCGTCATGTAGGAGTGCCACATTTCCTTTTCGGTAGAAGGGTACTTCTGGATCCAGTTGTAGAACCGCTTTGCGGATATAAAATAAGTAGGATTCAATACATAATCTGTCTCCGGAAAATAGACAAAGGACTCTTTTAACGGAAGAAGAGCTTCTGCATATACATTGGTAGCCAGAGAGTTCTGCAATTCATTTCCCATTTCCGTAAAAGGATAATAGGTATTCTCATAATTCATGACTTTCCGGAAAGTGTCGTTCTGCAAAAGCTGTCTGCAATAGACTTCCATGATATTCAGATCGCTTTCAAACAGCTCTGCATTGCTGATCAGGGTTGTCTCGTTCTGCTGATCATAAGAATCACGCGCGTTATTTATCGTAGAACGGTATAAAAAGATGAACAAAACCAAAATGATCAGCAGGAAAATACTGTAAGAGGTTACCATTTTCAGCATTAATGTATTGTTGTGGCTTGTATAATTTGTATCATTAAGGGTGTCTTTTTTATTAAAAATCATTCATGATCACTCCCGTGTCTCAATTTTTTTAGATAATATACCGAATAAACCATGTCTATTGTATCAGTTACTTACAAAGGAAGCAAGATGTAACCCCTTTCAAATTTAAAAATATCAAATGTAAGTACTTTCAAAGAATGCAGTAAAATCAAGGGTTTGCAGAATCGGTGGTCAAAATTTGCACCCGAACGCAAAAATTGTAACTTGTTTTTCCAGGTGACGGATGGTAAGGTGAGGGCAAGTCAAGGGAATGACCCCATGACAAATCATGATTCCAAATTTTTAGGGAGGAACAAAATGAAGAGAAAAGTATTATCCGTACTTTTAGCATCTGCTATGGTAGCTTCCTTAGCAGCATGCGGAAGCAGCAATGATGCTCCTGCAGCATCCACCGACAGCGCAGCAACTGGCAGCGCAGCAGCTTCTACCGAGGCAGCATCTACCGAAGCTTACAATCTGGAGGAGATTAACGTAGTAGTTAATGGTACTCTGACCGCAACCGTTGACAACGGCCAGGCTGAATTCGTTCAGCAGTGGGATGATGCAGTATCCGAAGCAATCGGTCATCCTATTAAGATGAACATCCAGCAGTTAGACCACTCCGGTTATACCGATGCAGTAGGTCGTCTGTTCGCAGGCGGTGACTATCCTGATGTAATGATCATGAGTGCAGATATGTTCAAGCAGTATGCACCTACCGGTCTGCTGTGGGATATGTCCGAAGCATATGCAAACGCTAAATTCCAGTCTCACCTGATCCTGCCTGAGATCAACGAGAACCTGAAGGATGAGGAAGGTCATCTGTATGGTTTCGCTCCTACCTATGGTAACGGATGTGTTACCTATGTTAAGCAGGCATGGTTGGATGCAGTTGGCCTGAAGGCTGAAGACATCAAGACTTATGATGATTACTATAACATGCTGTTAAAGTTCCACAACGAAGATCCCGATGGCAACGGCGTGACCGGTGATACCTATGGTGTTATCGCAGCTGGTTTCGTTGGTAACGAGGCTCCTTATGTAAACTATCTGCCTGAGTTCTGGCAGGATGCTTATCCCGCAATCCTGCAGGATGAGAATGGTACCTGGTACGATGGATTCCAGACCGATGCTACCAAGGCAGCTCTGTTAAGATTACAGCAGGCTTACAAGGATGGCGCTATCGACCCTGAGACCCTGACCGCTTCTACCAAGATCGCCCGTGAGAAATGGTTCTCCAACGATCAGACCGGTTCTTCAGGTGTATTCACTTACTGGGCAGGTTCCTGGTATCAGACTCTGACCGACAACCTGATCAAGAACAACGTAGATGATAAGCTGGTTGAGCTGGCTCCCATCGCTGAGGTTGGCGCATACCTGAACAGAGAAGCTCCTGTATGGGTTATCATTGATGACGGTGACGGAGACAACTCCCGTGAGCAGGCTATCTTCGATGCATTCATCGAGACCATGATGGATGGTGACAAGGTGCAGACTCTGTGGACCTACGGTGCAGAGGATGTTCACTGGTCTACCAAGGCTGAAAGCTTCACCATCAATGCAGGTACTGACAAAGAGAAGTCCTACGAGTACGCAGACGGTCAGTTCCACTTAAAGCAGTCTCCTAACGATCCTAACTCCGTATGGAAGAAGAATGCTATGGATCCCGCTCTGGTTATCTGCTCTCTGGACAACGGCTTTAACGATATCTCCAGCCTGGCTGCAGAGGGTAACAAGTTCTTCACCGAGAACTGCAAGGATGCTCCTCAGTCTCCTACCTCTGAGACCTACACCAACGAGTCCGGTACCATCTATGATGCTAAGCTGGCAGCTATCACTTCTGTAGTAGTTGACGGCGGTGATGTAGATGCAGCTATGCAGACCTACGTTGACACTGTTGGCGGTATCATTGATCAGTGCTTAGCTGAACTGAATCAGTAATTGAGACCGTAATATAGTAGCAAAAGCTGCAAAAGCATGATATAATTATCCTGTCCCATCGGGATACAAAGCCTGTGGGACAGGATATTTTAGAGAGAAAAGAATGTGTGAGATGAAGTTGAAAGGAAGAGGGATGGTATGAGCAAGAAAAAGAAAATCACCACATCCACCGGCGTAGAAGTACGTCACAAGCCTTTGGGTCTCCGGATCTGGAATAACAGAGGCTATTATGTAATGTTCCTGCCTGTATTTATATTTATTTTGATCATGTATTACTGGCCCATGCTTGGTATTCGTTATGCATTCTACGATTACAAGCCCGTAGGTGCTCCTACTTTTGTGGGACTCAAGCACTTTTACAGTATGTTTAAGACCGATGCGTTCTGGAGTGCATTCAGGAACACATTGGAACTGAGTATCATGAAGTTATTGATCACGACCTTCACTGCGGTTATCGTATCAATCTTCTTAAATGAAATGGGAAATCTCTTTGCAAAGAAAACTTTGCAGACTATTATATATCTGCCCCACTTTATGTCATGGGCAGTAGTTGCATCTATCTTCAGCCTGTTCCTGTCTCCCTCCTCTACCGGTCTGGTAAACGGAATGCTGCGTGACTGGGGCATCCTGGCACCGGATGCCAAGGGAATTTATTTCCTGGCAAGCACTGCATGGTGGAGACCGATCTTCTACATTATCAATATCTGGAAAGAGACCGGTTGGGGAACCATTATCTTCCTGGCTACTCTGGCAGGTATCAACCCGGAGCTGTATGAAGCAGCTGATATCGACGGTGCAACCCGTATGCAGAAGATGCGTTTCGTAACGCTGCCTGCACTGTCCAATACTATTATCACTGTATTGATCCTGAACCTTGCTAAGGTTATGAATATGTTCGAGTCCGTATTCGTATTGTACAACAATGCGGTATACAGCGTATCTGATGTTATTTCTACTTATATTTATCGTCAGACATTCGCAATCGCTCTGCCGAACTATGGTTACTCTACAGCAGTTGGTCTCTTCAAGTCCCTGGTTGGCTGTGTACTGGTACTGATATGTAACTGGGCTAGTAAGAAGACCCGTGGCCGTGGCATTGTATAGGAGGTGTTAAACGTGGCAAAGACAGCTTATCGTAAACCTAAGAAAAAGGTTCATGTATTCGATATTGTAAACTACATCGTATTTATTCTGATCGGCCTCCTGGTTCTGGTACCTATCTGGAAGGTAGTAGTAGACTCCTTCAATGCTGTGGGTGTATACCAGTTCAGACTGTGGCCGGAGGATTTTACCTTAGATGGCTATAAGACCATCATTCATACCCAGAGACTGTACAGACCTTTCATCAACTCCGTGATCACTACGGTGCTTGGTACTTTCCTTGGTCTGCTCCTGTCCACCCTGGGCGGTTATGTACTGATCCAGTTTGATATGCCCGGACGTAACTTCTTCGCATATTTCCTTCTGTTTACCATGATCTTCTCCGGTGGTATGATCCCCGAGTACCTGGTAATGAAGCAGTTACACCTGGTTAACAGCATGTGGATCCTGGTTGTGAAGCATGGTATGAACGTGTACAATCTGGTGCTGATGCGTAACTTCTTTGAAGGAATACCTGCCAGCCTGTTCGAGGCAGCCGAGATCGACGGATGCTCCCCCATGGGAATCTTCTTCAAAATCGTGCTTCCTCTGTCCAAGGCAGCTCTGGCTTCCATCGGTCTGATGTTCGCAGTTACCGTATGGAATGACTATTCTACCGTTAAGATTTATATTACCAATCCTGATCAGGTTAACTTCCAGTATCAGTTACGTAATATGATCATGGATGGTGATACCCCTACCACACAGTATTCGGTATCACAGAACACTCTGTTCTATGCAGCGATCGTATGTGCAATCCTTCCTTTCATGGCACTGTATCCTTTCCTGCAGAAATACTTCGTAAAGGGTGTTAATATCGGCGCTGTCAAGGAGTGATTTTCTTCTCACACGATGTATGGATTTCGACAAGGGAAACTTCGGTTTCCCTTGTGTTGTATCTGCGGGCAAATTCCGCAAGAAAAGATGCGCAGGAGAAGCGCAGAAATGAGGGCAGAAATGAACAGAATTTTTTGGGCTGCAGATTCCACGGTCCAGACCAATGACTATACGACCTATCCGCAGACAGGCATTGGTCAGGTATTTCCTTTATTTGTAAAGCCGGAATATCAGGTATGCAATCATGCCAAGAACGGCAGAAGCACCAAAAGCTTTATGGACGAGGGGAGACTGAAAGCCATAGAGGAGAAAATTGGTGCAGGAGATTTCCTGTTTATCCAGTTTGGACACAATGACGAGAAAAAAGAGGATCCCACCAGATATACAGAGCCTTTTTCCACTTACATGGAGAATCTTGAAACCTTTATCCGTGTGGCAAAAGATCATAGCGCTTATCCGGTGCTGATCACTCCCTTAGAGCGCAGATGCTTTATGGATGAGAAACACTTGGGGATCGGAGCACATTCCGATTATGTGGCTGCTATGAAGCAGACCGCGGAGAAAAATAATGTTCCTCTGGTGGATCTCTACAGCATGAGCCGTATGGAGCTCAAGAAAGCCGGAGAGAAAAACAGCAGAAGATGGTACATGTTCTTCCCGGAGGGCGAGTACAAGAATCATCCGGAGAAATCCGAGGATAATACCCACCTTCGTTATGACGGTGCTGTGAATTTCGCTTCTCTGATTGCTAAAGGGTTGAAAGAGATCGGTGGAATCTATGCAGAGATGCTGCTGGATGATCTGAAACTGTAATCCTGCAGACCATTATGAAAATACAAAAAGTCCGTTTTGCAGACAAATTTTGTCAGTGAAACGGGCTTTTTTGTATCTTGATACAAGAACCCCATTTTTTTATAATGTTGCTATCATTATGACAGACAGAGGGAGAAGAGCATGAACCCATTTCAGTTAAGTAGAAACACTACCTTACTTTCGGATGCCGTAACAGAAAAAGCCGTAGAACTTGCCTGTGAGCGACTCCGGAGAGACATGGAAAAGACTTTGACTGACATAGTCAAGAATAGAAACAGGATCATTTTGTGCAAAAAAGATCTGAAACCGGAACAATATGAGCTGGAAGTGACAGAACAGGAGATTACGATCTACGGAGCGGATGCCCGTTCTTTTATCTATGCATTAAATTACCTTAGTGAAACCTACCTTGGAGTGCTGCCATTCTGGTTCTGGAATGATCAGAAGATGGAAGTGAAATCTTATGTAGAGATCCCCTGCGGGATATACCATTCGGAGCCGGACAGAATCCGGTATCGTGGCTGGTTTATCAATGACGAGGTACTGATCAGCCACTGGACAGCCGGCGTATCAAAAGACTATCCATGGGAAATGGTGTTTGAAGCACTGCTTCGCTGCGGCGGTAATCTGGTGATTCCCGGAACAGATAAAAATTCCAGAATCTATGCGCCTATTGCGTCGGATATGGGGCTGATGATCACACATCACCATGCGGAGCCGCTGGGAGCGGAAATGTTCCTGCGGGCTTACCCGGATCTGGAACCTTCGTATTTGAAACATAAAGATTTGTTTGAAGGATTATGGAAAGACGCCATCGGACGGCAAAAGGATGAGGAAGTCATCTGGAATATCGGGTTTCGGGGACAAGGAGATGTTCCTTTCTGGGAAAATGATCCTGCTTTTGACACACCTGAAAAACGGGGAGAGCTAATCAGCAATATTATGAAGAAGCAATATGCCATGGTCAGAGAGCAGATTCCGGATGCAGTGTTCTGTACGAATCTGTACGGAGAGATTCTGGAATTGTATCGTGAGGGCTGCCTGCAGATCCCGGAGGATGTGATCCTGATCTGGGCGGACAACGGTTACGGCAAGATGGTATCCAGACGTCAAGGCAATCATAACCCCAGAGTGTCAGCGTTGCCGGAGGAAGGAGATAAGGGACGGCATGGCACCTATTATCATGTATCCTTCTATGATTTACAGGCGGCCAACCATATTACCATGCTGCCTAATTCCATGGAGTTCGTGGAAAAAGAACTTACGGATGCTCTGAGGCATGGAATTACGGACCTGTGGCTTGTCAATGCATCCAATATCAAGCCGCATGTATATCCTCTTTCTTTTATTGCCAATCTGTGGAAACAGGATGCTCTGTCGGCAGAAGAGCATAGAAAGCGTTATGTCACCGAATACTATGGGGCGGAGAATGATACTGCGCAGCTTTCCATTATGGAAGACTGCATTCGCGATTATCCGAGGGCTATGTTACCCTTTGGAGAGAAAGAGGATGAGCATGCCGGAGAACAATTCTATAATTATGTTGTGAGGGATTTTATCTATAGCTGGATGAAGAACGGAACTGCAGAACCGGTGGAAGAACTGTTCTGGTGTATTCATAAGGATACCTTTGCTGCACAGATGGAATGGTTTACAGGAAAATGTCTGCAGACGGGAAAACAGCTTGAGGGTTTGTATGAGCGCGGCCTTACCGTTGGAGAAAATGAATTATGGAAAGATTCCGTATTGCTGCAGGTGAAAATCCACAGGAATTGTCTACAGGGAGCTATCTTATTTACAGAAGCATTTGCAACATATGAACGGAAGGAATATAAGAAGGCCTTCTTCCTGTTGGGTAATGCTGCAGAAGCATTTGAAGCGGCGGACAGCGCCATGAGGGACCGGGAACACGGAAAATGGAAAGACTTTTATGCCAATGATTGCCTGACGGATGTGAAGGAGACAGCTTACTGCCTGAAACGCCTGATGGGCTATATGAGAAATCTGGGAGACGGGCCGGATTTTTACAAGTGGCAGAGAGAAGTGACCTACTCTGAGAATGACTGCAAAGTGGTTCTGATCACTAATATGGAAAATCATATGACGGACTGGGAGTTGTATCTTGCAGGGAAAAGCAGACAGTGGTAAAAAGCAAATAGTAGGAATATTTGTAACAATTACATGATAACAGACACAATTCATAGAAAAAACTGTATTCAGCAAAAAGAGGAAAAGCCCAAAAACGTGATAAAATGGGCTTTTTCTCATCTTAAAAAAATAAAATAAAAATTGTGTAAAAATGTGTTGACAATAGCAGACCTTTTTGTTAGAATAGCTTTTGTCGTCAGGTGAGCAACACAGATGACAAAGACTTAAGACACACATTCGGAGAGATATCGAAGTGGTCATAACGAGGCGGTCTTGAAAACCGTTTGTCCGAAAGGGCGCGTGGGTTCGAATCCCACTCTCTCCGCTAGGCATTCGTGCCGCCGATAATTATATAGATTAATTAGAATCAACTATCTGGAGAAGTACCCAAGAGGTTGAAGGGACACCCCTGGAAAGGGTGCAGGTCGTTAATAGCGGCGCGAGGGTTCAAATCCCTCCTTCTCCGCTCGCTCATCAGATGATGAACGAAATGAAATAAAAAAGTTGTTGACAAGCACAGATGATTATGATAATATATTGGAGTTGCTAAAAACAACAAAGAACATTGATAACTGAACAGTGAATAACCTTGAAAGATTCATAAGAGAATAATTCAAGTCATCGAAAGATGAACGAACAGCTTTTAATAAAGCAAACCTTAAAAACAGTAAAACCTGAATCAAGATTCCGGTAGGAACTTGTTTCTGATTTAGAAAAGCCAGATATTCTGGCTGGATTAAAACTTTTAACATGAGAGTTTGATCCTGGCTCAGGATGAACGCTGGCGGCGTGCTTAAC
>ENA-UAMB01001138-UAMB01001138.1-human-gut-metagenome-genome-assembly--contig:-NODE-1138-length-14073-cov-3.850549_pt1 | contig 14073 bp, 10 predicted proteins | sample MGYA00243707_ERZ654484 | MGnify/ENA primary metagenome ERZ654484 (study PRJEB26926, sample SAMN06164464) | human gut metagenome | biome: ENVO:00009003; feature: ENVO:2100002; material: ENVO:00002003... | reverse complement strand
GGGTGATCTTAACGGTGTTTGCCAGGGTGTCGATACCGGCACACAGTGCCTTGCGGGCGTCCTCGCCCTGCTTGATCTGCTTAGCCATAATCAAATCGCTCCTTTAAAGCTCAATTTCTTAATACAGAGGGGGCTGTGCTCAGTCCTCAACGACTGCCAAGATATCACCCTGACGGACGATGGTGCACTCCTCACCGTCCACCTTGACCTCGGTGCCGGAATACTTGCTGGTGAGGACCTTGTCGCCGACCTTAACGGTCATCTTGACTTCCTTGCCGTCCACAATGCCGCCGGGGCCTACAGCGATGACCTCAGCCACCTGAGGCTTCTCCTTGGCACTGCCGGTCAGGATCAGGCCGCCCTTGGTGGTCTCCTCGACCTCAACAGTCTTGATAACAACACGGTCTGCAAGAGGAATGATCTTCATAGTTCTTGCCCTCCTATAATAAAATATAATTTAAACTTTGCCATGAACCGGAAGCCTCGCGTGCGCCCTTCCGGTTGTTTAGCACTCCTTTTCTCTGAGTGCTAAGAGTATTGTACTCATCTTGACCCGAAAAATCAAGACTTTTTTTGCAATTCTTTATTAACAATTTGTGACCTTTCACATTTTCGTCATGCCAACGCAATTTTTTATTAAAAATGTACGAACAATGTACGTTCCGTCAACCTCTTTTCACGCTTTAGCACTCCTCTCATGCTAAAAATAAAAGTCCCTGCAACTTTCGCTCACAGCTCCCACTCAGAGCCATAAACGATTGCTGCAGGGGCTTTCTTCATCTTACCGGTCACTCCATTTTGAATTATACAGACAGTTCCTGCCTTCGGTGAGTGCCAGATGAATTATTTTCAGGCAGTGTAGAAGAGACATTCAGCGTTGGATACGTGTGTGGATCACATTTTCCGCTCCTGCCCTGCCCAAAATATCATTTTTACTTCCCGCTCTTTGCCTTCAGGCGGTCGTACTCCTTGTCGGCTGCAATGGCTTCCTTCGTAAAGGAGTTGTTCTTCCACCATGCAACCAGTGCCGCGATGGTCGTGATGCCAGCCGTCACAAGCTGCTCCACAGTGGTGCTCTCGATGGGAAGCGGGCTCTTGCCCATGGCGCTCAGCATCTGGTTCGTCAGAGCCAGCAGCAGAACAGCGGTACGTGCAATAGTGCCTGCAGTAATGTTGAAATTCATACGTTGCTCCTTTCGTGTTCATATTCATGTACTTCGATGTCGGACATTCTGTGGTTCAACACCTGAATGTCTCTCTGGATGACCGGGATCTTCTCCGCAAAACCGTTGTGCTTGCGGACTTCCCGGGTCAGCTCCTCAATTTTGTATTCCATCACGGCATTGGAACGCGAGTTTGCGATCAGTACGCCGATCAGGGTCACGACACCGCTGAGGATGGCGGCAATGATGCTTTCCATCGGCGCTCACCCCTTCCACCGGCTTTTCGCTTTGCGCACATCCACATGCACCCAGCCGTTGGCGCGTCCCAGACCGGGCGGGTAGATACCGCAGCCGCCAGTATTGCCCAGCAGCTTGTCCGCGTAGGCATACACATGCTCCACGCTGATGCCCTGCACCTGAATGTCCGCCGCCTTGCCGTACAGATGCTGGCTGAACTTCGCCGCATTCTTCTGTTTCGCGTTCCAGCTCGCCGTGCGGAACCCGCTGGTGATCGTCACCGGCTTGCCGAAGTGCACCCGGATCTTCTCCAGCACCTCCACAAGCGCCGTGTCGATAAACACCGGGTCGCTTCCGTCACGACAGTAGAACTCCCGCACCTTGAAATGCTCCGAAAGCTTCTGGTTTCCATTTTTCAAAATGGAATAGGCTTCCAAACTCAACGATCATCCTTCCTTTCACGTTTCAAGCCGGAATCTTCCATCTACCTGTTTCAGCGGCTTTACCTCCACAGGCAGGATATCTGCACACAGCATCGCCGCCACAGGCTTTGCCGCCGCATTCGCAGTAATCTTGATATTTTCTGTCACCGATCCCATTTTGAATTCTGCGCTCGTACCGTCCTTTGCGGTGACGATGCAACCCGCATCCACCGGGACCCATTCTTCGGTGACGTTCATCGAGCCATCTTCCCCCGATGTAATCGTCGTCTTAAGGCGCATTGCAGTCAGTACCAGCGTAAAATTCTCCGTGTCCGCCACGGTAAACACGTTCTGGTAGCTCATGCCCTTCACGACGCTCCCCACCGGGTTCGTCTCAATCACACCGTTAAGATTGCGCTCAATGGTACACGTTTCAAACTCTCCCACAGTAACGCTGCACTCGGCCTTCACCCCGCCGCACTCTGCTGTTACCACGGCAGTCCCCCTTTTCAGGGCCAGAATGGTGCCATTTTGAGTAATTTTCACCACGTTCTTCGGCGCTGCCGTCACGTTCACCCTGCGGTAAAACGTGTTCGTCGGCCCAACGCCCACCAGCAGCTGGTACTCCATGCCTCTGTTCAGCTTCAACTCGTAGACATTCAATGCCACGGCCTCAACCTTCAGGGTGTGCATGGTCGGGTGCAGTCGGTACTCCAGCGTGATCTTCGAGTGCCCCTTGTCGCTCTTGAACTGGTTCACCCACAAAAGGCCCTCGTAGTAGTGGCTGGGGTTGTCCTCCAGCGCAAACCGCACCCGCTTGCCCTTCAGGCGTTCGCAGATGGTAGTGTATGCGGTCTCCCAGTCCCAGCCCTCGTAGTCGTTCTCAAGGTAGAATTCGATCTTTCCGGTACGGTCATCGAATGTTGCCCGCTTCGGCACGGTCTGGCTGTAATCCAGCGAACCGTCTCTGCACGGTACAGTCACAAACTTTGTCCGCTCAATGGGCGGCGCGATCACCGGCCTGGAGGAAGGGATCAGTTTCCAATCATCCCAGGTGTCGATGTAGTCATCGTCCACATTTATAATAAGAGAATGGTACATGGAGCCTCCTCACTTGGTGTTCAGGTATCCGATGGTCGATTGAATGGCATTCCACGCCTTGCCTGCCGTGCCAAAGTTTGCCGCCTGTAAAGACGAAAGCTTCGATGTCGTCTCGCCAAAGGTAAAGTCTTTTTCGTCCAGTTCATGCAGCGGGATCACTTCCTTTGTGCAGGGCAGCCAGTTTTCTATGCCGTGGGGTTCCGAGAGCACGTAGGTCTCCTTCAGGAAATCCAGTCGGTCAGTATCCACGCCAATATCCGCAAGGTCTGCTGCGTTGATCTGCAGGCTCCCGCTGAACCCGCTGTACTTTTTCAGCTCAGCCTTTGCTTTTTCGTAAAGGCTGTCGGTCGTAGAAGACGTTCCCTCCACCGTGATGGTCTTCTGGCACAGGCCGTACTTCTTGATGGAGTCCCCATTGTATGCCTCTGCCGTAAGCTGCTGGGTATGGGTCGTCTCCCAGAACAGAAAGCCTTCCTTCCAGCTTGCCCAGCCGATGGCCTTCACCGAGTTTACAATATCGTTGTCCTTGAGATAATAGGAGATATCCAGCAGGTTATCCCCCAGCCTTATCACCTGATCGGTCTTGTCGTTCAGCTTTGCCACACAGTCCAGATATCTTGTGTAGACCAGCACCCCGTCCACCATTTTGATTTCTTTGCGCAGCCGCAGATAACCTCCGTATTTTCCCACAACATTGCTCGTCAGCACATCCCAGCAGTCGCCCACGCTGGCCGTTTCCTTGTCCGTATCGCTCTCCGGCTTTTCCACAGTGATGCTTCCGGGCAGGAACACCTTGCCTTCTGCCTTGAATCCGCTGTGCTCCGCAGGGTCGTCCTCCACAGCAAGGGCCAGCTTCACAAGCTCTTCCACCGTGTAGAACTGGTTTTTCACCTGGCACTGCCGTTCCTGCAGATATCCCAGCTCGCTCACACAGGTCACATCGATATCGAGGTTGAAGTTCGTGCTCAGCTCGGTGATGTAGCCCATAAAGATCTCGTGCCCGTCCTCTTCCACGCTGATCACCGGTTTTTTCAGCAACAGCTTGTCATAGTACGGGTTTGAGACCGGCACCGTAAAGGTGAACGAACAAATGTCGTTTGCTTCCAGCGTCAGTTCCGGGTCAAGGATAAAGGCGGCCTTCTCGTCGTAAGGATCATCCAGAACATTCCGTTCGGTCCAGTAGTAGCTCTGTCCGTCTGCAGTGCCCTTGATCTTCCCGATATACACAACGTAGCCGGGAGATCGGATGCGGGTCACTTTGCAGCTCCGCACGGTGGTCGTCCGCCCGTCGTATACTTCCACAGTCAGGGTGTGGAGTTCATTCTTTTCAAAATGCTCCAGTTCTTCCTTCGTCATGGTGAACCTGTATACGCCATTTTGAATTGCGGCAAAGGTCTTGCGCACCGTATCGTCAATTTTCTCTGTCACGGTGACAGCATCGCCTTCAGGGTCGGATACCTTGTACGCAAAACCGAACTTCGTCCATCTGCCGTAGATGCCGTCTTTGCCAAAGTAGTTGCTCTCGATCTCCGGCGCTTTATTGCTGGTAACAAAGCCGTTGTCGTCCACCGTAGCGTTTTCATCCACGCAGAAGCATACAAGGATGTTGCCACTTGTCGGCATCTGAAACTGGGTTTCTACATATGAATATGTGCCGTAGTACACGTTGCTTCGGAGTGCGTAATAATATCCGCCCTCGTTGTCTGAGTTGAGGGCGTCTACGTTCTGTGTGGCACGGCTGTCCGCATAATCAACCTTATGCTCCGCCAGGAACTTGCACACATCCGAATTCCCGCCAAAGTCGTCAACCATCGGGATAAAGAACCTCTGGTCTGCCAGCGAACTATAACCATTTGAGTTGTCTGCCTTATAACGAATCGTCACAGGCTTTATCACGTCCAGCACGTCCTGCGAGAGCCGCTTTGCGTAGGTGTTGTTCAGCCAGGAACGTGGTTCACTGCTATTTGCATAGCTCTGGCCTGTTGAGTGGCTGCTCCCCCAGCTCACCGTGTCTGCCAGCAGGCCCGCCCGGATCAGCAGGGTCTTCCCCTTGCCGTTCAGGTCCTTCTCGTAGTCATGCTGCGCTACGATAAATTCTACCGCCGTGCCGTCCTCGTACACCTTCAGGGTCTGGCCAACGGTCAGGTCTTTGACAATTCCCATCTTCTCACCTCACCTTCGCTGCGGCGATCTGCCCCATCCGGTTGTCGATGTATCCGATGGTCTTCCTTCCGTCAATGGTCATCTTCATGCCGCGGATGCTGTCCACGATGCCGTCCATGTGTCCGGCGAGGCCGTTGATGGCGTTCAGTGTGTCGTCGTTTCCTTTGTTTTTCACTCCATTTTGAAGCTGTACTTCCGCATCGATCTGGTTCGCAAGGTTCCGGCTGATGTCGCCGTCCAGACTCAGACTTCTGGTGGAAGCAAAGGCATTGTCGATCTCGTCAGCCCCTTCCAGCACGTTCGTCAGGTCAACGACCGGCACGATCTGCGGCGTGTAGTCGTAATCGTCCCCCATCACCTTGCTGATGGTGCCAAGCGTGCCCTTCGCAATGTCCATTGCATTCTGCGTCACATCGTCCACCGCATCGTCAATGAGCGGTGCATCTTCCTTCACGCCATCGCTGATGCCCTTGTCGATCTCCGAACCGATGTCCTTCGCCACGTGGGTCTCACGGTTCTGGTTTTTGCGATTGCTCACGAACCACGCAATGCCGCCGATCACCGCCGCAATGGCCGCAAGTACGCCCACTACGATCAGCAGTTCCGGCAATGCTGACATGATGGCCGTTCCCAGTCCTCCAAGTGCCTCGCCAATGCCGCCAACTGCCATTCCTGCACCGGCTCCTGTCGTTCCCAGCTGTCCCAGCATGGGCAGCAGACCACTCAGGGAATTGCCGACATTTGCCGCGGCTGTCCCGATGTTGGCAAGCTTTCCCGCAAGGTCTCCATTTTGAATTCCGGAAAACAGCTTCAGCAGCATGTCACCTGCCCCGCCGGTCAGCTTCTTTCCGGTGTCCGTAAACAGCAGATCGATCAGTCCCGTTGCCGCCGAAATGATGGCACCGGCGTAGTCTCCCTGCATGGCAGATGCAATGGCCGAGACGAATTCCGTCCCGATCTCCATGCCTTCCTCGCTGAATGCCGCACCGAACACCCGTTCCAGTGTCCCGCTCATCTCTTCGCCCATGGCTTCGGAAGCTTTCTTCCATACCTCAGTAAAGGCATTGCTGATGGGCACCCAGTTCTTCTGGATGGCATTGGCAAGCTTTACCACCGCGCTTTTGGCGCTGTCCTCAAGGCCCATAGCATCTGCCAGTGCCCCTGCAAAGCTCACCATAGAACTGCGGGAGGAGAGCAACTGGTCCTTCAGGTCGTTCACATCGTCTTTGCTCAGCGGATTGCCATTCAGGTCTTTGCCGTCAGCCAGCTGCTGCTGGATGAGCCGGGTCTTTTCCAGCTCGGCATTCATGTTCTGCAGTGCCTCCACCGTGCCGAGGATGCTGGTGGTAATGCCCTGATACTTTGCTTTTCTTGCCTCAGCGCTGTTTTCGCCGTACTGCTCCACTGCCTGCTTGTAGGCGTCCTCACGGTCCTTCAGGCTGCCGTCGCCGTAGATGCTGGTCAGCAGGTCCATCCGGCTCTGCATCCGGCTCTGTTCGTCTTTGATGATGGAAAGCTGTGCATCCAGCTTGTTCAGCGACTGCTTTGCAATGTCATTTTGAAGCTGTAGACTCTCGGTCTGCGCGTCAAGATAGTCGTTCCAGGCCTCTTTTGTGCGCAGGTCGCTTTCGCCGTATTCCTTCCGCAGGGTGTCCCACTGCTCCTTCGCCTTGGCTTCCTTCTTCTGCTTCAGTTCCAGCTCGTTCTTCTGGTACTCGGTTTCCCGGTCGATCTTGTCCAGCTTTGAGGCAGTGTTGCTGTTCTGGGCCGTCCAGAGGTTGTACTCTTTTTCCAGTGTACCAAGGTCGGTGTCATACCGCTTCGTGATGTCTTCAAACAGGCCGGTGTACTGGTCTGCCTGCAATTTCGCAAGGCTGGTCTTTTCGCTCAGCAGGCTGGCGTAGGCTTCCTTGGTCTCGGTCTTGTCCGCGCCCCAGCGCTTCAGCATTTCGTCGTACTTTGCCTGTGCAATGGCCACCCGGTCGGTCTGGTTCGCAATTTCTGCCGCCGCGTTCTCCATCTTCTTCGCCAGCAGCGTGTCCTCGTCCGCGCTGTATTGGTTCTCGGTCTGCCACAGCTCGTACTCGCTGTCCAGTGCTTCCCGTGCCGCCTTGTTTGCTTCCAGCTTCGGCTTGTACTTTTCCTCGATCTGCTGGGCCACGGTCTTCTTCGTGCCGGAGCCGGAGGATTTTTTGGTCTTGCCGCCGCTGCCTGTCGGATTCTTGGCATCCTTCGGGTCCTTCTTTATATCCGCGTCAAGGTCTTCGGCAGTCAGTCCGGTCTTGCCGCCTGGCTGCTTCGCGCGGTAGGCCGATATTTCTTTTTCATGCCATTCGTCAAAGCCAGGCATTCCCTGATATTCACTGCCGCTGAGCAGTGCATTTTGAAACTGACTGCCGTAGTTCTTTGCCTTATTCAACAGTCCCGGGAACAACTTATCCAGCCAGCTTCCGGCAGAATCCAGCATTCCGCTGATACCGTCACCAATGGCAGCCGTGCCGTCCGTTCCGGTCAGTCCTTCCTTGAAGCCCTCCGGGATGTATTCGCTCAAGGTCGCCATCCGTGTAGAGGGCGAGTGAATGCCCCAGAAATTACGGAAGAATGTTTCTACGGTACTGCACAGTGTCGCTATACCGCCGGTCACAGCGTTCGTGCTTTCCGGACCGGTCAGGCCGTTTGCAAGGCCCTCGGCCATATAGGTGCCGTATTCCGTCATTTCCCTCTCATCCGCTGCTGTGTCAGCAGAGTCAAGCAAACTTCCAAGCAGTCCGCCTTTCACGGTAAACCAGTTCGCCGGGTTCAGCTGCTTGCCGATCAGTTCCCCGGCTTCGTCTTTTTTCTCGCCCAGCCATTCCACAAACTGGCTCCACCGCTCTTCCAGCGCGCCTTCAATGCCGTTTCCCTCGCCGCCTTCTCCGCTCCATGACCAGCCGATCAGGTCGATCACGGTCTGGATCAGCACTTTGCAAAGGGTCAGCAGCGCCGCGCCGATCGGTTCCGCGCAGTTATTGATGGTATTGCAGATGGCTGTCAGAATCGCTGTCAGCGCCGCTTCAATGTCGTCTGCTGCATTCACGATCACCTCGCGCAGCGGTCCTGCAAATGCACTCAGCACTGTCAGGATCGCCGCAGCAATGCTCAGCTTGATAATGCCGCCTGCAAATGCACTGAAGGCTTTGCCAAGGCTGATAAGACATGCCGAAAATACTACCATGCCTGCCGCCACCGGTGTAATGGCACCAATGGCAAACAAGCCCAGCATGATGCCAATGGTTCCGATCACTCCTGCAAAGGCTTCTCCTGCCGTCAGGCCGGCCAGTCCCTTAAAGGCCGGTGTCAGGATCAACAGTGCACCCGCTAGCATCAGGCATGCACCGGCTGCAGATACAAGATTTGCGGAAACAAATCCCAGCCCCCAGCATCCTGCGATCAGTACGCTAAGTGCTGCTGCAAGGCCGAACACGCTCTTTACAATATCTGCAAAGTCAACATCCGCCAGCATTTTGATAGCCCGCGCCATTTCGATCATTGCCGCACTCATGGCCACCATTGCCACCGCCGCAGCCGTGCTCTCGGGTGCCTGCTTGCCAAGCAGATACAGTGCGCCTGCCAGCCCGATCAGCATTAAGCTCACACCGGCCATACCAGCGCCGCCGGTGTCCGTCCCCATGGCTTTACCCATCTGCTTTACCGCAGCTGCCATCACCAGCAGCGAAGCACTGGCGATCACCATGCTCTCTGCACCCATTTTCATCCGCAGGGGGTTCACCTTCGTGTTTGCCATCAGCACCAGCAATGCCGCAATGCCACTCGCCACAAGCCCTGCGCCCCGGATACCGTCCATCATGCGGTCACCAAGGCTTGCAAAGATTGCCACAGCCCCTGCCGCCATCAGCAGCGCCGTTCCCATTGCATTGATGGCAACCAGCATTCCGCCCAGCTTCACAAGATACTTGATGATCTTGTCAAGGGTACCCACGTCTGCTTTTCCCGCCAGCTTCTGCGCAAAGCCTGCCGCTACGGTCAGGATACTCATGGCAATGGCCACGCCATTGATGGCTTCCACGGCCCCGTCAATGTCAAGGCCGTTTGCTTCCGCTTTTGCCAGCGGAATCAGTGCCAGTGCGATCATGTCCACCGCCGCAGCCGCAGCCACAAATCCGCCTGCCCCCTTCACGCCGCCAAGCTGCTTGTTGAACAATGCCAGCAGTCCGGTCATTCCGGCCAGCATCGCCGCAATGTGTCCAACCGCTTCCACGCTTTTCTCTGCCTGGGCCGCGTCCATTTTTCCCAGCTTTGCAACCGTGTTCGTCAGCGCCGCCATGCCAATGCTGATAGCTACAATGGTCCCGATCAGTTTCGCCGTGTCAAGGCCTGTCAGGTCGGTGGCTGCTAACACTTTCAGCGCCACCACCATGCTGAACAATTCCGAGATCACGCTGGCCAAAGCCTGTACCGCCCGCGTCGGGTCATTGATCTTCGCCAGCAGATACATGCTCCCGCTGATTAACGCCACCGCCGTTGCAATGGCTTTCGCTGCAGTTGCAAGGTTGTTCGTGGTGTTTGCTTTTGTCCAAGTGTTCACGGCACCCGTCAGGCTATTAAAGAAATCGCCGATCGGGTTTGCCAATGTTTTCTTGAAGTTGTCGCTTGCCTTCTTCAGAAGCACCGTTGCACCGTAGATTGCTGCCGCCAGTGCTCCCACGTCGATCAGCGCAAGCAGCCTGTAAAGATCCACTCCATCCTGCAGGTTGAAGAAATCCTTCACCGCGCTGAGCGCATTCCTGCACGCACCGCTGATGTTGCTCATAATGCCGGTCAGCGTTCCGCCAAAGTCCGCCAGCGCCTTTTCTGCCTTCTCCGGCAGGCTCAGCACCACGTCCCGGATGTTCTCCAGCAGCGGTACCTTGCTGTCGGCAAACTCGCTCACCGTGTCCCCGGCACCCTTGAACCCGTTGAATGCACGGCCGATCAGTGCGCCCACACCCTCAAAGGCTCCCAGCAGAATGCCGCCCAGCAGCTGGAACGCCGTACCGATGACATTTTCTGCCGAAACACTGTCTATTTTGAATTTGTCCAGCACACTGCCCACGGCATCCACCACGGTGCCGAATGCGCCGAACTGCTTCTTAGCCTCCTCCATGTTTCCGCCGCGCACAAGGGTCTTCACGCCCTTCACCACGTCAGCAATGGGGCTCACCAGCGCCGCAACAGCACCAACAAGGATGCCCAGCACGTCGCTAAGGCTTTCCGCCTGTCCAAGGCTTTCGTCCACCCATGTCAGCAGATTGCCGATGTAGCTTCCAATGTTCAGCAAAAGGTCGCCCATCGGGCTCAGCAGATCCAGCAGCTTTCCAAGGATCATAAAAGCGGTCTTGCCAACCGTTTTCACGCCCTTCAGCCCGATGCTCAACACCCGGAATACGCCGGTAAATACTTTCTGCACCTTTTCCGCAGTTTCTTCGCTCAGCGCCATTTTCCCGGTCAGCTCGTCAAACCCCTTCAGGAAGTTGTACAGCGGACTTCCGTCGGTCATGAACACATCACCGAATCCGTCCCGGATCGGGCTCAATACGCTGTTGATGCCTTCCAGCACGTTCAGGATGCCGTTAAAAAAGTGCTCCCGGCCGCTCAGCTGGTTCATCTTGCCTGCAAGGTCGTCCAGGTTCACACTGCCATTTTGAATTTGCTCCGCCATGGAGTCGTAGGCATTTGCCAGCGCGTCCACCTTATCCCGGTCAAGCCCCAGCTTATCCAGCTCTTCGTCGCTCATGGCGGCACGCTGATGGTAATACTCGGCCGCCTCTCCAAGCACTTCGTACAGCTGCTGGGCCGTCACACCGCTTTCTTCCAACGCCTTCTGGAAACTGCCAGCCTCTTCAATGCCTTCCTCGCTCAGCAGGCCCTGATTCACCAGCGCTTTCTGCAAAAGGTTTGTGTAGTTGTCTCCGGCTTCACCAAAGCCTTCCGTTCCCAACAGCTGGTCAAGGCCGGAGTCAAAGGCATTCTTCAGCCAGTTGTTCCGCCCGGCTGCACCGCCTGCGAACATGTTCCAGAACTCTTCCGCCAGATCGCTCCAGAATCCCTTTGCTTCCTCGTAGTTGCCAAACAGGATATCAAAGGTCTCCATCCAGCCGCTGCTCACAGCGTCCTTCGTGGCATCCACCGCTTCGCTGAAGCTCTTTGCCTCCTGTGCCGCCTTAAAGGCCTTCACGGTCACTTCGTCGTACTGGTCAGCCAGAGCATCGATGGCCTGCGATGCCAGCATACCGGGATTTGCGTCCACCATCTTCTTCACGGCTTCGCTGAACTCGGCAAACTTGCCAAAGGCGGTCTCCATCACCTCTTTGTCAGCCCATTTTGTCGATAGCGTTGAGCTGAACGTGCCAACCGTCACATCGCCTTCTTTGATCTTGCCAAGCTCTACACCGGTTTCGATGATCTGTTTTTTCAGCTCAGCAGTTGCCACGCCCGCAAGCTCTACCGATTTCCAGTCCATCAGGCTCAGATAACCCTGACTGTAACTCTGGTTCAGGTTATAGATCACACGGGAGAACTCGCTTGCACCCTTGCCCGCATAGGCCGTGGCGTTTGCCATGCCCATGATCATCGGGATAACTTTCTCAATGTCACCGCCGGACGCTGTAAGCTGTCCAAGGGATTGTGTCATGTCGGTAAAGCTGTAGCTTGTCTCGTCCGAAAACCACATCAGCTTGCTAAGGTAGCCGTTCACCTTTGCAATGCTCTTACCCGTCGCGTTCATGATGGTCTGCACGCTGGCGGTCTTCTGGGCATACTTGTTCCAGCCGCTCGTCACCTGATCGAGGGAAAGGCTCTTTACCAGCTTCTCACCGGTGTCCACGGCCTGCCTTGTAATGTGGCTCAGGGCTGCAACGCCCATCACTTCCACGGCCGAAAACTTTCCGCTCAGGTTGTCCAGCGCGCCCTGCATCTCGTCAAAGTCTACTTTGGCCGATGCATCGCTGATCTTTTCAAAGCCCTTTTCCGCGCCGTCCAGCCGTAAGCTGTCGTTCAGCTTTTCAAGGCTCTGCATGGTCTGGTGCACATTCTTCTCAAACTGCGCGTTGTCAAACCGCATTTCTACTACGCGCTCGTCCACTTCCTGGCTCACAGTCTCTTTACCTCCTTCCACAGTTCATCGGCCAGAGCGGAACAAATCGGAGCCAGGGCAGGGTTAATGTAATCCACCCCCTGCACATAGGCCCCGTTTCTTGTGCCGTGTCCGTATTGTAAGATCACCGCAATGGGCACTCCGTCCACAATGTTGGAGTTCTTCCAGCACAGTGTAGCCCCGCTCTTGTCCATTTTGATTTCGTAGCTCCAGCTTGCCGCTGTCTTTCCGGTGGCCTTCGGGGTGGCATCCGCAAGCCGCTCTACACCCAGCTTTCCGTATTTCTCAAGGATCGGTCGCACGCTCCAGCTCTTGATGTGGCTGAAAAAGGTCAGGCTTTTCTTAAAGTCGCCTTTCTGCCGGATCTCAATTACCTTGCTCAAAAGCTCTTACCCCCTCGAGTGAAACTTCGCCCTGCGCTGTGCGTTCAGCGCACGGATGTGCGCCGCCTGCTCGTGTCTGCCCATCTTCTCGGGCGGCAGGTTCTCTTCCCCGCAGGCCCGGATCAGCGCCAAAAGCCGGTTCAGGTGCCACTTTTCGCACTCGAACGGGATGCCGTAGCTTGCCATGGCGGCATAGAACAGGTCTGCCGTCTGGTAGCGTGCGCGCTTCTTGCCGCCTTTGCGGTCTTTAAAGGTCGCGGCCGTCATCGGGTCGCTCATATATCGTTGAATGGCCAGCCAGTCTTCCCGCCTCAGTCTTGCGTATACGGTCGGGTCCACACCCTTTGTCAGGGTCATGCATCGGACGAAATCCAGCGTTTCTTCACGCGTTTTCTTCACGTTTTCGTCCAAGTACGGCTTATGCCACTTGCTTTCCCATTTAGACAGGGAGAGCAGGCTGTATTCCAACCTCAAAGTTACCGGCTCGTCGTATACGAACATGTTTGTTCGCTCATCCCAGCGTTCTTCGCCGGGAATATGCAGCTCCAGCATTCTTTCACTCCCCCTGTACTCTTAAATGCGTGTCTTTTCAGACAAAAAAATAAAGGCTGCCCGGAATTTTCCCGGTGCAGCCTCTCGCCGCCAAAGCGGCAAAATATTTTCCTCTAAACAAAGCTCGCCCTTCGGGAGAGCTCCGTCATAGCTTCGCGCAAGCGAACTGTGACGGTGAGAGGGTAATTCAGCCCTGTTCCGATGCCACGCTCAGTGCAGGCGCAGCGCTTGCTGTTGCGGCCATCTTCATAGCCGGGTTCTGGCTCGACGCGTCGGCGGGCATAATGCCGTTCATAAAGGCACTGGCCTTGGCCTCGTCCGTCACCAGTTCCATATAGATCATGCTGTAGGCCGGATGTGCCTCAAACTCGGTACGGATGGTGTCGTTCTTCATGAACAGGCGGCCGTCCGCACTCTTCTTGCCGTAGCTCTTCAGCACCACATCCTTGAACAGCTTCACCAGCTCCAGCTGGCTCTTCGCTGCAATGATCCTCTTGATGTAGGCACGCATGCCGCCCTCCATGCTCAGCTCCATCTCGGTGATCTCCGCCTTCGACAGGTTGAAGTAGAAGTCCTCGGTGCGCTGATTGCCGTCATAGTCGGTATAGGAAATGGTCTTTTTCAGCATCTTAATCTCTCCTTATTGGTTCATTTTGATTTTTCCTCTCAGCAAAGCTCGCCCCTTCGGGAGAGCTACAAGCAGCGCCGGCAAATGCTGGACTGCGCGCTGAGAGGGCGTTTTTACACAGCAGCCTTTACTGCAGCGAGCAGCTCGTCCGGGGTGGGCAGCTTTGCCTCCTCGCTGTCGGTGCCGTACAGCAGGTCTTCCGCGGCCTTCATCTGCTTTGCGGTCAGCTCAGTGCTGTCAAACTCTGCCACCGCCGCAGCCTTCAGGCTGTCTCTTATACACATCTCCGAGC
>ENA-UAMB01001132-UAMB01001132.1-human-gut-metagenome-genome-assembly--contig:-NODE-1132-length-14110-cov-7.490288_pt1 | contig 14110 bp, 8 predicted proteins | sample MGYA00243707_ERZ654484 | MGnify/ENA primary metagenome ERZ654484 (study PRJEB26926, sample SAMN06164464) | human gut metagenome | biome: ENVO:00009003; feature: ENVO:2100002; material: ENVO:00002003... | reverse complement strand
AGTGTCTTAGGGAAAGTTCATTAAGCTAATTGGTAATTACTTCAACCGCGTCAACACAAGTCGATTTAAAATGTCGAGGTTTTGCTTGCAAAACCGATTCCGCGTCTTGACAGTGGCGGCACGCCACCGAAACTTTTGAGTGTCTTAGGGAAAGTTCATTAAGCTAATTGGTAATTACTTCAACCGCGTCAACACAAGTCGATTTAAAATGTCGAGGTTTTGCTTGCAAAACCGATTCCGCGTCTTGACAGTGGCGGCACGCCACCGAAACTTTTAAGTATTTTACAGAAAAAGCGTAGGGGCGAACTGTGTTCGCCCGTTTGATAACTTTTTTGATTGTATTAATACTAAATAGGTCTGATATTTGTTTTAATCAACATTAAAATCAGATGTTATGAGTTTTTCAGCCTTTTCAATAGCTTCTTTTTCATCTATACCATTGCATTGAAGCTCGATTTCGTCACCACATTTAATGCAAGCCGCCATTATATTTAAAAGGCTTTTTGCATTTATCATATCGCCTTTATATAAAATTTCAGAATCACAATCGTATTTGCACAGTTCATTTGCCAGAATCCCAGCAGTCCGAAGATGTAAACCCTCTGCTGAGATGATAGTAAATTTTTTATTAAGCATTTTAATATTCCTCCATATACCTTTAATAATAAAATCCATTTTTGATTAATCAAAAATTCCTGTATCTAAACTATGTTTTTTTATTGGTTCTCTTCGTTTTAGTACTGCAATTATAAGCATAGTTGCAAGTGAACCTGATAAAATTGCAAATAAATATCCTGATGGGTTTCCCATAAATGGAATTACAAAGATTCCGCCATGTGGAACTTGAAGCGTACAGCCTAAGGACATAGATACATTTCCTGCAAGCACTGAGCCTAAGAAACACGATGGTAAAATCGCCAAGGGGTCAGCCGCAGCATAGGGGATAGCTCCTTCTGTTATAAAGCACAGCCCTAAAACATAGTTTACTGCACCGGATTTTCTCTCTGCGTCTGAAAATTTACTTTTAAAGAAGGTTGTTGCAAGTGCTATGCCGAGCGGAGGTGTCATGCCACCAGCCATAACCGCTGCCATAACATCATATTTACCCATAGTAAGTGAAATTGTTCCATAGAGATACGCAGCCTTGCTGAGAGGACCGCCCATATCAAGAGCCATCATTCCGCCGAGAACGGCACCAAGCATTATTCTAGCATTTCCGTCAAGCATATTCAAATCATACATTAAATATTCATTTAATAGCGAGGCGAATGGATTTATAGCACCCATAACAAAACCTATTACAATCATACCTGCAACAGGATATATCAAGACCGATTTTATGCCAGCTATACTTTTTGGGATATGTGAACATAGACGCTCTAAGAACCACATAAAAATACCAGCGAAAAATCCTGCAAATAACGCACCAATAAAGCCAGAAGGTACGCCGCCTTGAGGATTAGTGAAGGTCATACCTATATTTGCCATAAGACCTCCGACAGCACCGATAGCAAGACCCGGTCGGTCAGCAATACTCATGGCGATATAGCCTGAGAAAATCGGTATCATACATTGAAAGGCATATTCTCCAAGAGTATTTAAAAATGCGGAAACCTGTGTTCCTGTACCAAATACACCAAAATCAAGTGCGGAATTTCCAAGCATTATCATATCTAAAAAATATGACAGTGCGTGTAATATACCACCACCAATGGCGAAGGGAAGCATATATGAAACACCACTCATAAGGTGCTTATAACATTTATGTGCAATAGTTTCGTGCATTGGTATGGACGGCTTACTTATATATTCACTTCCTGATGTATCACCTTTATATTTATAAAGCTCTTTATTGCTGAGAGCGGCTTTTATAGTTTCCTTTGGCTTTCTTAAACCATCAGTAACAGAAGTTATAAAAACACGCTTGCCATTAAAGCGTTCCATATCAACATTTTTATCAGCGGCTATGATTATGACTTCGGCTTTCTCTATTTCTTCATCAGTTAAAACATTTGCCGCACCAGCAGAGCCATTTGTTTCAACCTTTATAGAATAGTGCATTTCTTTTGCAGTCTTTTCGAGGGCTTCTGCCGCCATATATGTATGTGAGATTCCCATAGGACAGGCGGTAACAGCAAGAATTTTATAGCCTTTATTTTCTTCTATGGGCTCTGGCTTTTCCGAAGCTCCATCTGGGAAAAGCTTATCCTCTAATTTATCTATGAAATCTATGAATTCGGCGGGAGTTTCAACGGCTGTTAATGATGGAAAAAGGCTTTTATCCATCATAAGCGTTGCTAAATGAGAAAGCAAATTCATATGTTGTTTGCCATCATTGGGCATTGCTATCATAAATATAAGGTTTACAGGTTTACCATCGAGAGATTTAAAATCTACACCATCTTCAACTGTCATAGCAGTTATGGCAGGTCTTTTAACTGCTTCTGTCATAGCGTGGGGAATAGCCATACCACCACCAATGCCAGTGCTTGTACTTGCTTCACGCTCTAAAACAGCTTTTCTGAATGAATCTTTGTCATTCAGGTTGCCAAGCCTGAAATGACATTCAACAAGAGTGTTGATTACTTCTTCTTTTGATTTTGGTTTACTTTTAAGTAAGATACCATCTTCATTCAAAAGGGAAGAAATTCTCATAGGGTCGCCTCCTTATAAAAATATGGCGTTAATATAGTAATTTGTATCTATATTACCATAAATTATGATGTAATCCAAGCGTTTTTTACAAAAATCGTTTAGGCGTAAAGGGCTATTATGAGAATTAATAGAAGCTTGATGATTAATTTATAATAATTTTGAGAAAATCTGTAAGCTTACGAGTAATTTCTTACTTTGAATGAATAAAATTCTGACAACAATAATATAATGGCTAATAAAGAATTTTCGGAAGGGAGCTTGAAAATAATGGACTGGCACGCTCAATCCTCAGCTGATGTAATAAAAACTCTTAAAACAAACGAAAAAAACGGACTTTCGTCTGCCGAAGCTAAAAAAAGACTTGAAAAATATGGGAAAAACCGCCTGCATGAGCCTAAAAAGCCATCTCTATTTGCTAAATTTATAGCACAGTTTTCTGATTTTATGGTTCTTATACTCTTAGCTGCGGCTGGAGTTTCATTTGTAACCGCCATAATCGAGGGAACTGGAGATTTCATCGACCCTATAATGATTTTACTTATTGTTGTAATAAACGCTGTAACAGGCGTTATTCAAGAAAATCGAGCGGAGAAAGCTATTGAAGCACTTAAAAGGTTATCCGCACCACACGCAAAGGTTATTCGTGACGGTAAAGAAAAAAGTATTTTATCAGAGGAGGTCGTTCCGGGAGATATTCTTGTACTTGAAACTGGCGATATTCTTTGCTGTGACGCAAGAATAATATCCGAAGCATCTCTTAAGTCTGAGGAATCATCTCTTACAGGAGAAGCTGTTCCGTCTGAAAAAAGTGCCAATATAATCTGTGAAAAATCTGCACCTATCGGTGACAGACACAATATGCTTTTCTCTACTGGAATTATATCCTCGGGAAATGCCCTTGCTGTTGCTGTTGAAACAGGTATGCGAACTCAAGTAGGAAAAATCGCCAAAATGATAAATGATGAGGAAAGCCCTAAGACCCCACTTCAGAAAAGTCTTGCGAAAACTGGTAAAATGCTCGGTATAGGTGCTATTGCAATTTGTATAATTATTTTTGTGCTCGGCTTATTACAGCAAATTTCGCCACTTAATATGTTTATGATTTCAATAAGCCTTGCTGTTGCGGCTATTCCTGAGGGCTTGCCTGCGGTAGTTACAATAGTTCTTGCACTTGGCATAAAGAAAATGGCGGCAAGACGGGCAATAGTCCGCAGAATGCCAGCTGTTGAAACGCTCGGCAGAGCAAATGTCATATGTTCAGATAAAACAGGCACTCTTACACAAAACAGAATGACTGTTACACGCTTAGAACTTCCGAAGGGTTCGGCAAGCTTTAATTCTCCCGAAGGCGTATTTGCTCTTTCTTTATGCACACTTTGTAATAACAGCCGTATCAGCTCTGACGGTACGGTCTCAGGCGACCCCACCGAGGGAGCTTTGGTTCTTGTGACCCTGAAGGCTGGTCGTAAAAAAGAAAAGCTTGAACAGGAGCTTCCTCGTGTAAAGGAATTTCCTTTCGATTCAACAAGAAAGCGTATGACCACTGTCCATAAACTAAAAAATGGTGGTTATCGAATTATCACAAAGGGTGCTCCTGATATGTTGCTTCCGCTGTGTTCGGCAAGTTCAGACGGCAGAGGTATGACCGAAATTTCCCGAAAAGCTGTCATTTCAAAAAATGAAGCTATGGCATCAGACGCTTTAAGAGTTCTTGCAGTTGCTTATCGTGATACAGCCACTATTCCCAAAACTGCTGATGAGGCTGAAAAAGGCTTGATTTTCACAGCGCTTATCGGAATGATAGACCCTCCTCGCCCAGAGGCAAAGCACGCTGTTGCAAGATGTAAAACCGCTGGAATTAAGCCTGTTATGATAACAGGCGACCATATCGCAACTGCAAAGGCTATTGCAAAGGATTTAGGCATTTTTTCTGGGAATGATAAAGCTATGACTGGTGTGGAGCTTGATAAAATTTCAGACGAAGATTTGACAAGAAACATTTTTTCATATTCGGTTTTTGCAAGGGTTTCGCCTGAACACAAGGTGCGAATTGTAAAAGCTTTTCGTTCGGCATCTGCCGTTGTAGCTATGACTGGTGACGGTGTTAATGATGCTCCTGCACTCAAAGCTGCCGATATAGGCTGTGCTATGGGTATTACTGGAACAGATGTCGCAAAGGGTGCGGCTGATATGATTCTTACTGATGATAATTTTTCAACAATAGTAGAGGCGGTTTCTGAAGGTAGAGGTATATATGAAAACATCAAAAAAACTGTTCATTTTCTGCTTTCAAGCAATATTGGCGAAATTATAACTGTATTTACGGCATTTCTTTTAAGACTTCCGTCACCGCTTTTTGCTATTCAATTACTATGGGTAAACCTCGTAACTGATAGCTTGCCCGCACTTGCTCTTGGTGTTGAGCCTACTCCTCAAGACATTATGGAACGCAAACCAAATGATGCAAAAAAGAGCCTTTTCGCTGACGGAATGATTTTCAACATTGCCATAGAGGGCTGTTTTATTGGTGCATTATCATTTCTTGCCTTTACTATTGGCAGAGTTTTCTTCGATAATGGTGGTGAACCTGTTGTTGGCAGAACTATGACCTTTGCTTCACTTAGTCTTTGCCAGCTTATACACGCTTTTAACATAAAAAGCGAACAATCAATTTTTAAGGGTGGATTATTCACCAACCCAAAGTTAATTTTATCTTTTATAATCGGAGTTATAATGCAAGTTTCAGTTATATCAATACCAGCTTTAGCAACGATTTTTAAAGCTGTACCTCTTTCACCTGTTCAATGGCTTATAGTTGCGGGCTTATCGTTTATACCGCTTGTTGTAGTAGAGATTGAAAAGTTTTTTCAACATAAAACAACAAAGCATAAAGTTCCAACCTTAATTCATACTAAATTTAAATCGACACTTTAACTAAACCGACTACCCTAAGACACTCAAAAATTTTGCTTAAGCTTTTTTAAAAGCTTGCAGGGCTGAGGGACGGAGTCCCTGATGGGTTTTAAGGGCAACACCCTTAACATTCTTTGCTCTTTGAGCGGTGGATTTTGTCCACCGCTTAATTTCGTTTGTAAGTAACATTAGTAAAAAGTGCGGATATTGTCTGCTTATTTGATATTAATGGTTTCGTCCTTAAAACCCATCAAAGGCTCTGCCTTTGGAATCCGCAAAGCCTAAACATTAAGCGCCTTAAAAAGTCCGTCAACTAAGCCATAATCAATATTTTTTATAAGTCTTCTTGACATTATAAATTTTAATGACTATACTTGTATCACAACACTAATACATGTTTTAAGGAGATGATACGGAATGTTTAAGCTGAAAAAGTATCTTAAGCCGCATATCGTTGCGATAATTCTTGCAATACTTTTTCTCTTTGGCGAGGCTGTCTGTGAGCTTGTACTTCCAAACCTGATGTCCGATATAGTCAATGTCGGTATTCAGAATACAGGTGTAGAAAATGCCTCCCCAGAAGTAATCAGTACTGACGGTATGACGCTTCTGAAACCTTTTATGAGCGATAATTCAAAAAAGCTCATAGAAAAATCCTATAAGCTGGTTGAGAGCGGAACAGATTCTGCCAAGGACTATGAAAATGCTTACCCAATCCTAAAAGAAAGCGGAAAAGGCGTCTATGTCCTTACAGATTATTCTAATAGGTCTGCTCTTGATGACATCTTTGGAAAAGCGAGTGTAGCACTTATTGCTATGATGCAGGATTTTGCAAAGCAAGGAAATACATCAGCAAGCTCAAGTAAAGATATGGATATATCAAATGCTGATATAACAGAAATGTATAAAATAAATCCTATGCTTTCTATGATACCTCAAGCTAAGTTGGATGGATATATCAATGATAGCAATAATGCTGATAATCAGATTATAAACACTGTTGGCTGTGCAATGACCAAGCTTTTTTATAAGGAAGTTGGCATTGATATGGGACTGTATCAGTTCAACTATATCGCTAAAATTGGTGTATATATGCTTTTGATAACACTTGCAGGTGGTATCTTCGCTATTTTGGTTAGTCTTATAGCATCAAAGGTTGCCGCAGGTGTTGCCAAAGACCTTAGACGAGATTTATTCCAAAAGGTTGAAAGCTTCTCAAATCGTGAATTTGATAGTTTTTCCACCGCTTCCCTCATAACAAGAACAACCAACGATATTACACAAATTCAGATGTTTGTTGTTATGGCAATAAGACTTATCTGCTTTGCACCTATTATGGGCATAGGCGGTATGATTATGGCATTACAGCAGGGCGTTTCACTTAGTTGGATAATTCTGCTTGCTATTGTACTATTAATTATTGTAATGGTTGTAATATGTATAGTTGCTCTGCCGAAATTCAAATCTATACAGAAAATGGTAGATAAGCTCAACCTCGTAACCCGTGAGAGCCTTACAGGTATGATGGTTATTCGTGCATTTGGCACACAGAAGAACGAAGAAGAACGCTTTGATAAAGCTAATAAAGACTTAACCTCAGTAAACCTCTTTGTTAATAGGGTTATGGTCATACTTATGCCAATCATTACACTTATTATGAATGGTGTTACACTTTTAATTGTGTGGGTAGGTGCTCATCAAATTGAAGCCGCTCAAATTCAGATTGGTGATATGATGGCATTTATGCAATATGGAATGATTATTATAATGGCATTCCTTATGATTTCAATGATGTTTATTATGATTCCAAGAGCATCTGTTTCCGCATCTCGTATAGCAGAGGTTCTTGAGAGTGAGCTTTCTATTAAAGACAGCAAAAATCCAAAATCTCTCGGAGAAAATTCAAAGGGTGAAATTTCTTTCAATAATGTTTCATTTAAGTATGGAAATGCAGAAGATAATGTCATTGAGAATATAAGCTTTACCGCAAAGCCTGGTCAAACGACCGCCTTTATCGGCTCTACTGGTTCAGGTAAATCTACACTTGTAAATCTTATTCCAAGATTTTATGATGTTACAGCTGGTTCAATCACTTTTGATGGTATTGATATTCGAGATATAACCCAACACGAGCTTAGAAGTAAAATCGGTTTCGTACCACAAAAGGGTGTGCTTTTCTCTGGTGATATAGCATCTAACCTCCGTTATGGTAAGAGAGATGCAAGTGATAGCGAAATTGCCGAAGCTGCTAAAGTTGCTCAGGCAGAGGACTTCATAAATTCCAAGCTTGAAAAGTATGAATCACCTATCGCCCAAGGTGGAACGAATGTTTCAGGTGGTCAGAAACAGAGACTTTGTATCGCAAGAGCCTTAGCTAAAAAAGCTCCTGTATATATCTTTGATGATAGCTTTTCTGCACTCGATTTCAAGACTGATGCCGCTCTCAGAAAAGCCCTTAAAAAATATACAGGCGACTCAACAGTTTTGATTGTTGCACAGAGAATAAGTACAATTATGGACGCTGAACAAATTATTGTTCTTGACGAAGGCAAGATGGTGGGCAAGGGAACTCACAAAGAGCTTATGCAAAGCTGTCCAACCTATCGTGAGATTGCTTCATCACAGCTAAATGAGGAGGAATTAAAATGAGCGAAAAAGTAAATAATTCACCTCAGAAACACAGAGGTCCTATGGGCAGAGGGCCTATGGGAGCTGTTGAAAAGCCTAAAAATTTCAAAGGCAGTACAAAAAAGCTTTTAAAATATATGGGCAAATATAAAGGCAGAGTATCGCTCGTTATTATATTTGCGATATGCTCGACAATATTTAACATTGTTGGTCCTAAAATCTTAGGAAATGCAACTACAATCCTCGCAAATGGTCTTATGTCATCATTCACAGGAAGTGGCGAAGGAATCGACTTTATAGGAATAGGAAATATAATTCTCTGGCTTATAGGACTTTATATAGTGAGTGCTTTATTCTCTTATATTCAGGGCTTTATTATGACAGATGTTTCTATGAAAGTAACCTACAATCTTAGAAAAGATATTTCAAAGAAGCTCAACAAACTTCCTTTGAAATATTTTGATGGAACAACAAACGGCGAAGTTCTTTCAAGAATAACCAATGATATAGATACCCTCAGCCAATCGCTGAATCAGAGTCTGACACAGATTATAACCTCTGTTACCTCTCTGATTGGTATTATTATTATGATGTTCTCGATTAACTTCTATATGACACTAATCACACTTTGCATAGCACCTATTTCTTTTATCTTTATTATCGCAATAATCAAGAAATCTCAAAAGCATTTTAAGAATCAACAGGAATATCTCGGCAATGTAAACGGCCATGTTGAAGAAATGTATGGCGGTCATACAGTTGTTAAAGCTTTCTGCGGAGAAGATGAATCTCTCGAAACCTTTAATAAATATAACGATAAGCTTTATGAGTCCGCATGGAAATCACAGTTTCTCTCTGGAATTATGCAGCCAATTATGAACTTCGTTTCCAATATAGGTTATGTCGGAGTTTGTATTCTTGGCGGTTATCTTGCAGTAAGTCAGGGCTTGGCTGTCGGTGATATTCAAGCTTTTATGCAGTATGTAAGACAGTTTACACAGCCTATTATGCAGATTGCAAACATTTCAAATGTTTTGCAGCAAACTGTTGCCGCTTCTGAAAGAGTTTTCGAGTTTCTCGAAGAAGATGAAGAAATTCCAGAATCCGACCACCCAATCACAATTAACGAAAGTGATAAGCCAGACTCAGAGCTTAATGTCACAATCGAGGGCAGTGTTCAATTTGCTCATGTTCATTTTGGATATACAGACGATAAAATCATAATAAATGATTTTTCAGCTATTGTTGAACCTGGACAAAAAATTGCTATTGTCGGACCTACTGGTGCTGGTAAAACAACTATGGTCAAACTTCTTATGAGATTCTATGATGTCAACGAGGGTGCTATTCTTGTTGATGGTTATGATATTCGAGATTTCAAGAGGAACGATTTAAGGTCACTCTTTGGAATGGTTTTGCAGGATACCTGGCTTTATAGCGGAAGTATTAAGGATAATATCCTCTACGGCAACCTTAAAGCCTCCGATGAAGATGTCATTAAAGCAGCTAAGGCAGCACAGGCTGACCACTTCATCAGAACACTTCCTGGTGGATACGATATGGTTCTCAACGAAGAAGCCAACAATGTATCGCAGGGTCAGAAACAGCTTTTAACTATTGCGAGAGCAATTCTTGCCGACCCTAAGATATTGATTCTTGATGAAGCAACAAGTTCTGTTGATACAAGAACAGAGGTTCTCATTCAAAAGGCTATGGATAATCTTATGAAGGACAGAACAAGCTTTATAATCGCACATAGACTTAGTACCATCAGAGATGCTGACTTAATACTTGTTATGAATAACGGTGACATTGTCGAGCAAGGAAATCATAATGAGCTTATGGCTAAAAACGGTTTCTATGCTAATCTGTATAATAGCCAGTTTGCAGGTGCGACTAACTAAAACTTTAGCTAACGTACTTCCCCAAGACAATTAAAAGTTTTGCTCAAGCTTTTTCAAAAGCTTGCAGGGTTGAGGGACGGAGTCCCTCATGGGTTTTAAGGGCAACGCCCTTAACATTCTTTGCTCTCTAAGCGGCGGACATAGTCCGCCGCTTATTTCTTTTGTTAGCAATATTAGTCAAAAAGGGGGGCGGACATAGTCCGTCCCCCTTTAAGGAGTAAGAGATGTTAAGGGCTTCGCCCTTAAAACCCACCAAAGGCTCTGCCTTTGGAATCCGTGAGCCTTTAAAAAGGCTCAAGCGAAACTTTTAATTGTCTTGGGAAAGTGCGTTAGTTAATCGGTAGCTCATTGGTAATTTAGTTATCCGCGGCAACGGATTTTCCTAATTCACTACGAGCGAGACTTGTCGAGCGATTACGCGTCTTGGGAGCGGCGGCTCGCCGCCTTGATCTAAACTTTAATTGTCTTAGAGAAGTTTATCAACTAATCTATCTCAAGTATTTGTGGTTGAAGTTTCTCTGCTTGGTTTATCTGGTGGTGTCATTCCCGAATTTTCGCCATTTGGCATTTGTGGAGGATTTCCGTCAGGAGGATTGCCATTGTTGCCTCTGCCAAAACCGTTAGGCTTATTGCCACGCATTCCGCCACCGCCGAAGCCATTTGAGCCATTAGAATATACTGTCGAACTCATTTCTATATCATAGCTTTCACTACCAACAGTAAACTTGTATGCTCCGCTCTTTGTAATCTTAGCTGAGCTTATCACAACAGAGCTAAACTGCTTTGTTGATGTATAGGAAAGAATTTCATTTCCGCTCGAATCAGCAAGTGTAATCTTTTCGCCGGCGGAATGACTGCTTGAAAGATTATATAAAATAGAGCATTGAGTTGAGCTATCTGAGAATCCCTGTACCATTCCTGAACTACCAACTGCAACGAAAGTTCCACCGCTGATAGTTGCTGTGCCGTCATAATCCAAAGCACCGTTACCGTCATTTGTAGGACCGTTTACATAAATTTCGCCACCCTCAATTATGAGATTGCTGTTAGAATCAAGTCCGTCACCAGAGGCATCAACTGTAACCTTACCGCCTGTAATCTTTATATAAATATCAGAATTTTCGGTAAAGCTGTTTTGTCCCATTCTTCCGCCCATAGAAGAGCTGTCACTGCCACCTGCGGAATTTATTCCGTCATCGCTTGCAGTAAGTTCTATTGTACCGCCATTTATAGTTACATTAGAACCCTCAATGCCTTCATAGCTTTTCTCTATAACAATATTACCGTTGTTAATAACTGTTGAGGTATCAGCGTGTATGCCGTCATCACCAGATTTAAGATTAAATGTTCCGCTCTCTATGGTAACATTAGAATTTGAGTGAATGGAATCGTCCGAGGTATCTGCGGTAATAGTTGCATTGCTGATTTTTATATCACCGCCTGCTTTAAGACCCTTTGCACTTGCAGTATCTTCTTCCGTTGTAGATGAATCCTCTTGTCCCCACCTACCCCATTGAGGATTGTCCTTACCTCTAGAGGTCTTTGAGGAATTTTCGCTTCCGCCACCAGTTTTAAGATTAATTTCGCCTTTTTCTATTGTAAGCGTCGTTTCTGCCTGAATAGCGTCAGTTGTCGATGTTATGTTGATTTTTCCACCACAGATATAAATATATCCCTTTGAAGTATCCTCACTGTTGTTAGATTTAATACCGTCACCCTCGGACTTAATTGTAATATTGCCGTCCGCAATTTTAACGCAGTCCTTACCGCAAATACCATTATTTTTTGCATTAACAGTAATCGTACCGCCTGTAATCACCAAATCATCTTTTGAAACGATGCCATTTTTCATATTTCCGTTGACGGTCAGAGAACCACTGCCGTTTATAGTCATATCCGCTCTGCTGAAAATAGCTGCATCAACATTGCTTTCATCGTCTGTAAGGTCTGTATAAGAAGTACCGTCTGTTATAGTATTTTTAGTACCGTCTTTGATGGTGATAAAAACCTTATCCGCAGATTTTATAAATATCGGTGAATGTGTTGTGCATTTTATCGTAAAGCCGTTCAGAACAAGCTGAACCTTTTCACTATCCGTAACATTTACCACTATTCTGCCCTCATCTATTGAACCGCTCAGTACATATGTACCCTCCTTGTTGATTGTAAGCACACCGTCTTTAGCCGTTGCACCACTTCCACTTATGTTAAATTTACTTCCGCTGCAAGAAATTTTAACTGCATCTGTTTCTTCATAACCAACATCCATATCACGAGCAGTAAAGTTTGCATTTACAGATTCCGCTTTAACTGTCTTGCTCGATTCCGAACTACTTGAGCTTGTAGTAGTTTTACTGCTTTCAGAAGTAACAGAAGTTGTCTGTGACGAATCGCCTGAACAGCCCGCAAAGGCTGAAACTATAATAAGTGCGGACATTAATACCGCAAAAATTCTTTTACCTTTCATTTCAATCAATCTCCTTTATCATAAATTATAATGTTTCCTGATTAAAAGCCGCTCTGCAACAAGAGATTTCAAGATTACCATTTCTGCAGCGAAGGTCATCTATAAATTGCTTTTCTTGGCTCTGCTCTTTAAGTATAACTATGTATCTAAGCTTATAAAGGCTTCCCATATTTGCAGTCTTTACTTCTACAAGTTCATTTGACTTTGTATACTGCTCAAGAAGCTCATCAAAAACGCCTGTATAATCTAAGCTTTCAGGAATAGTAATTCTAAGCTCCTTCTTAACAGAAGTCTTATCACCGATTTTGATAAAGCTAAAGATAAGCTGAATTGTACAAATAACAACAGCCAAAATTCCTGCAAGGAGAAGATAACCCATACCTGTTGCAAGGCCTACTGCCATTGCTAAGAATATATTGCAAATTTCCTTTGCACTTCCTGGCACAGAACGGAAACGAACCAAATTGAAAGCTCCCATTACTGCAATTCCCGCACCGATACTGCCATTCACAAGCATTATAACTACTTGTACGATTGCAGGAAGCAGAGCAAGCGTCATAACAAAGCTTTTTGAAGTTGAATTTCTGAAGGAATGAACAAATGCAATAATCAATCCAAAAGCTATTGATGCACCAAGACAAAGGAAGAATGAACCCTCTGTAAAACTCACTGTTGACTGATTTGATAATACGCTGTTAAAAATATCCATTATAATCTCTCCTTATGCTAATTTCTTAATTTTTTGAACATTTTCAAGTTCAGATGTATTTTGTTTTTTCAACGAATTTATGTATCCCGTACCATACTTAGAAAATGACGACGGAAAAATTTTTAATCTATCTAACTCATCTGCAAGCCAAAGTGGCATTGCATATGGTGTTTTAACTTCCATAATATAAAGCCCGTCCTGAAGAATTTTTTCTCCCCATATTCCGTCAGCTAATGAAAGCCTTTCTTCTCTGATAAGTGGGTTACTATCAAAGGTAATTCTCAAGGTTGAATCTTGAATACCGCCATAAGAATCCCTCTCATAGCTTACAAACATTGCTGGCTCTATGCCTTCGTAATATTTCAATGCCCATGCAAGCTCTTTTTCAATCTGTGTTTTCGGCAAAAGCTTACCAGAAAGAAACATTTCCGCCTCACGAAGTGTCATAGCTGTACGGCGTTTATAAACTACACCACGATATTTTTTCTTTAGTTCTATAAAAACCTTATCATCGACATTCGGTGTACCATAACTGCGAAGTCTTAGCTTTTCTTTATATATAGGCTTTTCAATAGAGTTGCGAATCATTAACCTTGACGGGGTATCATAATATATACTGCAAATAGTGCTATGAAAATATTTATCCTTTGCGAGATACGGCTTTGCAGTTTCAAGGATTTTTTGTTTTTGCCGAGATGTGAGAATATATTTTTTCTCATATCTTTTAAAGATACTTTGGAATTGGCTCATAATATCTCATCTCCTAATAGGTTGGTTTGTTTTCTATGTCTATATAATAATTGTCCCTGTCTCTTATACACATCTACGAGCCCA
>ENA-UAMB01001117-UAMB01001117.1-human-gut-metagenome-genome-assembly--contig:-NODE-1117-length-14268-cov-10.113206_pt1 | contig 14268 bp, 19 predicted proteins | sample MGYA00243707_ERZ654484 | MGnify/ENA primary metagenome ERZ654484 (study PRJEB26926, sample SAMN06164464) | human gut metagenome | biome: ENVO:00009003; feature: ENVO:2100002; material: ENVO:00002003... | reverse complement strand
CGAGATACTGATCGGTCTCGTGGGCTCGGAGATGTGTATAAGAGACAGATAAATTAATAATATTATTATATGCCTTTTATAAAAAAAAGTCAAGGGCTGTCATATAAAAATACTCACTCGTCATAAGTTTTTGTACATATCAGCACATAAAGCAGCCCTGAAAACGTGCATTTTTACACCTTACCTATGCCGTTATATATAATAAGCACTGAAAAGCATGAAAAATCAGAATAATACTAAAGCGTTAAAAAGAGGTTAAAATTTTTGGTATTCCTTGAAATCTCCATATATGTGTAGTATAATGTAATCAAGAAAATGCGACAGTTGTATAATAATCGGGGAACAATTGTCACTCTCAGGGAAAGAGGATATATATGCAAAAGATATTTTATGTTTCAAGAAATGAGGATAAAGCCCATGATGGAAAAGCCCCGGATATGGACAGATTTCAGCGAGTTGAAAAGCTCAACAGTCTGATCGCGGCAGGCTGGGCTATAAAGGAAATGAAAAGCGAAAACAACAGCACATTCTTTGTGCTTGAGAAAGCAGACTAGACTTAAAATGGACGATATCGAGCCGTATCCTGTCAATAACACAGACACGTTGTTTTGTAGGGGACGGCGCCCTCGACGTCCCGCTCACTCACCAGGTCTTTCAACAAACTTATAGGACGGTAGCCCCACCGTCCTTTTTTATGTGCAGATAAATTTTGCGAAAACGTTTTATGGGTATTGCATTTCAGAGAGAAATATTGTATAATTAATGTAATCGTTTTAGCAAAAACAAATAATACTATACATATTATAAAGGAGTAAAAAATATGGCTTATGTAATCGGCGTAGACTGCGGCACAAGCGGCACTAAGACGGTGCTTTTTGACGAAAAGGGCTCTGTTATCTCTTCTGTAACTATCGAATATCCAATGTATCAGCCTAAAAACGGCTATGCAGAGCAAGACCCTGCTGACTGGGCAAACGCAATGATAAACACTATCAAGGCTGTTATGACCAAAAGCGGCGTAAATAAAGAGGACGTTGCAGGTGTTGGTATCTCAGGTCAGATGCACGGACTTGTTATGCTCGACAAGGACAACAACGTGCTTAGAAAGTCCATAATATGGTGCGATCAGAGAACTGCCGCAGAAGTTGAAGAAATGAACGAAAAGCTAGGCAGAGAAAAGCTCATCAAGATAACAGCAAACCCTGCCCTCACAGGCTGGACGGCTGCGAAAATCCTTTGGGTAAAGAACAACGAGCCTGATATATATGAAAAGTGCAGACACATTCTTCTGCCAAAGGACTATCTGAGATTTATCCTCACTGGCGAATATGCAACAGAGGTTTCCGACGCAAGCGGTATGCAGCTTCTTGACGTGCCAAACCGCTGCTGGTCAAAGGAAGTCTGCGATATGCTTGGCATTGATATGTCAATGCTGGGCAAGGTTTACGAGTCATGCGAGGTAACAGGCAAGGTCACAAAGAAAATGGCTGAGCTTACAGGACTTAAAGAGGGTACTATAGTAGTAGGCGGAGCAGGCGACAATGCCGCTGCGGCTATCGGAACAGGCGTTGCAGAGGACGGTAAGGCGTTCACAACTATCGGAACATCAGGCGTTGTATTCGCACACACTTCTTCTATCTCTATCGACCCAAAGGGCAGAGTTCACACCTGCTGTGCAGCAGTACCGAACGCATGGCACGTTATGGGTGTTACACAAGGCGCAGGACTTTCGCTGAAATGGTTTAGGGATAATTTCTGCAATGCAGAGAAAGAAACAGCAAAGTGCATGGGCGTTGACGAATATTATCTCATGGATAAGGAAGCAGAGAAAGTGCCTGTTGGTGCAAACAGACTTCTCTATCTGCCATATCTCATGGGCGAAAGAACACCGCATCTTGACCCTGACGCAAGAGGAGTATTCTTCGGACTTTCCGCAATGCACACAAAGCGTGATATGCTGAGAGCAGTAATGGAGGGCGTATCCTACTCCCTGAGAGATTGCGTTGAGGTATTCAGAGAAATGGATATCAACGTGTCTGACATGATGGCATGCGGAGGCGGCGGAAGCTCACCGCTGTGGATATCAATGCTCGCAGATCTTTACAACTGCCCTGTAAAAACAGCTTCATCGAAAGAAGGTCCAGCCCTTGGCGTAGCACTTCTTGCAGCAACAGGCGCAGGCATTTACTCATCAGTACCGGAAGCTTGTAAGGCAGTAGTAAAGACCGACAAGGTACAGCAGCCTGAAGCAGAGCGAGTACCTGAGTATGAGAAATACTACAAGCTTTACACAGAGATCTATCCTGCACTGAAAGCAGAATTTGCAAAGCTTGCGAAGATGTAATATAAAACCAAAAGCTCCGATTTGCCGTCGGAGCTTTTTTGTATTAGAATATTTTGACAACTAAAAAAACGGCTCTCCACAATAGCGGAAAGCCGTTTTTTACATACTGGTCGGAGTGACCGGATTTGAACCGACGACCTCTACCACCCCAAGCCCACGCACGAAGTGCGTAGGGTGTTTTTTTATGTCCGAAGCATTAAATGTTGAGGGTGCAGGGCGCATAAAGCTGTGCTGTGCGCCCTGCCTGCCCCCTGCCTGAGTGGCGGTCGCCAAAGTTTTGAACGCAGTGAAAAACTTTGTGTGACATCGCCACGCGCCCACCTCTGGGGTGCAGGTCTGCACACTGTCGTAAGGCTTTGCGTTCCCTTTGTTCTGATTGTGTTATATCGGAGTGACAAACAAGCACCGCTTCTCAACATTATTCCGTAGTGGTTAGTATTTTGTATTCTCGCCGATTAGGCGACGGCTTGAAGTGTGGATTGTGATTTGTTATCCGTCTTTGTCTTGGTTTATCTTGATGATGATTTGCCCTAGCTTCACAAGCGTTTCATTTTGCTGTTTCAATAGTTCCGCCTGTTCCTTATTTCTCTTAGTAATTTCGTTTACAGTTTTGCAAAGGTCAAGAAATTTGCAGATTAGATAAATAATAAGCAAAAAGATTAACGCATCTATGATAATTCGTCCTATAAGTATATATGCTAAAGTTTTGTCTAAACCAAACATTTATTTTCCCTTTATTTTTACTATTGCATTATTGTTATTGTTTTGATTTATGTTAATTTTTCCGTTGTTCTCTTGATAACTTTCTACATACTTTTTTAGTATGTATTCAATCTGTTTATTTTTACTTCTTCCCTCGCTTTTGGCAATTTCAACAAGTTTATTGTTCAATTCATCAGAAATTCTTAACATAAAGCTTGTTGTTTCCATTGTATCACCTCCATACCATTATAGTACCACAAATTTCACAAAAAATCTAGTATCATTTTGGTAACTATTTATATTGACAATATGGTATCATTATGGTATCATTTAATTGTTATCAAAGTGGTATCAAAATAGTACATTTTTAAGGTATTGCAATGATAATCGTAAGTGTCCCATGGAATTTTTTTAAATTAAATTTATTTGAGTGAAGCGAAAAGAAATTTAAGTTAAAAAAATAGGCAATGGAATTCATGAGCAAAGCGAATGAAGTCGCTTGCCGTTCCGCCCCAGCGCCAGCAGGGGCAAAAGGGACACGAAAAAGAAACACAAAGAAAAAGGCACGAGGAAAAGCCGAAAAACCTCAGAAAGGAAAAAAACATGAAAACAACTATTGTAGGCTGGACAAAAAAGAAAGCATTTAACGGAGTAATAGAGGGCAAGCAGATCAACAGCCCCGAAAAGGTCGTATTTCAGCTTCTGCAGGAAGTTGATAACCCCGACTGTCACGGAAAAATGGTCGATACACTGAAAATACCGACCGAAAATGCAATCAGACTTAACGGAAATTCTGAGGATTTCAATAAGCTTCTCGGCTGTGATGTTATGCTGAACTATCAGATATTCAACGGACGTTCTCAGCTTGTTGATATCACCGTAATCAATGCAGACGGAACACTTCACCGCAACACAAAATAATAAGCGGTGAAACCGCTGTTATAAAAATTTAATAAGAAAGGAGTTTTGCTAATAATGGAAGCTGTAACAACAATGCTCAGTAATGCCGTTACTGTTTTTGGTTCTTGTTGGGATGCTATGACAAGCAACGTACCTATTGCAATTCTTGTAGGTCTGTCTCTTCTCGGCTCAGGTGCAGGACTTTTCGCAAAGTTCAGACACGCTGTATAAGCAAAACCATTTACATAAGCGGAGTAATTCAAATTGCTCCGCTTAATTTTTTTGAAAGGAAGTTGATAAATTGAGAAAAAAGATTAAGCAAGTGTTGTGTATGTTCTCTGCACTTGTTGTGATGATATGCTGTGCCGTTCCTGCGTTTGCTGATGATACAGTAACTAAAAATGACTTGTCAAGCGTTAAATGGAATATTGTTAGTAAATCTTCTGACATTCCGCACTTTACTGATGTTTATAATCGCTTTCAGTCAACTATCTCGAAATCCGATAATTATATAGCTGTCTATGGTAAAAAATCTGACGGAACATCAGAAACTAACATTCTTTACTTTGACCCTACTGCTATTGCATATTATAGCTTTACAAATAATTACTTTCTTTTTGGTTCTGTTTTTGCTTATGATTCACAGCGTTTTCTTTTTAAATTTGATTCCTCTGATAATAATACTGAATCTGTTGGTTATGGCGGTTGGAATGTTACAAAACCTAGTGGCTTTTCAAAACCTGAATGTCGTGCATTAATTAGTCTTAATGACTATATTCAATCAACAATTAAAGTTTATTTTCATACAAAAGTATATGATTTTGATGATTTAGAAAACGAGTTAGAACCTCCTGACCCTAACGCTGTTCCTGCTCCGTTTACTGTTACATATACACCCGAACTTTCATTGAATATGCAAAATAAAATTTACTATCCGTCAAAGGGTGGTGCTAATGCTGATGAAAACGGACTTGTTTCGGCTGAAAATAATAATATCAATCTTGATATTAAGCTTACATCTGAGTTTTTAAAAACGTTCAATGAAAAAGACTTAGGAAAAGCTTATGGCTCTGGCACTTATGCCGTTTTATGTTGTCTTTCAAAAAATCTTCTTAACGCTGGTGATGATTTGCAACGTTTCTTTGATGAAGATGTTGTGCTTTATGCTATGAACCACGACGGCAATTACTACAAGGGTCAAGATGATGAAAAAATTAAGTCTGACGGCTCTTCTTCTGACGATTTGAACAGTAATGATACTGTTGATACTTTTGAGCCGTATTTAACATTATATCAAGGTCGAACACCTATTTATACTATTCCTCGTGACGGCAAGATTACTGTATCTTTTGACCTCACTTCTATTGATTATAAAACACATGGTCTTACTGATGATAGCAAGCTTTATGTTAATGTTATCGGTGTATTTGTAAAGAATAACGGTCATGTTACTCCTCAGAATGGTGAAAAAACTGAGGACACAACATCTTCAACTTGGCTCGGCTCTTATGCCTATCAAGAAGATTTCACAAACCTTAAGACTTGTGAAAAGATTGATGATTTTGTAAAGTCTGTTGATGAAGAAACAGGCAAGCCCGAAACATTCAAGGCTTATCGTGTTTATTCTGTTATCTCCGACCCATTTTCTTATGAAAAGTTCCCTGATTATGTACCAAAAGTATATAAAGACAAGGACGGAAACACTTACAATCCCTCGACTACAAAGCTTAAGGATTTGTGTAATATCCCTCCGTCAAAGGTTACTGACGTTGACCTTGCCAAAGGTTCAGACGGTGTTATAAATGATGGTTCATATATGCAACCTGATGATTATAACAAGTACCTTGATAAGAAGAAAATCAATGCTAATTTCGGCTCTGTTGATTTCACGGATATAAAATCTATATTCAGTACAACGGGCACATATTGGGACTTTCTAACCGCTGCTCTTTCCTGCTTGCCGTCATGGTTTTATGCTGTGTTCTCTGCATGGTTTGTGCTTTTCTTAGCCATTGCACTTATCAAGCTTGTTATACCAGGGTGAGGTGAATTATGGATATAATACATGGTATTGAATTAGTTTTTAAATTCCTGATGAACTGTATGTCTTATACGTTTCCATTTGGGAAATACAGTTTTACTCTCGGCTCTGCTATTATAGGCGGTATGCTTTTATCAATCAGCTTGACGTTATTATATTTTATGCTTAGAAAGTAGGTTTATTATGTTAGTAAATATTGTTTTAGTTGTCCTCGTTGCTCTTATGGTCCTTTCACTTGTATGGCTCGTTAGGAGGTAGAATAATGCTTAACTTGGTTTTGTTTATACTCGTTGTCTGCTTTGTGGTTTGTACTTTAAGCGGTGTTATAGGTTTCTTCACTGACCTTAGTAACTTTAAAGCTGAACACGAGTTCAGCGGAAACAGAAAACAGCTTATAGAGTTTCTTATGTTCGGTGAAGATGTTGATATAAAATCCGTTCCTGCGGTTGAAACTGATGATAGTGAGGTGAATGATGATGAAAGTACACATAGTGTTTGATGAAAACAATCCATTTTTTCTTCTTTTGAAGTCAATGGGCTGTGATCTCTCGCAAGAAGTCATGAATAGATATGATGCTTTGCTCCTCGGCATGGCTTTTATATTTGCTGTGGTTATGCTCTGTATCTTCTGCAAGTTCTTTTATAATGTGATGATACGCATGACACGTTGTGCAAGTGCTGTGTAGGTGATTTGTTATGATTATATTTGACTACATAAAACAAATACCGCCCTTTATCGCCTATGAGATGTATGACCACCTTTTCGGTGCATACTTCAATAATTCCGCTATATTTCAAGGTTGGGGTATTCACCTTTATACAGGTAAATTCGGAACAGGTAAAACTTCAACCCTTGCTCAGATAGCATATAACTATTGCGTGCGTTATCCTCAGTTGTCTATACTTACAAACATCAATCTTCAAAATTTCCCTGAGTGGACGAACATTTATAAGCTTAATTCTGCTCAAGATATCTTGCACGCTCCTAAAAACTGCATTGTTGTGATTGATGAAATAGGCACTATTTTTAATTCTCGTGATTTTTCAGGCGGTAAAAGAGCCGTTCCTAAACCGCTTTTTCAGCACCTTTGTCAATGCAGAAAGCGCAAAATGATGATACTTGCAACAGTGCAACGCTTTAATCTGCTTGATAAACAGATACGAGATATAACGGCTACAGTGTCAACGTGCCGTGCTACATTCCGTCACCCTTATACACGCCTTATCAAAGTTAAGACTTATGATATAGACGAGTATGAAGCTTATACGGAAAATAAGTCATATATGCCGAAAAAGCTTTACAGCCGTTTGTATCTGCAGACAAATCAGAGCCGACATCTATATGATACTTCTCAGCTTGTTGATAATATGCTTGATAAGGAGTATATCAGCGATACGGAAATACTTGCCAATCGTGGAGTAGATGTTACAAGTGACATTATGCACGATAGAAAGTCAAGCAGAAGCCTGCGAAAAAGGCGTGGCGTATAGCCACGAGCGACCGCAGGGGCGAGCGCTTGCGCCGCCCTGCGGTGCGTGTGGCTATTACTTGATATTAGCCACAAAAAGCACTCACCTAATAAATGGGAGTTGATATAAATGCCCCTAAAAACGTCCTCTAAAGAGGTCAAGTGCAATACAAAGATAAAGGAATATCGCGACGGCAGTTACACTATAACACGTTCTGACCGACACATTTTTAAAGACCCTGCATTTGAGTATCACTGCAAGCATGAACATAGTATTGACGAACGTTCAAGACAAGAGCAACTTAAAACGGCTCGTGAAAATTACATATGTTATTTTGAGTATGAGGACGAAAACGGAAACATAACGCTTGATATGCTTGATACTCGCAAGTTTAAAGATAAGCAGTCACAAAGCGGTGAAGTTCGTTCCGATAGTGTTCAAAGAGCAAAGCAAAGTATCTTTGATATAGTTTATCAAAATGATTGGAAATACTTCCTTACTATTACCTTTAATGGTGATAACCTTGACCGTACAAACTCTAAAGAAGTCATAAAGCCTTTGAAAAAATGGCTTGAAAATGCAGTTAGTAGAAAAGGGCTTAAATATATCTTAGTTCCTGAGTTACACAAAAAAGGCGGTATACATTGCCACGCTCTTATAAACGATTGTGATTTCAAGTTCGTTGATAGTGGTACACGCCTTGTAAAGGGTCATGACAAGCCCCTTAAAATAGATACTATAAAGCGCCTGCATATATGTGATAAGCTCGGCTGTGATATATCTGATTTGCCTGTAGTGTATAATGTTTCTGATTGGCGCTATGGTTTTTCAACTGCTATTCAGACTTACGGACAGATGTCTAATTTAGCATTTTACGTCACAAAGTACATAACAAAGGACGTAAAAAAGATTTTTGGCAAGTTCTTCTGGAGTAGCAAGAACATTGTCCGCAAAACTAAAGAGATCTATTGCAATTCAGATTTCAAAGATGATTTGCCGATAGTCTCTCCCCCTCGTGCTAATGTCTGTTATCAGTATGAAAGTAGTTTCACCTTTTCAAGTCAAGTCGAAAAGAACTGCAATGATATACTTCAATATCTTAAAGAGAATGGAAATGATGATGTCCTATGATTTTTAAAGAATGGTTTGAGATGTTCTATAACGCATACTGCGTTGATGTGATAGCCTATGATTGCTATAAGGACTATTACTATATAAATCAAAAACACTTCGGTTATATAGCCGATATGGAGCTTCTGAGCGTAAAGCCTATTGATATTCAGAATTGTCTTAAATCCACCCTATCTTACAGTAATGACCGCCAAAGACGTTCATATTTCTTACTTAAACGTGTATTCCGTGAAGCTATAGTTAATGGTTATTGTGACAAAAACCCTTGCGACTATGTTAAACCTCCAAAACGTATAAAAAAAGAAGCTGAATATTTTAGCCCCGATAATCTCGTACATCTCTTTGATGATGATAGTAGAGTTTGCAGAATGTTTCAGCTTGACTTGTGGACAGGTCTCCGCCGTGGTGAACTTCTCGCCCTTAGTTGGGATAACATTGACCTTGATAATAGATATCTTAAAGTCTGTCAGACACTCGTACATACTTCATGCGGTGATAGGATTGTACAGACCACAAAATCTCGCCGTGATAGGCTTATCCCCTTGCATAGTAATGCAATAGCTATTCTTAATCAGATACGCTCTCAGGACGTCTCAAACGGCTTTCTGTTCGTTTCGCCTATAACTCATACAGTTATATCCCTTAGACGTTATAACAGGCTCTACAGAGCGTTCTATGAACAACAGAAAACAAAGTACCCTGATTTACAGTATCTCACCCCGCACAAGCTTAGACATAGCTATGCAACGTATCTTATTCAGTGTGGCGCAGATATCGAAACCCTCAGAGCATTGCTCGGACACGTTGATATAACAACTACCCAGCGTTATGTACATAGCAATTTCAACCAAATGTGCAAAGCTGTGAATAATCTCAAATTTGAATAATATATTACTTTAATTAGAAAGATGTGATTTTATGGCTTTTATCCCTATTATTTTATTTTTGCTTTTGATTTTAGTTCTTATTCTCATGTTCGTTGATGATTTTCTTTACTATGGTGATAATCTTGATATCTTGTTACCTTTGGCTTTGTTGTTAGCTTATATAAATCCTTTAATTGTCTGTGTGTTTTATAAATAATGAGTTACATAGAATAATCTCAAATTTGAATAATAAAGGAGTTTTTAAAATGAAAGAGTTTAATTTTTGGTGCAAGGAAAATACTGATTTCGGTAAGTGTGATAATAAGAAATGCGGTTTTTTTGAGTGCGGCTGTTATGGTTACTGTGATGAATGTGTTTATCATTTTACGGATTCAACTGTTTGTGAAAATTGTTCCGCCCCTCAATTTATGATAGATTATGCAAAACAGCAGGAAAATGATTAATAAAAAAATGCAGGGGCTTAATGCTCCTGCATATCTTTTTCGAGTAGTTCAATTATAAGGGCGTTCAGGCTCTTGCCTTGCCGTTCTGCATGGGCTTTGTATTCTTCTCGTTTGCCCTTTGGCATTCGTAAAGATACTTGGTCATATGCTTTTGAAATATATTTGCTTGTGGCTTTCTTTTGTGCTTCGCTTACCATGTTATCACCTCTTTGCTCTATTATATCATATAATTATAATGCTATCAATATACAATTTCAACATATAATGCTAGCAAATTTCATGCAAAATGCCTATTGATATATTGCTAGCAATATGCTATAATATATATAGTGAAAGAGATAAAGGTAACTTTCACAGCGGAGGAAATTGAAAGGAGTGAGGATAATGCAGAACATGCCTACAGCTACAGAACTTGCGATAAAGTATGCAAAGCGTGAACAGCTTAGAATTATTATCGAAAAGGCTTATAATATTCATGCTGATTGCGAATATGAAGCTTTATCAAAGCTGATTAACGAACTCAAACAAATGCTTGAAGAAGCATAAAAAAATGTAGTCGGCAATCCGTCAAAATACACCGACTACATATTCACACACAAACTCGGATATCCTCCGCTTTGTAAATCCGAGTATAACACAAATTTTACTAAATGTCAAGTTGAAAGGTTGATTAAAATGAAAAACAAATGGAACGTACTGCATGATTGTGATGATGATAACGGAAATCCTACCACATATTTTTTAAAAGTTGGTGAAAATAAGTTTTATTGGATAGTTTTAGCTGATAAAGGTATGTTTGATGTTATAGATTGCGATGATTACACAGTTTTAATAACCTGCAAAAATCTTGTAAGTGCAAAACGTTGGGTTGCTATTAATTTGTTGTGATATACATTAAAGGATTGATTTATATGGAGAAACTTGAAACTATTGATAATTATTATATTCTTGCTTTTGCGTATCGTGTTTATAATGCAAAATGGCAAAATATAATTTTAAATTTAGATAATGACGCTGAAGAAGAAAGATTAAGTAGGATATGCTTTCAGCTTATGTTTGCAATGGATTCGTACTATGAAAAAGGCTTGATTAATCTTACTGCTATATCTGAATATGATATTTATAAATCGGCTTATAGCTATATTCTTTGTTTAATCAAAAGAAAATCATCGTCTTTAATTTGGACGAAGTCTGCTCTTGAAAACTTTGCTTCTGAATTACATGAAAAAATTATTGCACTTGAAAATCTTTAGCACTATTCAACTAAAAAAACGGCTCTCCACAATAGCGGAAAGCCGTTTTTACATATTGGTCGGAGTGACCTGATTTGAACAGGCGACCTCTACCACCCCAAGGTAGCGCGCTACCAATCTGCGCCACACCCCGACAACGTATATATTATACCCGATTTGGATACAATAGTCAAGAGTTTTCAATCAAAATAAAAAAAATGCAAAAAAGGTATTGACATTCACATTCATTTGTGATATAATAAATAAGCACTCAAGAGAGAGCACAAAAAAATATCGCGGGATGGAGCAGTTCGGTAGCTCGTCGGGCTCATAACCCGAAGGTCGTTGGTTCAAATCCAGCTCCCGCAACCATATTGGTGATACCAAATGGATACTCACCTTAAAAAGCCCGTGTTTACGGGCTTTTTTGATATTTAGAAAACAAAAAATTTTAATGTAAAACCGTGGATGCTTTTCACCAGTTTTCACGAAAAAAAGGGAGTCGAACCCTACACAACAAAAAATATCGAACATAACGGCAGACTTTGAGTATATTTTGCTCTAAGCCTGCCGATTTTTTATGAAAAAACATTCACAAAGTTTAGAAGGCTGTTTTGTCAAATATCACGAAATGTGATAAACGACAAAGCGGTCTTTTTTTATTTCAAAGGAGGCTTGATAACAAATATACTATAAAAAGGGAATCTAAAACGACTGGAGGTGATCAAGTAAAAAATGAACAGCAGTCAGACCGAGGACATGACCGAAGAACCCGATATGGGAATGACGATGTGAGGTGTTATATGATTTACAACGAAAAGAAGGTAGAAATGCTCAGGCAGAGATATCCCGAAGGAACTCGGATATGCCTTGACAGTATGGATAACGATCCCCGTCCGATTCCACCAGGTACTAAAGGCATAGTTCAATTTGTGGACGATGCGGGTACTCTGCACTGTAAATTTGATAACGGAAGAACGCTTGGGGTTATCCCCGATGTGGATAAGTTCCATAAAATCGCTCAGGAACAGAGTCAGATTGATAAGCAAACAGAGGAAAATATTGAGTGCGAGGAAATTACAGAAACGGAAGATCTTGAAGAAAACGAAGAAATGAATATGTCAATGTAACGGTTAAGTTTTGAAAAAGACTTAGCCGTTTTTTTATTACAAAAAGGAAAGGAACGGTGATAAATGATAAAATATTTCGAAGCGTTTGCAGGAATAGGAGCGTTCCGTTCGGCTTTTGAAAAAGTAGGCGGGTTTGAGTGCGTCGGATGGTGTGAAATTGACAGATTCGCACAGAAAGCCTACAGAACGCTGTATGACACAAAGGGGGAAATTTTTTATGAGGACATCACAAAAATCGATTACGGAAATATGCCGGATTTTGATCTGCTCGTTGGAGGCCCGTGCTGCCAATCGTTCAGTGTCGCGGGGCGCAGACTCGCTTTTGAGGACGATAGAGGAAACCTGTTTTTTAACTATATCCAAATCCTTGAAGCCAAGCGCCCCCGTTACTTTATCGCTGAAAACGTACCCAACCTGCTTGGTATATCGCAGGGGGAATGTTTCAGAATCATCCTTGAAAAGATTTCTGAACTGGGGTATAGTATGTGCTGGCGCGTGCTTAACTCTGCCGGATTCGGAATACCGCAGTCAAGAAGAAGGCTGTTCCTTATCGGATATCTTGGAGACAAATGTCCCTCAGAAATACTGGCTTTCGGAGGAAATGATGAGGAAAATTGCGAAAAAAGAAAACCTGAACAGCTGATAGGCGGCAGTCAGGGTTCGAGAGTTTATTCCACAGACGGCACGGCTGTTACGCAATGCAGCGGTTCGGGCGGCATGGGCGGTAAAACGGGACTTTATTTCATAGACTGCAATCCCGATCCTCAGATGACAGACATTGCAAGATGTGTTACCGCACGTCAGAACAGCGGAGTATCTCATCATAGAGGAGAACATTCCGCTGTTTTTTGTGATTTGAACGAAAATCCGCAGATTACAGAAAATGCCCGATGTCTGCATACAAGAATGGATTTGGGAGTAACAAACGAAACTCACAAAGGCGAACGTTCGGGAGTGCTTGAAGAAGCTCCTAGGGCGATAATCAACCCATTTAAGGAAACTACCCGACAGAACGGTCGCAGAATAAAAGAACCTAATGAACCGATGTTTACGCTCACGGTTACGGACAGACACGGAATAGTACACAAAGGCAGAATCCGCCGTCTGATGCCTGTTGAGTGCTGGCGGCTTCAAGGTTTTACAACCGAACAGTTTGAAAAAGTCGCAACTGCAGGAATGTCCGACGCACAGATCTACAAGCAGGCAGGAAATTCAATTACGGTAAATGTGGTTGAAGCTATTGCAAGAAATTTACTGAAATTTGACGAGGAGGAAAACGCAAATGGAACAGGTAATTAAAATCTTTGAAAACGAGGAATTCGGCAAAGTGAGAACGGTCGTAAAAGACGGTGAACCGTGGTTTGTAGGCAAAGATGTTGCGGAATGCCTTGGATATTCTAAGCCAAGAAATGCGATTAACGCTCATGTTGACAACGAAGATAAGGCACTCGCCCCGATTCAGGGCGGGTGTTCTACGGGTACTCAGAATACGATGATAATTAACGAAAGCGGACTTTACAGTCTGGTACTTTCAAGCAAGCTTCCGAGAGCCAAAGAATTCAGGCGTTGGGTCACAGCCACGATTTTACCAACTTTGAGGAGAACAGGCGGCTACGTCAGCAACGAAGAAATGTTTATAGAAAACTACCTCCCGTTTCTCGACGAGCCGTACCGTGACCTGTTCCGAATTCAAATGACGATCATAGGAAAGCTGAACGAGCGTATCCGTCACGATCAGCCACTGGTGGAGTTTGCAAATCAGGTGTCAAATACCGATAATCTTATCGACATGAACGCAATGGCAAAGCTTGCGAGAGCAGAAAATATCCCCGTCGGCAGAAACAAGCTTTACGGCTGGCTCAAAGGAAAAGGCGTTCTTATGGCGAATAATCTCCCCTATCAGGCGTTTATCGACCGAGGATATTTTTCCGTAAAGGAGTCGGTTTTTGAAACTCCGACTATGACAAAGACCTATCAGCAGACGTTTG
>ENA-UAMB01001102-UAMB01001102.1-human-gut-metagenome-genome-assembly--contig:-NODE-1102-length-14423-cov-9.045239_pt1 | contig 14423 bp, 13 predicted proteins | sample MGYA00243707_ERZ654484 | MGnify/ENA primary metagenome ERZ654484 (study PRJEB26926, sample SAMN06164464) | human gut metagenome | biome: ENVO:00009003; feature: ENVO:2100002; material: ENVO:00002003... | reverse complement strand
TCTACACCTATTAAGTCGTCGGCAGCGTCAGATGTGTATAAGAGACAGGTGGAGACCCTTGCCGCCTACGCGGGCGGCTGCGTATCCGGGGTGCTCTGCGTGCAGCCGCCCGGAAACGCCTTTGGGCTGCTGTTCAGCGCCTGCGGCGGTATGGCGGTGGTCTGTCTGCTGCCCGGCGGCTGGCTTGCCCCGGCAGCAGACACCCCGCAGAGCGGGGAAAACGCTCCCGCGCCCGCCCGCAGTGCGGCGGCCTCCACCCGGCTGGAAGCCGTGGCACAGAGCCTTTCCTCATTGGCGGAGACGGTGAACGCGGTCTACGAGGGGCTGCCCCGGCGGCGGGAGGGTTTCCGCTGGGTCATAGACAATGTACATGATACTCTTTGTTTTAACTGCGGGCGGCGGGAGACCTGCTGGAAGCAGGAATATACTGCCACCATGGCGGGCATGGAAGCGCTGCGTCCGCTGCTGGAACAGAATGGCAGCGTGGAGACCGCGCAGTTGCCCGGGGAATTGTCCCGCTGCATCCATCCGGCGGCGCTGTGCGCGGCGGCGGGGCGCAGCTTTGCGCTGTACCGCAGCCGCAAGGAAGCGCGCATCCATTCCGAAGCCATGCGCACCGCCCTGACCGAGCAGTACAGCGCCGTAGCCGAAGCACTTGGGGTGCTCAGCGAGCAGCTGGGACGCCCCGGCGACCCGGAGCCCTATAAATCCAGCCGGGTGGCGGAGTTCTTCACCGGGCTGGGTGCGCCGCCGCAGGAGTGCGCCGTCACGCTGGACGACCTTGGCCGCACCCATGCCGCCGTCACCCTGCCGCGCACCCGGTTCACCCCGCAGGAGCTGGCAGCGCTGGCGGGGGAGGTGGGGCATATCTGCCGCCGCACGCTGGAGGTGCCGCAGGTGCTCTCCTGCAAGGGCATGACCACCCTGCTGTTCAGCGAAAGACCGGCGCTGCGGGCGGTGTTCGGTGCGGCAAGCGCTGCCGCCCGGGGCGAGGTTTCCGGCGATGCAGTGCAGCAATTTTGCAGCCCTACGGCGGCGCAGATGATTTTATGTGACGGTATGGGCACCGGACGCCCGGCGGCGGTGGATGGCAATCTGGCGGCAGAGCTGACCGCCCGGCTGCTCAAGGCGGGCTTTACCGCCGAGCTGGCGGCGCGGCTGGTGAACGTGGCGCTGGCGCTGAAAAGCGAGGACGAGAGCGGCGCAACGCTGGATCTCATCAGCGTGGACTTATACACCGGCACGGCGCGGCTGTTCAAGGCCGGAGCCGCCCCGGGGTTTCTGGTGCACGGCGGGCGGGTGCGGGCTGTGGGCGAAGCCACTTTGCCCATGGGGGTGCTGGGCGGGGTGAACGGACAGAGCCGGGTGGTGCACCTGACCGCCGGGGATTACGCAGTGCTGGTATCGGACGGCTTACTGGTGGATGGCGCGGGCTGGGTGGCAAAACAGGTGGAGCTTTCGGCGGCGGCAGGAGACGCACCGGAAAAGCTGGCGGAGACGCTGGTACAGACCGCCCGCATCCGCGCGCAAAAGACCGGCCGCCCGGATGATATCACCGCCGCCGTGCTCCGGCTGGAAAAGAGCGGATAACAGGCGTTGCATATCATGAGCAATTCTCCGCTTAAAGGCTTCCCCCGGTCGGGGAAAATCTGTCCCCAAGGGGTGAAGGCTTTTGTGCTGGCGGGAAAGTTTGTGGCATAACGAAAGGCTTCCGTTGCAATTTGCGGGAAGGAGGGGTATACTGGAAGCATATTTTTTTGCCCGGCAGTGCCGGGCGCAGGAGGCGGCTTATGCTTACCATCAATGTTGCACCCGACGGCAGCGGACAGTTTACCACCATTTCCGAGGCGGTGCTGGCGGTGCCCTACGACTGCCCTGCGGTCATCCGCATCGCGCCGGGCATTTACCGGGAAAAGCTGGTTTGTGAGAAAAAGGATATCACCCTTGCGGGCGCGGGCATGGATGCCACCCGGCTGGTATGGAACGATGGCGGCAAGCTGCCGCACCCGGACGGGCGTCCCACCCACACCTTCCGCAGCTATACCGCCTTTTTCAGCGGCGAAAAGCTGCGGGTGGAGGATATGACCATCGAGAACGACGCAGGCCCCGGCGCAAAGGCCGGGCAGGCGGTCGCAGCCTATGTGGACAGCGCCCGGGCGGCGTTTGACCGCGTGCGGCTGCTGGGCAATCAGGATACTTTGTTCTGCGCCCCTCTGCCGGAGAAAGAGCGGGAGAAGGACGGTTTTCTGGGCCCGCGCGGGCTGGCACCCCGCCGGGCAAGCGCGCAGTATTACCACGCCTGCGAAATTGCCGGAGACATTGATTTTATCTTTGGCGGGGCAGACGCCCTGTTTGAGCACTGCACCCTGCGCACGGTGGACAACGGCCTTGCGCACAGCTGGGTCACCGCACCCTCCGGTGCGGCACAGGGGCTGGGCTTTGTGTTCTGGGACTGCGATTTTGTCTCGGACTGCCCGGCGGGCAGCGTGTATCTGGGCAGACCGTGGCGTCCTACCGGCAAGACGGCGGTGCTGGACTGCCGCCTTGGGGCGCACATTGCGCCGGAGGGTTTTGCCGGCTGGAACGACCGCACCGACACGGCGCTGGCCGGCTTTGCTGAGGCAGGCAGCACCGGCGCAGGCGCAGGGGAGCGCCCCGGGTGGGTGCAGGCGCTTTCAGCTGCTGAAGCCGCTGCGCTGCTGCGCGCTGCCCGGCAGAAGTGCCGCATGGAGACTACGGAAAGGATAACGGAATGAAAAAATTACCCAATGCAGTGAAATGGCTCATCATTCTGGTGGTGCTGGGCGCCATGGGCGCTATGATGTGGGCGGTGAACGACCGCGCCTCCCGGGTGGAGATGCCCGCCCCGGACAACACCTTTGGCATCTACCATACAGCAGAGAGCGGAACATAATAAAGCACCGGCAGTTTCCCGATTGGAAGAGTTGGAAAACTGCCGGTGCTTTTTCTGTGTTACAGGGGGCGTTCACTTGCCCTCAAAGTCGTCCACATAGGGCAGGTCACTCATGACGAACCAGAAGGTGGTGCCCTTGCCTACGGTGCTTTGTACGCCAAAGCGGAAGCTGTGCTGCTGGAAGATGGCTTTGGTGATGGAAAGCCCCAGACCGGTGCCCTGCTTGCCCGCGTCCGAGCGGGAGCGGTAGTACCGGTCAAAGATATAGGGCAGGTCGGCGGCGGCAATGCCCGGGCCATGATCCTCCACCTCTACCCGCACGCCCTCAGAGCAGCGGAAGGCGCGCAGGATAAAAATGCCGTCCTGGCCGATGTGGTGCATGGCGTTGCCCAGCAAATTGTGCAGCGCGCGCTGCATCATGTCCGGGTCGGCGTAGACCGGCAGTTCCTCCTCCGGCAGTTCCAGCTGCAGCTGCCAGCCGTTCTGGGCGCAGATGGCGTCGTAGCGCTCGCTCACCTCGTCGCACAGCTGCCCCATGTCAAAGTGCACCCGCTCACACTTATAGGTGCCGCTGGTCACCTTGCTCAGCTCCATCACGCTGGAGACCAGCGCGGTCAGGCGGTCGGCCTCGTCCACGATGATGTTCATCTGCTCGTCCCGGTGGGCTTTATCGTCGCCGGTCAGATCGCGCACCGTCTCGGCATAGCCCTTGATGAGGGTCAGCGGGGTGCGCAGGTCGTGGGAGACGTTGGCCAGCAGATCGCGCTGCATCTGCACCGCGTGCTGCACCTCCTCGGCCATGTGGTTAAAGTCCCGGGCAAGGTCGCCCAGCTCGTCGTTGCGGCGGTTGTCCACCTGCACGGCGTAGTTGCCCAGCGCCATCTGCCGCGCGGCGCTGGAAAGCTGGCGCAGCGGCTTTGTGAACCACTCGCTGAACAGCCACGCCGCCGACATGGCAAAGCCGAAGATCAGCGCCGCCGCCAGCGGCAGCAGGGTGCTGAGCACCTTGCCGGCCTCGGTAACGTGCACAAGGCTGGTGGTCACCAGCACGGTATAGCTGCCGTCGGCGGTAATGCGCCCTACCAATAGCTGCGCCGAGCCGGAGAGTCGGGGCGGGTTGAGCGTCTGCACAAAGCTGCCCACACTGCGGCACTTGCGGCGCATGGCAAGGGCAGTGGCAATGATCTTATCGTTGTTGGCAGAGTCTGAAAGATAGGTGCCGTGCAGGTTGCAGAAGGACTGGTTCTCGATCTTATAAATGGTGTGCAGGGTGGTGTCCGAGATATCCACGCAGAAACTGTTCAAAGAACCTTTGGTGTACAGTTCCAGCGTGAGCTTATCAAAAAAATCACTGTTGACCGCAAGCTGCCCAAAAGACCAGCTGGACAGCACCTTGCCCTCGGCAATGGCATCGTCCAGCCGCTCCACGATGCTGTCGGCCTGATTGGTAAGCTGGGTCTCGATGTGTTTGGTGTACAAAGGCTCCAGCAGCTGGGTGGACAGCAGCCAGAACAACCCCAGCAGAAACAGGCAGATGAAGCACAAAAACCACATCAGCTGTCCGCGGATGCCAAGGGTATGCCGTGCTTTGGTGGTTTGCCGCATGCTCCGCACGCTCCTTCAGTCAACGGGCGGCATCGGGGTCGAACTTATAGCCGATGCCCCATACCGTAGCAATGTAGCTGCGGCATTTGCCCAGATGGCCGCGCAGCATCTTCACATGGGTGTCCACGGTGCGGTCCTCGCCGAAGTAGTCGTAGTTCCACACCTTCTGCAGGATCTTTTCCCGGCTCAGGGCAATGCCCTTGTTGGAGGCCAGAAATACCAGCAGATCAAACTCCTTGGGGGTCAGGGCGACTTCCTCGCCGGATACCCGCACGGTATGGCTGGCAGTGTCGATGGTCAATTCGCCAAAGGTCATGGTGTCGGCGGCCTCGGTGGGGCGGGGCATGGTGCGGTTCAGCACTGCGCGCACCCGCGCCACAAGCTCCCGGGGGGAGAAGGGCTTTACCACATAGTCGTCCGCGCCGCTTTCCAGCCCGGCAAGCTTATCGTATTCCTCGCCCCGGGCGGTCAGGATGATGACCGGGGTGTTGATGTGGCGGGCGCGCATCTCCCGCAGGCAGGTCATGCCGTCCATAAAGGGCATCATCAGGTCTAAGATCACCAGATCAAACCCGCCGCCGGACAGCTGTGCCAGCGCCGCAGAGCCGTCCCCGGCTTCCTCGCAGATGTAACCGGCATATTGCAGATGCTCGTGGATCAGCTCCCGGATGCGGGGCTCATCATCAACGATCAGGATCTTTGCCATAAAACAGGACTCCTCCTATCATAGTTCAATATACAACTCTATTCTAAAGCAAGAATTGGAAAAAGCTGTGAATTTTAAGTGAATGCTTTGGAAAAACAAAACCGTCTGCACCCAGTATACCACACCGGGCGGCGGGGCGGCAATCTTTTTGCGGGAATACGCGGCAAAATGCGCCGGGGAAACTTGACAAAAAAACAGGGCCTTTTGTAAAATAAGGTCGTAGAGAGCAGAGCACTTGCGACAAAACAGGAGAAACAGGCATGAGCATCCCCAAGATCATCCACTACTGCTGGTTCGGCGGCGGGCCCATCAGCCCGGAGAGCCGGAAATGTATCGAAAGCTGGAAAAAATACTGCCCGGATTACAAGATCATCGAATGGAACGAGCAGAACTTTGAGATCAGCCAAAACCGCTACGCGCAGCAGGCCTACGAAGCAAAGAAATATGCCTTTGTGTCGGACTATGTGCGGCTGGCGGTGCTGTACCGGTACGGCGGCATCTATCTGGACACGGACGTGGAACTGGTGCGCCCGCTGGACGAACTGCTGGAGCACAAGGGCTTTATCAGCATGGAGCACAGTGCGCCCTCGCCCTACGGCCGCACGCTGCTGGTGAATACCGGCTCCGGCGTGGGCGCAGAGCCGGGCTGCGAGATGATCGGCAAAATGCTGGCGGCCTACCGCAATGCCGCTTTTATTCAGGAGACCGGCGAGCCGGATCTGCGCACCTGCACCCAGCGGGATACCCCGCTGTTTACCAAGGCCGGTTTGCAGCAGAAAGACGAGCAGCAGGAACTGGACGGCTTTCTGGTGCTGCCCACCGACTGCTTTTCCCCCTTTGATTATGTGACCGAGCGGATGCACCGGACCCCGCGCACCTTCGGCATCCACTACTATCAGGGCAGCTGGCAAAGCGGCGACAAGGCAAACCGCTGGCGCAAGCGCTTCAAGTGCACCAAAGTCGGGCGCTGGTGTATGTGGCTGCGGCAGTGTTCGCCCCGCTGGCTGCGGGAAAAACGGCGCAGCCTGCATAACCGCTGCCGCCTGCAATGGAAAAAATGGTTCGGCTGCCGCGGGCTGCAATTTGGCCGCTGCATCCTGCTGGACAAAGAGCTCAAGCTGCAGCTGAACAGCGGCTCCCGGGTGACGCTGGGCGACCGGGTGGAGAGCGATGGGCGGGTGTTTATCACCACCGGCTATTCCAGCCAGCTGAACATCGGCAGCGGGGTCTACTTCAACGACGGCGCGGTCATCAGCTGCCTTGGAAAGATCGACATCGGCGAAAACACCCTTTTCGGCCCCGGGGTGAAGATCTTTGATAACAACCACCGCTTCAGCCGGGAGGAAGGGGTCAGCCGGGAATGCACGGCGGGCTGCATCACCGTGGGGCGCAGCTGCTGGATCGCCTCGGACGTGGTGCTGCTCAAGGGCACGGACATCGGGGACAACTGCGTCATCGGCGCGGGCTGTATTATCCGGGGCAAAGTGCCCGCCGGTTCCCTCGTGACCCGCAGCGGGGAGCAGACCACCCGGCCAATCGAGACAAGATAAGGCATCCCCTCTCGTAAAGATGTGTTCATCGCGGCCCGTAGGCCGCGATGAACACTCAAATTTAAAAAAATCATTCCGCTGCGCATGGCCAGAGCAACGCGGAGGCCATCTGAAATCGTTGTTCTTAGAGGAACTGCTGCACGATGCTGTGCGGCAGTTCTTTTTTGTCCCGCTTGCCCTTTTTGCGCAGGAATGCTATACTTTAGCGATAAAGGACAGTGTACTGTCCGCAGGTTTTTCGGAGATAAGGAAAAGCGCTTATGCGAATCGGACTGATCGAATTTTTGCTCATACTGGCCATTGCGTCCCTCACGGTTGGGCCGCGGGTGGCCTTGTTCGTGGACCGGTGGATGCGGCGTGCCAACCGCGCCAACGCCATGGCGGCGCGCCGCCGGGCAGAGTATGCCGCCCAGATGGCCGCAGAACGGGACGCCATGCTCAAGCGGTTCCGCACCGCCAGCACCGTGTTCGGGGTGGGCATTTTGCTGGTGCTGGTGTATGCGCTGGGCTTCCGCCCCATCGACACCCCGCCGCAGACCTATAAAGCCCCCGACCTCCGGCAGGAGACGGGCGCGATGCAGACGGCAGTTTCCACCGACCGCAAGACCCAGCTGGAGCTGGGGGAGTATCAGGGCGTGGACTGCATCCGCGCCAAGGACGGCCTGTTATATGCCGCTGCGTGGAACGGTGCTGCATTGAAAAAGCGCACCAGCGATCTTGTGCGCACCGATGGCGGGCACGCTGCCGCCATCCTGAGCGTGGAGGGCGAGCTGACCGGCTTTGCCTTTGATGCCGCCGGGGATGTGTGGCTGACCCAGCTGACCACCGCTGGGGGTACCCTCTGCCGTGCTAAGCACGACAGCTGGGGTGCGGCGGTGGAGCAGGTGGTCACCCAGCTGGACGGTGCGCCGCTGGGGGCGGTATCTGCCGTGGAGGTAAGCCCGGCGGGCAAGGTATACTTTGCTGTGGCAGCGGCGGCAGGCGCGGAGAACGGGCTGGAAAGCGCCCTGCGCACCGAGCTGCTGGCGCACACCGCCACCGGCTGCGTGTATGTGTACGACCCCGCCGCCCGCACAGTGGAAAAGGTGCTGGGTGGGGTGGCAGGTGCTGCCGGTCTGGCGCTCAGCCCGGACGGCAGCACCCTGTATGTCTCCGACCTCGGCAGCCGCTGCATTTGGGCGGTGGACGCCGCTGCCCGGGAACTGACCGCCGGGGGACGGGGCTGCACCGCTGCCTTTGCCGGTCTGCCGGGCTATCCCGGAGCGCTTGCCGCGGACACGGACGGCACGCTGTACATCAGCTACCGCTGGGCGCGCAGCGGCTGGCTGGAAAAGAACGCGGACAGCACCCTGCTGCGGGGCATCGCCCTGCGGGCGGGGCAGAATACGCAGGAGCGGCTGTTCCGGTGCACCGCAGACGCCCCCTGCGCCGAGGCGGTAAGCCTTGCCACCGGGGCTTGGGAGCAGACCTTTACCGGCCTTGCACAGGACAGCTGCGCGGCGGTGTGTCCGGTGGAAAGTAAAGTATATTTCGGTGCAGCAGGGGCAGACAGCCTGCTGACTGCAAACCGATAAGTGAGGTGTTTTTTGTATGACCGAAGCATTTGCAAAACAGATCGAGACCGAGGCACGGCAGGCAATGACCGAGCTGGTGGCCGCGGCAAAGCTGAAAAAGGGAGACGTGCTCGTGGTGGGCTGCTCTTCCAGTGAGATGGTGGGCGGTCACATCGGCAAGGATTCCAGCATAGAAGCCGCCCGGGCGCTGTACGCGGGCGCTGCGCCGGTGCTGGCGGAAAAAGGCATCTGGCTGGCAGCGCAGTGCTGCGAGCACCTGAACCGCGCCCTTATCCTTGAGCGGGAAGCCGCAGAGAAGTACGGCTGGGAGGAAGTGTGCGTCGTGCCCCGTCCCCATGCGGGCGGCAGCTGGGCCACCACCTGCTGGAAGAACTTCAAAGACCCGGTGGCGGTGGAGGAGATCCGCGCCAACGCGGGCATGGATATCGGCGGCACCCTGATCGGAATGCATCTGAAGCGGGTGGCAGTGCCGGTGCGGCTGAGCCTTAATAAGATCGGCGAAGCAAACATTCTGTGCGCCTACACCCGCCCGAAACTGATCGGCGGCGAGCGTGCCCGCTATACCGAGGAGGATTGAGCGACATGGCAGAAAAAACGTTGGAAGAAATGCGGCAGGCCGTGGCCGAGATCCGGGAAAAGATGGCAGCCGCCGCCCGGGAAGCCGGGCGCGACCCGGCAGCGGTGCAGCTGTGCGCCGCCTGCAAGACCCGCACGGCGCAGACCATTGCAGCCAGTGCGGGTTTGCCCATTGATGTGTTTGGCGAAAACCATGTGCAGGAGCTGTGCGCAAACTACGATGCCGGAGCTTACTGCGGTAAGCCCAGCCATTTTATCGGCCACTTGCAGACCAATAAGATCAAAAAGGTGCTGGGGCGGGCAAGCCTGATCCAAAGCGTGGACAGTGAGCATCTGCTGCTTGCCATCGAGAAGGAAGCCGCCAAGGCCGGCATCGTGCAGGACATTTTGCTGGAAGTGAACATCGGCGGGGAAGAGAGCAAGACCGGCGCTGCGCCGGAGCTGCTCTGGCCGCTGCTGGATACCGCCGCTGCACAACAGCATATCCGGGTCAAGGGTCTGATGGCCATCCCGCCTGTGAACGACGATGACGCCCAGAACCGCCGGTATCTGGCGCAGGTGTATCAGCTGTTCGTCCGGGCAGGGGAGCGCGGCTACCACAACGTGGAGATGCAGACCCTTTCCATGGGCAGGAGCGGCGATTTTGAGAACGCCATCCGCGAGGGCGCTACCCTTGTGCGCATCGGCACCGCCATCTACGGCGCGCGGGATTACAGCAAAAAGTAACGATAAAAACGGAGGAACCATGCCGAAAACTAAGACCAACGACCCCGGGGCGCACCACGCAAGCAGCGGTGCGCTGATCCGGCGTTTTCTGCCGTATCTGGCAAACTATAAGATGGTGCTGTGCCTTGACCTGTTCTGCGCAGCACTGACCACCCTGTGCGATATCGTGCTGCCCAAGATCATGAGCATCATCACCAACTCCGCCATGGGGGTGGGCATCACCCTGACGGCGGGCATCGTGCTGAAGCTGGCGGCGCTCTACTTTGTGCTGCGCATCATCGACGGCGCAGCCAGCTACTATATGTCCAGCATCGGCCACATCATGGGCGTGCATATTGAAACGGATATGCGCCGGGATGCCTTTGACCATCTGTTGCAGCTGGATCACACCTACTACAACAACACCAAGGTGGGCACCATCATGGGGCGCATCACCAACGATTTGTTTGATGTGACTGAGTTCGCCCACCACTGCCCGGAGGAGTTTTTCATCGCGGGCATCAAGATCGTGGCGTCCTTTGTCATTTTGTGCCGCGCCAGCATCCCGCTGACCTTGGCGGTGTTCGCCTGTGTGCCGCTGATGGGCGTGGTGTCGGTGTACCTGAACGGCCGTCTGCGGGCGCGGTTTCGCCAGCAGCGCGTCCAGATCGGCGAGCTGAACTCCACCATCGAGGACAGCCTGCTGGGACAGGGCGTGGTCAAGGCCTTTGCCGCCGAGGACGAGGAGCGGGAAAAGTTTGCCAGGGGCAACCGCGCCTTTGAGCAGATCAAGACCCTTGGCTACTACGCCATGGGTGCCTTCAACACCTCCACCCGCCTGTTTGACGGGTTGATGTATCTGGTGGTCATTCTGGCGGGCGGTCTGTCGCTGGTATACGGCAAGATCACCGCCGGTGATCTGGTGGCCTATATGCTCTACGTCACCACCCTCATCGCCACCATCCGGCGCATCGTGGAGTTTGCCGAGCAGTTCCAGCGCGGCATGACCGGCATCGAGCGCTTTGCCGAGATCATGGACACCCCGGTGGCCATCAAGGACGCCCCGGACGCCGTGCCATTGCAGCCCGGCCCCGGCGAGATCCGGTTCGAGAAGGTATGCTTTGAGTACCCGGACGACCACAACAAGGTGCTGCACGACGTCAGCCTGGACATCCGCGCCGGGGAGCGTCTGGCGCTGGTGGGTGCCTCCGGCGGCGGCAAGACCACCCTGTGCAACCTGATCCCCCGCTTTTACGAGGTGACCAGCGGCCGCATCCTCATTGACGGACAGGACATCCGCCATGTCACCCTCAAGAGCCTGCGCGATGACATTGGCATTGTGTAGCAGGACGTGTACCTGTTCAGCGGCACGGTGGCCCAGAACATTGCCTACGGCAAGCCCGGTGCCACCCGGGATGAAATTCTGGAAGCCGCCCGCCTAGCCGGTGCCGAAAAATTCATCCTTGCCCTGAAAGACGGCTTTGACACCTACGTGGGTGAGCGCGGCGTGAAGCTTTCCGGCGGCCAGAAACAGCGCATTGCCATTGCCCGGGTATTTCTGAAGAATCCGCCCATTCTGATTCTGGACGAAGCCACCAGCGCCCTGGGCAACGAGAGCGAGATCCTGGTGGGCCAAAGCCTGGAAAAGCTGGCCCATGGCCGCACCACCCTGACCATTGCCCACCGCCTGACCACCATCAAAGATTACGACCGCATCCTGGTGCTGGGCGAAGAGGGCATTGTGGAAGAAGGCACCCATGCCCAGCTGCTGGAACACAAGGGCGTGTATTACCGCCTGTGGAACCAGCTGCCCAGCGGAGACACCCTGTAAACGGAGAAACAAGCAATGACTGAACGCGAAAAATGGGAAGCGGGCCTGTGGTACGATGCCAATTTTGACCCGGAACTGTGCGCCGAGCGCGAAAAAGCAGAGGAACTTTATACAGAGTTCAATCAGACCCGCCCTTCTGAAAAGGCAAAGCGGGCAGAGCTGCTGCACAAGCTGCTGCCCGGCATGGCCGAGGATGTGGTGATCCTGCCGCACTTCTACACCGACTACGGTTCCAACTGCAGCATCGGGGCAGGGACCTATATCAACCACGGCGCTTACCTGATGGACTGCGCCAAGATTACCCTTGGAGAGCACTGCTTCATCGGCCCGAACTGCGGCATGTACACCGCCATCCACCCCATGCTGCCTCAGGAGCGCAACAGCGGGCTGGAGTTGTGCAAGCCTATCACGCTGGGGGATAACGTCTGGCTGGGCGGCAACGTGACCATTCTGCCCGGCGTCACCATCGGGGAAGGCACCGTCATCGGTGCCGGAAGCGTGGTGGCCAGGGACATTCCCGCCGGGGTGGTGGCCGTGGGCAACCCCTGCAAGGTGCTGCGCAAGATCACCGAGAAAGACAGCATCCAATATAAAAAATGATTTCAGGGAAAGGGCTGTTATCCCTTCCGGCATCGTGTGAACGATGGCGGAAGCGGCAACAGCTTTTTCTTTTTTGCAATCAACGCAATAAGACTGTGGATGGGCAGGACGATGTGCTGGTGATGGCAGGCCATAACCCGGTAGACCCAGAACCGGGCACTGCAGCCACTACAACGTAAATCACGTTCCGGCTCTGCAGCTGCACGGCTGCAAGCATCCATTGAACGTGCCGAAAAAATGCCCGCTCGCCTGAGACGTTCTCGGGTGAGCGGGCATTCTGCATTTTTTACTCGTCCTCTTCGCAGTCGGCATCCAGCACAAGGGCGTTCATCAGAACCAGGTCCTCCCGTGCATTGTCCAGGATCTCCTGCAGGCTTTCGGCGGTCACATGATCCTCCATCTGCAGCTGCAGCAGCACGCTCAAGTTCACCCCGGCAACCAAAAATGTATTGGGGCGGGCAATCAGCGGATACGCCGTCTGATTTGCACTGCCGCATTTCAGATCCGAGCAGATCACCACCTGCTCTTCGTCCCATTCCTCCAGGTAACGCCGGGCAGTCTCCATCATATCACCGGTGCCGCCCTCCGGGGTAACGCAGGCGGAGTAAACATTGTCCGCCCCAAAAAAGGTTCGGAGGGTGCTGCACATTCCGGCAGCAAAGTCTCCGTGGCTGATGATCAGAATTTTCATGCTTCATGGTCCTCCCGTAAAAGTGCTTCTTGGCAGCTCCAGCGGCCCAGGATTTCCCAGAGCTGCCTGCGCATCCGGTCCGAAAAGCCGTTCAGTGACCCGTGGATGGACAAACGGCGGAGATACCAGCCGGTCAGGTAGTGTTCAAACCCATTGGAGATGGTGGCAATGGAGCAGCGGCTCTTGTTGACTGCACCGTAATATTCGCTGTACAGCTCAAACGGCTCAAAAATGATGGAATACTCCTTCGAGAAAATCAGGTGGGAGACATGGTATTCGTCCACCCGCTCAAATGGGCGCAGCTCCCGGCGGGGATGCTGCGGGGCAGTGCCGTCCAGCCGGGCCAGCACCTTCTGCTCATCGGCGTTGGGCCGGGCGGGAATTTCCACCCGGCTGCGCTCCACGGGCACCAGGTCCTTGGGAAATGTGGTATGCTCAAAGCGCAGATGCACCGGTTTCCGTGCTTCCGGGCACTGGGTCTTGAGCTGGGCATCAAACTCCTGCCGCAGCAGTTCGGCCAGACGGATCATTTCTTCATACGAGCGGTCTTTCCGCACAAAATGGGGGCTGGTGTCGCCCGCAGGTCCCAGCAGGAAGGTGAAGAACTCGCCGCGCTCAATCCGCATATCGTGGTGAAAGTACCCTGCATCGCAGACGGCATAAAAGCCATTAAATACTTTTCGGGAAAAGGTATCCGCACCAACTGTACGCTGGTATTTTCCATAGGACAGGCGCTGCTGGCGGCAAAAGCCGGAGCAACTTACGTTTCGCCTTTTGTAGGCCGTCTTGACGACATCAGTGAAGACGGTATCGCTTTGGTGGGTAAGATTGTGGACGTATACCGTTATTATGGCTACGCTACCCAGGTGCTTGCGGCTTCCATCCGCCATACGGCGCATATCATCCAGTGCATAGAGGTAGGGGCGGATGTAGCTACATGTCCGCTTTCCGCCATAAAAGGACTGCTGAATCATCCGCTGACGGACGCCGGATTAAAGAAGTTTCTGGAAGACTATAAACGTGTAAACGGATAGCTCTTAAATTCTTATAAGCCTATCTTTCACGCATTTCTTAACCAATATTGGCGAGAAATAGAATAAAAAACTTTATTTTTGCCGAATATATTCAGTTTAAGAAAAAGCACCGATGAAAGATAGGCTTATAGGATTTCTCAAGACATACTGCTTGTTTATCTGTATATTCGCATTACAGAAACCGTTTTTTATGCTCTTCTACCGTTCCTTGTACGAGGGCGTTTCGTGGACGGAGTGGTTGGGTGTGATGTGGCATGGACTGCCGTTGGACTTATCGCTTGCAGGCTATCTGACTGTTGTTCCTGGATTGCTCTTTATCTGTTCCGCCTGGACGGTATCCAATCTTCTTCGCCGTATATGGTACGGTTATTTTGCTTTCATTTCGGTTTTGCTCTCCGTTATATTTACCGTCGATTTGGGATTATACGAATACTGGGGATTCCGGTTGGACGCTACGCCTCTGTTCTATTTCTTTTCTTCGCCCAAAGATGCGGTGGCAAGTGTCAGTATATGGGTGGTAATCGGGGGAATTATTGCAATGGTTGCCTATGCGGCGGCATTATACGGGATATTCCATGGCGTGCTGTTGCGGAAACGGGTTTTCGAACGCATGAAGATACCTTATCGGCGTTTGAGG
>ENA-UAMB01001099-UAMB01001099.1-human-gut-metagenome-genome-assembly--contig:-NODE-1099-length-14455-cov-6.135347_pt1 | contig 14455 bp, 11 predicted proteins | sample MGYA00243707_ERZ654484 | MGnify/ENA primary metagenome ERZ654484 (study PRJEB26926, sample SAMN06164464) | human gut metagenome | biome: ENVO:00009003; feature: ENVO:2100002; material: ENVO:00002003... | reverse complement strand
CCGGCGGCGGTGTTTCCGGTCAGGCTGGCGCTATCCGCCACGGCCTGAGCCGCGCTCTGCTGCAGCAGAACGAGGAGAACCGTCCTGTCCTGAAGAAGGCTGGCTTCCTGACCCGCGATCCTCGTATGAAGGAACGTAAGAAGTACGGTCTGAAGGCTGCACGTCGTGCTCCTCAGTTCAGCAAGCGCTGATTATATTTCAGATGCATTTTTACGGCTCTGCTTCGGCAGAGCCGTTTTTGTTATATCCGGAAAAATATATTTTGACGTAAAAATGAACTTTTTGCCGGAGGCTTGACTTTTGCACGGAGCTGTATATAATAGAAGTAGGCAATCACAAGGTTGATGAAGATTACCACAGGCACACAAAAGCGAACCCCCTCGGAGCTGCAACTCCGAGGGGGTTCTTCTGTGCTTACTGTCCTTTGCCGCGGCTGTCAAGCCACTTGCAAATGTAATAGGCAATCACATTTGCTCCGACAGCCACAAAAAGATTGATGAAGATGTCGCCCACATGACACACCTCCTTCCTGTTGCCAGAATGGAGAGGGCAGCGAAATAAGTATAACACAGTCGATAACGGTACGCAAATCATCTGCGTGTTCCCAATAAATTTTCCAGCAATAAACAAAGCGCCCCCACTCCGGTTTTGGAGCGGGGGCGCTTTGCTTGTGAGGGTTTACAGCCGGAAAGCTGTATGCGGAATAGGAGATTGGGACATATCAGCCAGAGCGATCCGGCTCAGTCTGTCCGGCGGTGCAAAGCAGGGAAACACAGGTTTGTGAAAGGGGGGAAGCGCGGCTCAGTGCTTTGCGTTTTTGCCGGTCAGGCTGGCGAACGCGCCAGTGATCATCAGGGTCATGCCGCTGAGGGCCAGACCGATGGCGGCCAGCCAGTTCACGCCGGTCTGCGGCAGGGCATGTGCGTCCTGCACAGCGGGCAGAGCGGGGTCAGCAGGCGGAACAGGGGCGTCCGGCTTTGCGTCCTGCACAGGCGGCAGCTCGGGGGTGCCGGGCAGTACGGGCGAGTCGTGATCCTTTTCCTCAATGATCTTGTCGCCGCCGTCGCCGTCATCGTCGTCGGGGGTCGTTACGGTTTTGGTTTCCGTAATGGGGTCAAGCTCCTGACGCTCCACGTAGGAGTAGTGGTACTTCACCGAGGAGTCGGTTTTCACACAGGTCTTCTTGGAGGCATCGGTCACTTTGGCATCCGAAGTGGTGGCATAGTTGGCGGTAATAGTGCCCTGCTTGCGGGAAACATCGGTAGAACCACGGGTGATATGATTGAAGAGCTTTTTAAAGCTGAAGAAGGAATCCGATCCTGTGCCGCGGGGCTTGCTGCTCTCGGTGCCGCTATCATCCCATGCAAAGCTCTGCTCATAGGAAACATCATAATTGCCGAAATAACCGGTACCCTGGCCCTCAGTCTTATCCGGACCCGGAACTTTGTGAGTGTACTCAAGGCTCTTCTGGGTCAGTGCATTGGAAGAACCGCTGTCCTTCTTGCGGGTAAAGAGGTCCGCCGTATAAGAGTAGGACTTATACTGCTCGCCGGTGATCTGGTCTTTACTGACCTGCGTCAGTTTAGCCAACAGCAGGTCATAGCCGCCGACATATTCGACTGTTTTTCCGATAAAAGGATCATACGTGTAGTTGAAGGACTTATTGATGCAGGTATTGCTCTCCTTGGTCATATAGCCGTAGGCGGTCATATTGGACTTGTAAAGGTAAGCACGATAAACTGGCGTAGAGTGCCTGTCCTGATCCGGGTAGACCGCAACGACGGTGATCTGAGAAGGATCGATTTTGTTGATTTCTGCGTATTTTTTTGCTTCTTCCAGAGCGGTTGCCCTATCGTCGAAGTCGCGCATTTTGCCGGTGGCTTCATCTTTCAGAGAACCGTAGGCGACTGTGCCGGTAACGCGGTAGTAACTGCTGGTTTTGGGCGCATTATCAGGAGTGGGATTGGTATAGAAAAGAGAGTTATCCCAGCTTGCACGCGGGAACTCGTAGTGGCCGTCTCCGCGGCCTTCTTCATCGTCCAGCGTGACGCGCTCGATCAGGCCGACTTTTTTGATGTTGCTCTTATTGTTATTGACCAGATCCTCTGCACTGTCACTCCAGACGAACTCCAGCGGGGTATCACCTGGTGCGCGGCTGTCAGCGGGAACAAGGATGCAGTCCTCGGACGTTTTGTTGAGGGTAGTCAATGTGGAATCAACGCCGAGATCAAGGTGCTTAATGGTGTTCTTATTGGTAAGATTTTTATAGGTCTTTCCACCAACGCCATCGCTCCATGTGTCCTTGTAGGATTTTCCGTTATAAGAATCTTTGGCGTCATCGGCAGCTTTCTTCTGAACCTCCAGGAAGTCAATAAGATCCTGCCCCTTCAGAGAGCCATAGTTGACAGCGTGCGCGATCTGTTTGACGAATTCGATGGTGATTTCTTCCTCGCTCAGATTCTTTTCGTTCCAGAAAAGCTCCTCGCCGCGATCAGCCGCTTCTTTTTTCAACCGCTCGATCTCCAGACGAAGTTTTTCATAGGCCTTGGCTTCGTCGTGGTGGTATTACCATTAACGGAAGTGTAGGTCCGGCCGCCGTCGCTGGTGGTCATATTTTTGTAAGTGTTACCGTTGACGGTGATGGTATAGTTGCCGTTTCCCTTATCCTCGATCTTGACGTTGCCGGAGCTGAGATTTGCCTTGTCGTCGGTGATCTGCTCAGTGACTGTTCCATCCTTTTCGGTGGGAGAAGTGATCTTCCACGATACATAGGTGAAGTCGCCATTCTCAATGGACTTCTTGATGTTCTCCTCAGTCATGCCGTCAGCAAGCAGCTTCGCTTTGATCTGGTTCAGCTGTTCATCCGTCGGGGCGGTATAGATCAGTTCATACTTTTTGCCGGCTGCATCTGTATAGGTGTAGCGGGTGCCGCCGCCCTCCAAGTCTTCTTTGCTTGCATCGGTGGGGATATTCTTAAGGTCGATCTCCGGACTCTCGGCAAACTCCGTATTCTTAATGACCTCGTAAGCGCTCTTGCCGGACTCCGTCCATGTAATGACAGCACCAGACACGCTGGCAGAACCGGTGGAGGTGTTCTTGTTGATATCGTCGATCTTCTTACCGTTATCAGCCTTGACCTGATCCTTTTCCGCATCCGAAGCCTCGGTCTGCTGGGTGGTGACAGTGGTCTTGTCGTAGGCAAAGACGAAGGTCTTTTCCTTGCCGTCCACGGTGGCCTTGTATTCCCACTTACCGGGGGCAGCCGTGTTGATCTCGCCATTCTTCAACGCGTCATTCAGAGCATCATCCAGATCATCTGTGATGCCCGCTTTGCTGGCGGCTTCTTTCAGCGCATTCTTCAAAGCAGCTTCGGCGGCGTTCTTTTCGGCGGTTTCCGTGGCTTCAGCTACGGTCTGGTCGGACTTGCTGACGGTTTCGTTCTCTTCCTTCTTCTTTTCGCTGACGGTCAGATGAATGTGCAGGTTGATTTTCTGAATGGCCTGAGTGTAGTCCACTTCCGTAAGCTTGTCACCATCGGTATGGTAGATCTTGCCATTGCTGCAGCTGTAGCCTTCGCCCAACAGTATGGCTGCGTCCTCGGGAGAGAAATTGAAGCTGCTGCTCGGACCTTCACTGCTTTCTGTGAAGGTGAAGGTATAGGTCTTGCCGCCCTCCTCATAGCAGGTGACTTCTCCATTGGGGGAATCCTTCAGCAGTTCGGCAACACTGCCCGTCCAAAGGATGTTGCCATTTCCATCCTTTATCACACTCTGAGCAGGGTAGCGGTTTTCGAGCTGGGAGTTGCCGGTATCAGTGCTCTCATCCACGTCTTTCGAATCGTGGTGCGGGGTCTTTTCCATCGTGACGGTCAGGGTGGTCTTGGTGGTCTTGGTGGCCGTGCTGGAATCTACCTTGACGGTGGTGGTCTGCTTCTGGCCCTGGGAGTCGGTGTACTCTTTGGTCAGGGTATAGGTGCCGTCGCCGTTATCCGTGTAACCGGCTTCGATCAGCTTGGAAATATCAAGCCCGGTCATTTCGCCGGTTTCAATTTTGTCTTCTTTGGTCAGGGTAAATTCCTTTTTGCCGTCCTTTACCACGGCGTCGGTCACAGTGTAATCACCGAACTTGGTCTTGGTTTCGGTATCCCAGCTCAGTTCTCCGCCCTGCAGTTCCTCCTTCAGGTTTTTCTTCACGTCCTCAGAAGAGTCTTCCTCCGTCTTGGCACTGGCCTCACCCTCGACCTTGGTGGTAGTTTCAAGCGCGGCATCGGTGGTGGTGGTAGTCGTGGTCGTGGTAGAACCGTCCGGGTTGGTGGTGGTGGTAGTAGTGGTGTTCGGTTTGCCCAGCACAAGCTCCGTGTCCTTGGTCTCCGTCTCGGTCTTTTCAGCTTCGCCAATGGGCTTTTTCTCGGTCTCGTTGTCGCCGTCCTTGGGGCCTTCCTGCTCATTGTTCAGGTCGCCCTCGGTCTGCTGACCATTGCCCTCGGTCTGCTGACCATTGCCCTCGGTCTGCTGGCCATTGCCCTCAGTCTGCTGGCCGTCGCCGGAGGGCTGCTGGCCGTCCCCGGAGGGCTGCTGCGCGCCGGGCTCACTCTCTTTGGGCACATCGCGGTTCACAGGGCCGGTGCTCTCGGTGGTGGTGGAAGAATCGTCCTTGGTGACCTTGTCGTTGTCGTGGTTATAATCCACGCTGATATCCGGGTCGCCGATCACATCCACAGCGCCCTCGCTCTGCTGGTTGGTCACCGGATCGGACGACACACTGGCAGCAGCAACGGGTGCAGAAGCCGTGCTTTCCCCTTCCGATTGGGGCGCGCTGTCGGGTGCGCCATTCGAGACGGCGTTCACATCATCTGCCGCATTCGCGATCAGGGGCTGGGCCGCAACACATGCGGTCAGTGCCATAGACATTGCAGCAACTTTAAATTTTTTATTCGTCATGATCCCAGGTCTCCTTTCCTGTCGCAATGTGTATGATAGTCCGATAAATCGGACAGCGGAAACTGTTTCCCCCAACTACTTACGTTATAGCATTTTCGGGAATTTTCGTCAAGAAAAACCATCCCATACCGTTGAAATTCTGCGTTCTGTATAAATCAGAACCCTGCAGATTTGGTACTAATTCCAAGGGATTGTTGCACGTTTGGTGCGATTTGTTGCAGACGTGTGCGTTTATGTGACGTTTGTGTTGCAGATGCATGGAATTACCATAGAAATTCCTCCCTTTCGTTCCTGTCTGGATTATACATGATTTGGGCGCGAAAATCATCAAAACCTGCGTGAATCGCCCTCGAACCTGCGTGAATCGCTCAAACGGACAGCAAAAAAGCCCCGGGAAGGGCCGCTGTGCGCCTCCCGGGGCTGCTGTGAAAGATGACTAAAAAAGTAATACTTCCAATTTAAAGAGTGCTACTTTTGCACCGTTCGGGTGCCGGTTCACTCGCCTTTCTGCTTCAGGCGGGCGTATTCGGCGTCTGCCTGAATGGCGGCGGCGGTGAAGCTGTTGTTGTTCCACCAGCTCACCAGCGCGGCCACGGTGGTGATGCCGGCGGTGACCAGCTGCTCCACGGTCTGGCTCTCGATGGGCAGCACGGGCTTGCCGCAGGCGCTGAGTACCTGATTGGTCAGGGCCAGCAGCAGGCAGGCGGTGCGGGCGATGGTTGCGGCGGAGATCTTATGGATGTTCATGTCAGTTCCTCACTTTCTCGTTGTGTTCAAGGTCTGCGATGCGGTGGTTGGCCACCTTCATCTGTTCTTCTAAGATGGGTACGCGGCGGGCAAAATTGTTATGCTCACGCACCTCGCGGGTCAGTTCTTCCAGCTTGGTGTCGGTCACGGCCTGACTGCGGCTGTTGGCGATCAGCACACCGATCAGGGTCACGGCACCGGCGATCACGGCGGACAGGATGCTTTCCACTGGGCTCACCCCCTCAGCCTGTCCATCGGCTCTTGACGGGGCGCACGTCCACATGCACCCAGCCCGCTGCCCGGCCCGCCTTTGCCGGGTAGCGGCCAATGCCGCCGGTGCCGGGCAGCAGAGTTTCCGCGTAGGCGGCAAGCTGCTCCATCGGAACACCGGCCACCCGGATGTCGGCGGCTCTGCCGTAGCAGTGCTGGCTGTAAAGGGCACCGCCCACGGCCTTGTTGTAGGTGGCGGTGCGGTAGCCGCTGGTAATGACCACCGGCGCACCGAAGTGATCCCGGATGTCCTGCAGCAGCTGTACCAGCGCACTGTCCACGAACAGCGGGTCGGAGCCGTCCCTGCAGGCAAATTCCCGCACCCGGAAGCTGCGGCTCAGCAGGGCATTGCCGTCCTTCCGGCGGGAATAGGCGTTAAGCATGGGTATCCCCCTGCAGCAGGGCTGCCACCGCGTCCCGCAGCCGGGCGGGGACATCGTCCGGCGTTTTGAGCCCCTTGCGGATCAGGGCCGCATAGATCTTTGCCATCAGGCATCACTCCTTTCGTACAGTTCACACAGGGCAAGCTGCAGGTCGGTCAGCTGCTGCATCAGGTCGGCCACCGTCTCCGGAAGCTTTTCCCGCTCCTGCTGCTTCTTGCGCGCTTCTTCCTGCGCAGCCAGCTCTTCGGCGGTGTAGCGGATATACCTTTTAATGGGCAGCTGCTCGGTCCACGCGGGCCTTGCCGGTACGCCCGGCACATCCACCACCCGCTGCACGTCCCTGCCGCCGCTGGGGTATTCGGCCACTGTCTCGTAGTGGGCCACCTCGGCCACAGCCTCCTGCGCCGGGTGCTCCAGCGGCTGGGTGTCATCGGTCAGATACCCAAGCGTCAGGTCCGGGTTTTCCACGACCGCGCCGGTCTCGTCAATGATCTTCATGGTTCAAAACCTCCTTTCTCAGGCCACGCGGTGCCAGATGTGCACATAGTAGGCGGCGGGCTGCACGGTGCTGCTGCGGCCATAAATGGCGTTGGACTTGGACGCGTCAAAAGATATATTGCCATAATTTCCGCTAGACCCGTTCTCGAGTGACCTGCCTATGCCTTTGACAGAAAACGCACCGCTGCCAGATGGATAAGCATAAAAGCTGCCCATTACATCAGATAACATGCCCGTGATGTTGGGCAGACCGGCTTTCACTGTGGTGCCTGCCGCGTGGGTGCTGGATGCACCCATCAGCACCCGCTCGGACGCGATCTCTTCCCAGCTGCCGCCGAACAGTGCGGCGGGGCTGGTGGGGTCGGTGCTCTGGTAGATGCTGCCCACGGGATACGCGCCGGAGCTGGGGGCCGAGAGCAGCGTGTCGATATCTTCCTTTGTATAATAGGAGGAAAAATCGGCACCGAGGGTGCGCAGGGCAGCGGCCTTGTCGTCCGCCGTCCATTCCCCGGCGGAGGCGGCAGCGGTCAGGGCCTTTTTCACGCCGTAGGGCAGCAGGGCGGGGGTCAGCGGCAGAACGGTGCTGTCCATGCTGTCCAGCTGGCTGCGGTCAGCGGGGGCCGTGGTCAGAGTGCCGTCACTGCGCACGTTGAGGCCGCAGGCCGGGTCCACCCGCACCGCTCCGGGGACCGATGCGGTGGGTACGGTGCTGCTGCGCAGATAGGGGGACAGGTCCGGCATGGCGGCGGTGTCGGTGAGCACCGCTCCGGTGTTGGGGTCTACGCTCAGCACCCGCAGCAGCTGGCCGGACACCGGCTGCGCAGGGCAGGGCAGTGCGCCCACCTCCTGCGCGGTGAGCTTTACGATGCCGCTTTTACCGTTCACGCTGACCACCTGCCCGTCCGTGGGCACAAGCTCTTCGGCACGGGCGGCAGCGGCCTCTGCACGGGCAGCGCACTGGGATGCGTTGGCGCTGTCGGTGCTGGTGCGCTGTGCGGCGGTCTGGGCCTGCGCTGCGTTGGCCGCGGTGGAAGCTGCACTGGCTGCGGCACGCTGTGCCGCCGTGGAGGCGCTGCTGGAGCTTTCCAGCACGCGGGCCACGAACTGCTCGTACAGCGAGGGCGGCAGCTCCTCTGCGTCATCATCGATGGGCAGAATGGCGTAGCAGTCATAGCTGCCGGGCCGGGTGTAGGCGGTGTAGCCGTTTTCACCCATGGCGGCCAGCATCCACTGCCCGCCGGTGCTGCCGGTCAGGCGGCGGTCCACCGTGACGCGGTGCTGGGTGTCCAGCGCCACCGGCGCCAGCAGGGTGCCGTCGCTGCGGCGCAGATACAGCGCAAGGGAGCACCCGGCCCATGCGTCCGGCAGCTGGAACAGCAGTTCGTCCACCCCGGCGGCGTTCTGCGCACCGAGATGCAGCCGGTGCGGCTGGGCAAGGAACTCGGTGCCGCCGCACTGCTTTTGAATGATCTGGATCTTCACTTGAAAACCTTCCTTTCTGTTTTTTGTTTGATTGTATCGCGGCCGGACAGCGGCGGCGAGAGTGTACTTTATTTCCACAAGTTTCTGTGCTTCGGCATTTTGCCGGAAGGCATTTTTCGGGGGAAATTCGCACAGATCCCGGTGGGGCAAAGGCGGGGCAGCGGAAGGAAATGCCGCTGTGCAAAACCAGCGATTCAGGGCCGCTTGCCGTGCTGCCGGAACGGCCCAAAAGTGCAGTTTCCGGTGCGAAAAATCCAAAATAAATGTTAAAAATTCATGAACAAAACATCCCACAAAACAAAAGGAAAATCGGAAGGAAATAACCGAAATAACAGTAATTTGGAGAAAACAATGTATAAATTGCACAAAAAATATCGTCAAAAAACTAACGAAAAGCAGACCCCTGATTTGACAAACGGCCTTTGGACTGGTAAAATAAGACCCGCTCAACGGAGCCAACAAACGTTGCAGCGTCTAAAATTTATCTGGATGAAGTGAAAACCATCTCACACATGGTGCGGCGCGGGCAGATGCGGCTCGGGCCGGGAGGGAAATGACACCTTCCGCAGCGGAGTCCAAATTGCATACGATGCTCGGTCTTATCATAAAGAGGGCATCGTATTTGATTGTGGGGCCAGAGTGCTTCTGCCCGCCCTGCAGTCCGGGCGGCCGGGGCATGGAACACCGTGTCTGCGGCCGCACCCAACTTTGAAAAGAGAGGAGTTGTCTCGTATCGCTTCCGTAAAAGTAAAGAAAGCTCTGACCGCCTGCAAGCAGGCTGTCTCTTCCCGTGTGCTGGCGTTCTGTGTCATGGTCGTGTGCCTTGTGGCTACACTCAGTGTGACCGCTGCGAATCTGCGGCTGACCTACGTCACAGACTCCAATGGTGCCCGGCAGGTGATCCTCACCTCCGAGACCGACCCTGCACAGGTCATGAACCTCTCCGGCATCCAGTCCGAAGAGGGAGATCGGGTCTATTACACGGCCTACAGCGGCAACCTTGCCGCCCTGAACATCGAGCGCGCATTCTCCGTCAGCATCACCGCCGACGGTCAGGAGTACCCTGTCAAGATGGTGTTCGGCACCGTCGCCGACGCTCTGAAGCGCGCAGGTATCACTCTGGAGGGTGACGACTACACCGAGCCTGCTCTGGACCAGCTGGTGAGCGCAGGCTCCACCATCACGGTGCACCGCGTGGACTACACCGACCGTGTGGAGACGCAGGCCATCCCCTATGATACCGAGTACGTCTACACCAGCCTGTATTTCCGCAACACCGGCCGCGCCACCACGGTGCGCCATGGTGCGGAAGGCCAGCAGACCATCACCACCCGCGACCGCTATGTGGACGGCGAACTGGAGAACAGCATCGTGGTGGATTCCACCACTACCGTGGAGCCCACCAACCATGTCATCAAGACCTATGGCGCGGGCGCACCGGTCTCCCCGCTGACCGGCCCGGACGGCACCACCAATGCACCGGCTTCCTACAGCAAGGTGCTCACCGGCAAGGCTACCGGCTACTACTCCAGAACCGGTAAAGGTTCCTCCGGCCTCGGCCTTGGCTATGGCACTGTGGCCGTGGACCCGGATGTGATCCCCTACGGCACCAAGCTGTATATCACCTCCACCGACGGCAAGTTTGTGTATGGCTACGCAGTGGCCACCGACACCGGCATTGCGGTGCAGAAGGGCGAGATCCTGGTAGACCTGTTCTATGAGACCTACGCCGAGAGCGTGATCAACGGTGCCATTCAGGTCAACGTCTACGTTGTGGGCTGAGAAACCTGAAAAAGCCTGAAAAAACCCGGAACTGAAAATTTTTAACAGAAACAGAGAGCTTCTGTGCATCCTCCCCTTGGGGAGGGTGTGCAGAGGCTCTTTTTGTTTGCGGATTGGTAGGATTCACCATAAAATTTGTAAAAATTTAGAGGGTGTGTATATAAGGGAGAAATATCACCGAAAAGATTATGGTAAATTTTGATGAAATCCCCTTGAAAAACAGTCCGAAATTCTTTAATATAAAAGAGTAAAAAGCTACAGGTGCGCTTTCCGGCGCGTCTGTACGGGGAGGAGCAGTCTATGAAACCGACCGAGGAAAAGATCCAGAGCAATGCATCGGACCTTCCGGTGTATCTGTTCAAACAGGGCAATAACTGTGAAGCATACCGCTACTTCGGCGCACACATGGAAACGCGCGCCGGTGAAGCGGGCGTGGTGTTCCGCGTGTGGGCTCCCCATGCTGTGGCGATCAGCGTGGTGGGCGACTTCAACAGCTGGAAGCCGGGCAGCCACCCGATGCGCAAGGTGGATGGCGATTCCGTATGGGAATTGTTCATCCCGGGCATGAAGGAATACGATGTTTACAAATATTGCGTGACCACCCGTGCAGGTGATCTGGTCTATAAGGCCGATCCCTATGCATTCCACGCCGAGACCCGCCCGTCCAACGGCAGCAAGGTCTACGATATCACCGGCTTTGTGTGGCACGATGACGCATGGCAGGCAGCACAGAAAAAGGCGGACGTGATCAACGGCCCCATGAACATCTACGAGATGCACGCCGGCAGCTGGAAGATGAAGGAGGGCGGCAAGCCCTATAACTATTCCGAGCTGGCAGACGAGCTGATCCCGTATATCACCGATATGGGCTATACCCATGTGGAGCTGCTGCCGGTCATGGAATACCCCTTTGATGGCAGCTGGGGCTACCAGGTCACAGGCTATTTTGCACCCACCAGCCGCTACGGCACCCCCAAGGACTTTATGGCCTTTGTGGACAAGCTGCACGCCGCCGGCATCGGCGTGATCATGGACTGGGTGCCTGCTCACTTCCCGAAGGACCAGTTCGGCCTGTACAACTTTGACGGCGAGGCCTGCTACGAGGACCCGAACCCGAAGCGCGGCGAACATAAGGAGTGGGGCACCATGGTGTTCGACTTCGGCCGCAGCGAGGTGCAGAGCTTCCTGATCTCCAGCGCACTGTACTGGCTGGAGCAGTACCACATCGACGGCCTGCGGGTGGATGCCGTGGCATCCATGCTGTATCTGGACTACAACCGCAAGCAGGGCGAGTGGGAGCCCAACAAGGACGGCGGCAAGGAAAATCTGGAGGCCGTTGCCTTCCTGCGCAAGCTGAACGACACCGTGCTGGGCCGTCATCCGCACAAGTACATGATCGCAGAAGAGTCCACCGCATGGCCCATGGTCACAAAGCCTGCTTCGGATGGCGGCCTTGGCTTCAACTTCAAGTGGAACATGGGCTGGATGAACGATATGCTCAGCTACATGAAGACCGACCCGCTCTTCCGTGCCGGCAACCACAACAAGGTCACCTTCAGCTTCTTCTACGCCTTCAGCGAGAACTTTGTGCTGCCCATCAGCCACGATGAGGTGGTGCACGGCAAGGGCAGCCTGATCAACAAGATGCCCGGCGAGTATGACGCCAAGTTTGCAAACCTGCGCACCTTCTTCGGCTACATGATGGCCCACCCGGGCAAGAAGCTGCTGTTCATGGGTCAGGAGTTCGGCCAGTTCGCCGAGTGGAACGAGACAAAGCCGCTGGACTGGATGCTGCTGGGCTACGATAAGCACACCGAGCTGCAGACCTATGTCAGGACCCTGAATGCCTTCTACAAGGAGCACCCCGCCTTCTGGCAGGTGGACTACAGCTGGGAGGGCTTCCAGTGGATCGTGCCGGACGACTCGCAGCAGAGCGTGATCGCCTTCCTGCGCAAGGACACTTCCGGCAAGCAGATTCTGGTGGTCTGCAACTTCAACCCCGTCCTGCGTGAGGGCTATACTTTGGGCGCACCGGTGGCAGGCTCCTACAAGGAGATCCTGAACAGCGACGATGCAGAGTTCGGCGGTTCCGGCGCAGTCCACAACAAGGCTGTGCGCACCCACAAAAAGCCGCTGCACGGGTTTGAGCAGAGCATCACGATCACCCTGCCGCCCATGAGCACGCTGTACTTTGAGGTGCCCGCCAAGCGCACCCGCAAGGCTGCAGAGGACAAGACCGATAAGGCGGGAAAAAAGACCGCAGCCAAAAAGGCAAAGACCGCTGCTGAACCGGAAAAGACCGTGAAAAAGACCACCCGCAAGGCCAAGGCCGGGCCGGAGACCGCTGCAGAAGCACCCAAAAAACGCGGCCGCAAGCCCAAGGCAGAAGCCGCTGCTGCAGAGGAAAAGCCGGTGAAAAAGACCGCCCGCAAGGCCAAGGCTGAGCCGGAGGCTGCCGCAGAGGCACCCAAAAAGCGCGGCCGCAAGCCGAAGGCAGAGGCTGAGCCTGCAGCGGAAAAAGCACCCGCAAAGCGCACCCGCAAACCGAAGGAGCCCAAGGAATGACCCGGCACTTCGGCCGACCTATACCGCACACGTTGACGATCATTTCCGAACAACGGAAATGTTAATGTTAAAGGGGAGAATAAAGCTATGGCAAAAGAAATTGTGGCAATGATCCTTGCCGGTGGACGTGGCTCGCGCTTGTATGCGCTGACACAGAAAACGGCAAAACCCGCAGTGTCCTTCGGCGGCAAGTACCGCATCGTGGACTTCCCGCTGTCCAACTGCGTGAACTCCAACATCGACACCGTTGGCATCGCGACCCAGTATCAGCCCCAGAAGCTGAACGAGTACATCGGCAATGGCCAGCCCTGGGATCTGGACCGTCTGCACGGCGGCGTGCACACCCTGCCGCCCTACGAGCAGGCAAAGGGCACCGACTGGTACAAGGGCACTGCAAACGCCATCTACCAGAACATCGGCTTCATCGACAGCTATGATCCCGAGTATGTGATCATCCTGTCCGGCGATCAGATCTGCAAGCAGGACTATGCCGACTTCCTGCGCTTCCACAAGGAGAAGGGCGCAGAGTTCTCTGTGGCTGTTATGGAAGTGGACTGGAAGGAAGCCTCCCGCTTCGGCCTGATGGTGGCTGACGAGAACGACCGCATCACCGAGTTCCAGGAAAAGCCCCCGGTACCCAAGTCCAATCTGGCTTCCATGGGCATCTACATCTTCAACTGGGATGTTCTGAAGAAGTATCTGGAAGAGGATGAGGCAGACCCCAACTCCAAGAACGACTTTGGCATGAATATCATCCCGGCCCTGCTGCGGGACGGTCGCAAGATGTATGCTTACCGCTTTGCCGGCTACTGGCGTGACGTGGGCACCATCGACAGCCTGTGGGAAGCTAATATGGAGGTGCTGGACCCCGAAAACTCCGGCATCGATATCTTCGACGAGGAGTGGAAGATCTACAGCCGCAACCCGGTCCTGCCTCCGCAGAAGATCGGCCCCCGTGCTGTGGTGCAGGATTCCCTCGTCACCGAGGGCTGCAAGATCTACGGCAATGTGCATCACTCTGTGCTGAGCGCAGGCGTTGTTGTGGAAGAGGGCGCTACCGTTGAGGACGCAGTCCTGATGGACGGCGTTGTGGTCAAGGCTGGTGCTGTTGTCAAGCGCTGCATCCTGGCGGAGGATGTTGTGATCGGTGCAGGCGCACGTGTGGGCGGCGATGGCCCCATTGCCCATGTGGGCACCGGCCTGACCGTCGGCGCAGGCGCAACCGTCAAGGAAGGTGCCAAAGTCTTTGAATCCGTCAAGGAGGGTATGGAAGTATGCTGAGCCAGAACACCAATGCGTTGGGTATTATTTTCCCCAACAGTTATGATAATACCGTCCCCGAGCTGGTGACCGAGCGCGCAATGGCTTCGATCCCCTTCGCGGGCCGCTACCGTATGGTGGACTTTGTTCTGTCCAGCATGGCAAACTGCGGTATCTCCAATGTCTCCATCGTGGTGCGCAAGAACTACCACTCCCTGATGGATCATCTGGGCACCGGTCGTGAGTGGGATATGGCCCGCCGTCACGGCGGCCTGAACATCGTGCCTCCTTTCGCTGAGAAGGGCGTGCGCATCTATTCCGGCCGTGTGGAAGCTCTGGGCTCTATCATGAACTTCCTGGAGAACCAGAAGGAAAAGTACGTGGTCATGAGCGACGCCAATGTTGCCCTGAACTACGACTTCAACGCCCTGCTGGCCGCCCATCAGGCAAGCGGTGCCGATGTGACCGTCGCTTACCAGAAGACCGAGATCCCCGAGGGCCGCAAGAACGACAACTACACCCTGACCG
>ENA-UAMB01001064-UAMB01001064.1-human-gut-metagenome-genome-assembly--contig:-NODE-1064-length-14857-cov-4.468180_pt1 | contig 14857 bp, 26 predicted proteins | sample MGYA00243707_ERZ654484 | MGnify/ENA primary metagenome ERZ654484 (study PRJEB26926, sample SAMN06164464) | human gut metagenome | biome: ENVO:00009003; feature: ENVO:2100002; material: ENVO:00002003... | reverse complement strand
GTCTCGTGGACTCGGAGATGTGTATAAGAGACAGAGGCTGAACTTCAGTCCACCCCGGCGGCTGAGCCTATCCTGATGACCCGCTTTTATGCGAAAGGCACCAAAGCCCAGCTGATCGGTTTGAAGCATTATCTGGAAAAGGAAGGTATTGAATATGGCAACTTATAATCAGATGCAGGTACAGCAGAAGCCCAAGTTCTCCGTGGCAATCACCACCAAGGGCTATCAGTCCTTGATCTCCAACACTCTGCGCGACCCGGCCCGCGCCCGCCGGTTCACGGCCAGCATTACCTCGGCGGTGGCCGTCAACCCCGCCCTGCAGGAATGCGATGCCGGCACGATTCTGGCCGGTGCCCTGCTGGGTGAAAGCCTGAACCTCAGCCCGTCCCCTCAGCTGGGGCAGTACTACCTCGTGCCTTTCAAGCAGAAAGCCAAGTATGACCGCAACAACAGGCTGATCCGCCCGGAGAGTGTCACGGCACAGTTTGTTCTGGGCTATAAGGGCTACATCCAGCTGGCCTTACGCAGCGGCCAGTACAAGGATCTGGATGTTATGGTCATCAAGCAGGGCGAGTACCTCGGCAAAGACCCGGAAACCGGAAAAGCCAAATTCCAGTTCGTCGAGGATGACGATCAGCGTGACGCGTTGCCCACGGTCGGGTATATGGCCTACTTTGAGTACCTCAACGGCTTCCGCAAGGTGTTGTATTGGTCGAAAGAGAAAATGATGACCCATGCCGATACCTATTCCAAGGCTTTCAGCCGTAAGAACTACGAAGACCTGATGGCTGGCAAAGTCCCGGAAAGCGAGATGTGGAAGTACTCCTCGTTCTGGTACAAAAACTTTGATGACATGGCCAAAAAGACCCTGCTTCGCCAGCTTATTTCCCGCTGGGGCGTTATGAGCATCGAAATGACGAAAGCCATGGAGAGCGACAACGCCGTGGCAACAGTGTCCGACAACAACGAGATCATCACCGAGCCGGAACCGATGCCTGGTGCATCCGAACAGCCGGAACTGCATACCGGGAAGCCTGAGGTGGGCGATGGGCAGGCATTGCCCCATGTGGACATTGCTCAGAGTGAACCCACGACCGCCGAGCCGGTGGTTGACCTCAGCTCGTTATGATCGACTACAACATCATCGCAACTGGCAGTAAAGGCAATGCGGTGGTGATTGACCAAAAAATCCTGATTGACTGCGGCGTGTCTTTCAAGGCACTGTCAAAAGTATACCGGGCGTTGAAGCTGGTTCTGCTCACTCACATTCACAGTGACCACTTCCAGCCGACAACGCTCCGGCTTTTGGCAGAAAACCGCCCCACGCTCCGTTTTGCGTGCTGTGCATGGCTGTGCAAGCCGCTGGTGGATGCAGGGGTGCCGGTCTCGCAGATTGATGTTCTGGAGCCGGGGCACATGTATGGATACGGCATCTGCAACGTCAGGCCCGATATGGTCAAGCACAATGTTCCGAATTGCGCTTGGAAAGTCTGGCTCCCATCAGGGAAGCTGTTTTACTGCACAGATATGAACAATTTGAACGGCATCACGGCTCCGAACTATGACCTGTACATGGTGGAAGCCAACTACGATGACGCGGAAATCCAAGCCAAAATTGCAGAGAAAAAGCTGAACGGTGAGTACATTTACGAGCTGGGCGTGCTGCACAACCACATGAGCCTTTCCAAGATCAATGACTGGTTATATGCCAACATGGGGCAGAACAGCGCCTATATCTATATGCACTGCCATCAGGACAAGGAGGATGCCACATGACCGGACGGCTGGTGGACATGGCTTTTACCCTCGGCGGGAAACAGCGGGTCACGCTGGAAATCAACGGCGACTTCTGTGAAATCTGGGACAAGCTCCATCAGGAGCCGGTTCTGGACGTAGAAATCAAAAAGCACAGGGAAAAGCGCAGCCTGTCGGCAAATGCGTATTTCCACGTTCTGTGCAACAAGATTTCTGCAGAAACCGGCGAGAGCGAGGATGCCGTGAAGCGGCGGCTCGTGGTTTCGTATGGAGCGCTTGCCCGCGACAAGGACGGCAAGCCTGTTGGCCTGAAACTCCCGCCGACCGTAGATCCCAGCGACTTTTACCCTTATGTCCGGCTCTATGAAACCCGGCAGGAAAACGGAAAAGACTACTCCTGCTATTTTGTCTACAAGGAAAGCCACAAGATGGATTCAAAGGAATTTGCTCATCTTGTGGACGGTGCAATCGAAGAAGCCAAGGAACTGGGCATCCAGACGGATACCCCGGAACAGCTGGCTCGGTACAAAGAAGAATGGTCAAAATGACCGGAAAGGAAAAATTATGAGTATGTATGACGCAAGACCGGAAGTTATTGCAATTCCGGTGGATGAGTACAAGGAACTGCTGGCAGCAAACACGGAGCTGAAAATCATCTATCACAAGTTGGAAAGCTGCGCGATTCCCTCGGAAAAGTACACATTTCACGAGTTCGTTCAGAACATGCATGATGCGTTGCATTCGGTGGAATTGGACGCTGAAGCTCCTGCCCCTGTCATTCCGGGCATGGTTGAACCTTTGGCGGCGATGCACGCGCAAGGAGCGGAGAGGTTGACCGATGCTGAACAGCTGTGATTTTCAGGGGCGGTTTGCCGCTGATCCTGAGCTGCGGACCACCCAGACGGGAAAGCAGGTGGCAAGTTTCCGCATGGCGGTTGACCGGGATATGGTGGATGCCAACGGTCATCGTCCTACGGACTGGCTCACCTTTACCGCATGGGGCAAGACGGCGGAGTTCGTCAGCAGGTATTTCCGCAAGGGGAGCGCCGCTGTGGTTCATTCCCGCTGCCAGACGCGGCAGTATGAGGATAAGAACGGAAACAACCGCACGGCGATTGAGTTCGTGGTGGACAACATCTATTTTGCGGGGCCGAAGCAGGACAACCAGCAGGGGACCGTGGATGATGGCGGGACGAACCCGCCACCGGCCACCTATCGGAATCAGCAGCCGCAGCCCCAGCAGATGGGCTTTGCCACCCAGAGCCAGCGCCAACAGTGGCAGGGAGCCGCCGATTATCCTGGCAATGTTCAGGTCAGCCAGAGCTTTTCTCAGGGCAGCGACGATGATTTCTCGGTTCTGGACGATGCCGATGATCTGCCGTTCTAACCGAGGTAAGGGGGTGGTTGGATGGTAAAGCCAGACAACTACGTTATGCTTCTGGGCTGGATGCGCACTGAATTGAACCTCAAAGGAAACGAATTGAACTTATATGCAATAATCTACGGATTTACGCAAGATGGCGAAACTGAATTTTCGGGAAGCATCCGCTACATGCAGGAATGGCTTGGAGCGGAAAGCAAGCAGACCGTGTTCAATACGCTGGATAAGCTCATCAAAAAAGGGCTGGTTCAAAAACGCACAGAGGTTGTAAATGGCATCAAGCACAATTATTATCTGGCGGCTCCGAGGGGTAGTCTAAAAATTAGACCACCCCAGTCCAATTTTTATACCGGGGTAGTCCAAAATTTAGACCACCCTAGTCCAAATTTTAGACCTAATAATATAGAAGATAATATAGAAGATATTCTAGTTATAGAGGACGGCGGCACCCGCAAAAAAGACCCACGGCTGGATGCAGACCTGAGCAAGATAATCAATGCGTATCAGGCCAATATTGGAACCTGGCCGCGTATCTTGACGGATGACCTACAGCGCTGGAGAGATCAGTTCAGCACAGAAATGTTGCTTTTGGCGATTTCTGAGGGTGCAAAGAACGGCGCCCATAAGTGGAGCTATATTGAATCTATATTAAGGCGATGGAAAAAAGACAACATCAAAACTCCCGGTGACTTTGAAGCGTGGGAAGCACAGCGAAAGCCCTCAACTGGGCAACAGCCGAAACGCTCTGCGGCCGAGGATTATGATGAAATCTTTAGAGAACTCTTAGGAGGCTCAGCGTGACAGACAAAAAACTGAAAGAACTGCTGATAGTGATTGACAATCGCTATGGCCGTGTTCGCAGCAAAGAAGATCGTATAATCGATCTCAAAACTTGTGTTCAGGCATTCGGCATGGTTCCTGACGAAATTGTAGAAAAGGCACTATATGCTGCATTTGCGAAGTGCCGGTTTCCGAATCAGATCATTGTTGACTGGTGTGAGGAAATTAAAAAGTTGCAGGCTACTGTAAAGCCCTCGGCAAACGACCTCTGGGCGCAGGCGGCGACCGTCGCCCGGCAGATTACGGCAAACCTGTACTACATGACTCACGGCGGGCTGGTAACTCCTACCGGGAAGCTCACCGGGGAGGACTTCAAGACCCGCAATGCTGAGATTTTCGCCACCCTGCCGGTGGCGGTGCAGCGCTGGGCTGGCTCTCCGGCAGAGCTGAGCACGACCTTTGGCCGTGACAGCGCAGACCTGCTCCAGTTCGTGAAGCCGGGCTTCATTCGGGCTGTACAGGATGCCCCGGTTGAGAATTTGAAGCCCCCGGCACTGCCCGGCGGGGCAAAGGCTCAGATTGGAGGTTGAAATGCAGTTTCGTTCTATCGTGTCGCTGGCCTGTGCAGTCAGCCTTTTTACCGGCAGCGCTCTTGCCAGCGCGGTCTATGCCCGCCGGGTGGATGAACTCACCATGGAGAGGGACATTTACGCCAGCCGGGAAGAAAACTGGATGAACAAGGCCGTGGAGCGCAAGGAAACCATTGAGCAGTTGCAGACCGAGGTTGAGCAGCTCACGGACACCATTGCTGCAGATCAGAGCATTGCCCTTACATACGCAGGGGAGTTTCAATGCACAGCCTACTGCTCCGAGGAATACCCGCATATCTGCGGGGAGGGGCAGGGCATCACTTCCAGCGGCGCCAAGGTTCAGCCGGGCGTGACGGTGGCCGCAGACACCAGCATCTTTCCCTATGGCACGGTCATTCTGATTGAGGGCGTAGGGATGAGGGTGGTTCAGGATACCGGCTCACTCATCAAGGAAAATGCCTTAGATGTGGCCGTTGGCACCCATGCGGAAGCGATTTCGTGGTCGGGCTGGGGTTCTCACAAGGTCTGGATTGTGACGGGAGGTGAGACGGATGCCGCTGAATGAGTACGGCGAAAAGCTGGATTCCAACGGCTATGCACCCAGCATCCTGCATGATAAGCCGGTCTGCCTGATCTGCGGGCGGTATGGCACAGCACGGCATGAGGTGTACTTCGGGAGCGCCTACCGGGCAAAGAGCAAGCGTCTGGGCCTGTGGGTGACGCTTTGCCCGTGGTGCCATCAGAACGGCCCGACCGCCATCCACAACAACCATGATGCTGATCTTCGGCTGAAGCGCTGGGCGCAGAAAAAGGCTATGGAACACTATGGCTGGCCGGAAGCCCGGTTTATTCAGGAATTTGGGAGGTCGTATTTATGAGTGAAAAATGCCCGATTATTGCCATTGATCCGGGCAACAGGCAGAGTGCCTACTGCGTTATTGACTGCAACACCTTGAAGCCGCTGGAGTTCGGCAAGGTCGATAACGAAGAATTGCGCAACAAACTGGTTTTTGCCAATGAACAGGGCTGGCAGTGGGCGGTCATTGAAATGGTGGCTTCCTACGGCATGGCCGTGGGCAGGGAAGTTTTTGATACCGTCCTCTGGATTGGGCGTTTCTATGAAGCATTGTCCATCCAGATGGCGCAGAAGCCGCGGCTTCTCTGCCGCATCGAAGAAAAACGGCACATTTGCCATGACAGCCGGGCAAATGACCCGGCCATCCGGCGGGCGCTGATTGACCGTTTTGCAACCCACGATTTGAAAAACGGAAAAGGCACCAGCAAAAACCCAGATTTCTTTTATGGCTTCAAGGCGGACATCTGGGCGGCATACGCCGTCGGCCTGACCGCCATCGAAAACCACAACAACGATTACAAAATTTCATCTGATTGCTGAAAGGAGTACATACCATGAGCGAAATTTCCAACTACGAGGCCCAGAAGAAAAAGCTGCAGGGCCTGTGCGATGAGCACAACTTCACGTTCCGCTTCTTCAAGGACCGCTATCCCATCACGCTGGTGATCACCCCCATCAATGACGTTGCCACCCAGATGGATATGCTGGGCAATGTGGAAGAAACCGGCTATTGCAGTCAGGATTCTTCTATGTGCTGGTACTTTGAGAACAGCGAGCTGAAGACCAAGGTCAAGGGTACGTTCAGCATCGACAAGGTTCTCCGCACCAAGATTGAGAACATCCTGCTGAAGATGATCTCTTTCTGGCAGCAGTTCTTCTTCCGTGACCTGATGGAGAACGGCAAACTCCGCAATTTCGGCGTGCCGGTGCCTGATGTGCCGGATTCCAATTCTCAGAGGGATTCCCAGCAGGACACCAAGCAGGAGACCCCGCAGGACGACACCGACGATGAACCGGCCGAGGACTCCGCTGAGGACGATACGGAGGAATAACCGATGGCAAAGGCAACGGCAGTGCGAAATATCCGGGACGACCACCAAAAAGCATTCCTGAAAATCTTCAACAGTCTGTGCGGCCGGTTCAATCGGTGGCAGGTCTGGCAGGACTTCGTGATGGTGACCGCCATTGAGATTTCCAATGCCACCGACAAACAGAATGCTCCAGAGCGCACCAAAACCTATCAGACCATCATTTCCAAGTACAGCGATGCCGAGCAAAATAAATTTGCTGAATTGCTGGCCGAGGTCATCATGGGAATGGAGCAGAACCCCGACCAAGATTTTTTAGGGGAACTGTACATGCTCTGTGAGCTGGGCAACGATGCATCCGGGCAATTCTTCACCCCGTATGACGTTTGTAGGTGCATGGTGGAAATCTCCGGGGGAAGCGACCCGGCGGCAGAGAATGCCGGATTCTTTTCGGTTTCGGACCCGGCCTGCGGTGCGGGCGCACTGCTGATTGCTTTTGCCAACCTGTACAGGAGAAAAAATATCTGCTACCACGACAAGGTGCTTTTTGTGGCGCAGGATATTGACCTGATTGCAGGACTGATGTGCTACATCCAGCTCAGTTTTTTAGGCTGTGCTGGATATGTAGTCATCGGGAACACCATTACAGAACCAAGCACCGCGTATGATCGCCGTGGGCTGCTCCCGGCGGGGCCGCAAAGCAGGATTTGGTACACACCGTTCTTTTCTACGGACATTTGGTTTCTGCGCCGCCAGTGGGCGCAGATAGAACTTCTGATGAAGCCTGTCTGCCGCCAGACCGAGCAAGCAGAGCCGGAACACAAAAAGGATGATGCTGCACCGCCGTTGTGTGAGACCAAGACCGGGCAGCTCACATTTTTCTGAAACCATGGAGGAAAATAAATCATGGCAGAGATCACGAACATTGCGTGCAGGAGACTGCATCCGCACCCTGACAACCCCCGCAAGGAACTGGGGGATTTGACGGAACTTGCCGCCAGCATCAAAGAGAACGGCATCTTCCAGAACCTGACCGTTATCCCCGGCCACTACCTCAACAGCCGGGAGTACATTGCGAAGTGCGTTGACGAGGGCGGGGATGCCGCCGCAGCAGCGGCAGCATGGACACCCAAGGCTGTGTGGTCCAGCGATGACTACACCATCATCATCGGGCATCGCCGGGCCGCGGCCGCACAACAGGCAGGATTGTTTGAAGTGCCCTGCGTAGTCGTGGAAATGGACGAAAGGGAACAGCTGCAAACCATGATGATTGAGAACATGCAGCGTAGTGACTTGACTACCTATGAGCAGGCGCAGGGCTTCCAGCTGATGCTGGATCTGGGCGACACGGTAGAGCAGGTGGCATCCAAGTCTGGCTTCTCCCAGTCCACCATCCGCCGCAGGGTGAAGCTCCTTTCTCTTGACCGGGATGCGTTCCGCCGGGCAGAACTTCGCGGCGCCACTCTTTCGGACTACGCAGAGCTGGATAAGATTGAGAGCGTTGAGGACAAAAATAAGGCGCTGGAAGCTCTTGGCACTCAGAACTTCCGCCGGGTGATGCAGGAAGTTCTGGAAAATCAGAAGTGGGAACACCGCAAGGCTGAATGGATTTCAGACCTCAAGAAATTTGCAATCGAAGACCCGAATGCTACTTATCAGACCCACGAACACGTTACCGGGTACAGCAAGTGGAACATCACCAAAGATGTTGTTGTGCCGGAAGATGCAGATCATGTCCAGTATTTCTACAAGGTGAGTAGTGGGCAGATTGATTTGTACAAGACCCGTGATGTGGCCGCAGAGGATGCCGAAAAGGCAAAGCGGGATGCCGCCCGCGAGGAAGAACGCATGATTGGGGAAAGTTTCCACAACATAACGGAACTTATGTTCAACCTCCGCCGTGAATTCGTGGTGGAACTGGCTCCTACCGACTGCAAAAAGGGCTTCTCGGCCATTGCTCGCTACATGTCCTGTGCCGCAGACGATAATTTTGATTTAGACCTGACGCTGATTGGAAACATCCTCGGTGTGGAGCTGTCTCAGGAATTTGTGGACAGTTCCGGCAAGGACTGGTACAAAATTCTGGATGAAGATGGGGTCTACGGCACGATGCCGGAAAAGGTGCTGCTGGCGCTTGCCTATTCTTCGATGGACAGCAGCTATTGCGGTTACTGGAGTAAGGACTGGAATGTTGAGCGCCAGAAATATGTGTACTCTTATCGGGAAAATCCGACACTGGATGCCACCTATGAAATGCTGACGGCGCTGGGGTATGAGATCAGCGACGATGAGCAGGCATTGAGGGACGGCACACACAAGATTTTCCGGGAGTACGGCCCTGATGAAAAGAAGCGGTCGGAGTGCGACTACTGCAAGGCGGCACACCCGAACTGTGATAAGTGCTGCAAAGCCTGTGATGAACCTTGCAATGCCGTTCAGGCTTGCAGGAAAGACGAAGAAAGGACTGAAAACGATGAATGAGAAAACTATGGGGGCTATCCCTGTTTCTGCACTGGAGCGTCTGGAGCAGAGCGCTGTGAAGCTGAGCCTGATTACTTTTTGCCTGCGCCACGAGGAACTCAAGGCCGCACCTGATGCGGCGGAAATCCACAGCATCAAGTCTGACCTGAGCCGGGCATTGCGGGAGGTCAGCACCAATGCTGCCGCCTGTGCGCTGACCGGCGGTGCCACGGAAAAGGCAAGCCCCCCTGCGGGGGCAGAGCCTAAGCGTATCCAGCGGAAAGAAATCCCCAAAGGCACGGCCTACGGTGTCCTGCGCCTGCGCTGCCCGAAATGCGGGGATGTGTTTGGCCGGTTCCTGCGGGAACCCAGCGCCAGTGTGACCTGCCGTTGCGGCGGGGAAGTTCAGCTGGACAACCTGACACGGTATGAGTTCACCTGCCCCTGCTGTGACTTTGAAGCCCACGGCCGCACCAATCTGGAAGACCCCGAAATCACGGTGCCCTGCAAGTGTGGCAACCCGGTCACGATGAAGTGGGACCGAAACAAGCGTATGTACCATGAATGAGGGCGGGAACAATGACACTTGAAGAAGCCTGCCGTCTTATCGACCCGGCAACGGATATGGATGCGTTGGCCGAGATTGAGTATTACAACGGCTTCAAGGGCAAGGAAGCCGCCGCAAAGGCTCTCAGGGAAGCCAGCCAGCTGGTGGTAGATTTTGTTCGCAAAATGTCGTGGCATGATGCCAAGAACCCACCGCCTGTACACGATGAAAGCTGGAAAGAAAAGAGCGGAGAGAAGCACCTCTGCATGATGAGCGACATCGTATGGGTTTGCTGTGGAAGCGGCAATACCATGAAAGGCTGGTTTGAAAATGGCACATGGTATATTGAAGATGGCCGCAGGGCAGACAGCACCCCATACGGAGAAGTGAAGCTGTGGGTGCCGCTGATGGAGCCGCCGGAGGAAGAAAAGCAATGAAAGAAAAAACCATCACAGTTTCGCATGAAGTGTCACCGGAATATGGAAAATGCAGTTTCGGTGGGGACTTTTGGGGAGAAGAAGTGTGCAAGTACCACGCACTTCGTACCCAGACACACGGAAATAAGGCACCGCCGGAATACAGAAAACCCAAGTGCCTGTTATTCAACTGCTGGCTCGAAGAACCCTACAAGAAGTGTGAAGCATGCAGAAAAGCGTGCAGAGAGGAGAACGAAAAGTGAAAGCTGTCCTTATCAGCATCAAGCCCAAGTGGTGTGACCTGATCCGGCGGGGGCGTAAGACGGTTGAGGTCCGCAAGACCTGCCCGAAGCTGGAAGTGCCGTTCAAGGTTTATATCTATGAGACCATGGATGGCGGTCGTGGGAGCGGCCTTGTTTTCGGTGAGTTCACCTGCACCGGCTTTGATGTGTTCAGGCCGATCGGTAAGGGCATCAGCATCAAGCGCTTCCCGGCGCTGTATGAAAGCTGCCTGACCCTTGATGAAATCGTAAAGTATGCGCAGGGTGAGCCGGTATACGGCTGGCAGATCTCTCAGCTGAAGCTCTACGAGGAACCGCTCAAGCTGGAGGACTTCTCTCGGCACGGCTTCTGTGGAATGAACGGGACTGGTGTTTGCGGCAATGCAGACTGCGAGAACTATCAACCGTCCGGCAACTACATGGATCCGCCTACCTGTGCAATCGATGGCTGCATCCTGTATGAAGCGCCGCAGAGTTGGTGCTATGTGGAAGAAAGGGGATGCTCAGAATGATGTGGATTAAGATGGCCGAAGCCGTAAAGTGGATCGCCGTGAGCATCGCAGTATCTGTTGCTATCTATGTGACAGGGAATTGGAAGTTGCTTTGGTTCTTCCTTATTCCCATGTTGTCTTGAGGGAGGGGGAATGCCTGATGTCAAGTTTTCAAAAAGATGTCCAGCTCCTCACTGATTTGCAGGAGCTGATCTCCGATGCAGAGCGCACCGCCAATATGCCGGGGTATGCGGGGGCTGTGTTCAATGCAATCTCCCCGGCGCTGAAAGCGGCCATGCCGGCAGCACAGAAGAAAGCCCGGCGGCAAATCGATGTGCTGACCCGCGCCAAAGAACGGCTGATGGAGCTGATGGAGGAACCGCAGAAATGACCAACGGTGACTTTATCCGCTCGATGTCGGATGCAGACATCCGGGAAAACTTCACCCAGCTGCTCTGTGAATTCGTCCAGCGGAAGCAGACGAGCCGTTGCCGGAGCAGAGAACATTGCTTCCACTGCATCAAGGACTGGCTGAAAGAAGAAAGCGTGGCGCTTAGGAGGGCCGATGATGACACTGAATGAGATTCGCAAGCTCCGGGGGATGACCCTCAGCGAGTTTAGCCGGAAATCAGGGCTGTCCCCGCATACTGCACGGAACCTGATGGGCTACAGGGAACTCTACGGAAATCCTCGGATGGACACGATGGTGGATGCGGCGCGGGCGCTGAATGCGGTCGTGACGATCACCCCCAAGGGCGTGACGATCCGCGCCAGAAAGGAAAGCGCATGACTCCTATTCCATTCCGTGAGCAGAACATCACCTATAACCCGCCGGAGGGCATGGAAGACAAGTGCGAAGCTCTTCCAGCTTTCCGGGGAGAGGGACAGGTGATCTCCTGCTGGCATCTTACATTATGGGAGCGCATCAAGCTCCTGCTGACCGGGCGGCTGTGGTTCTCGGTGATCGGCAATGGACAGCCGCCTATCTGGCTGGGCGTGGATTGCCCGTTCATCCGTAAATAATCCGACTGCAAGACCTGTATTTTTGCCGTAAAATGTGCTAAAATAATTGGGTAGCACCTCTACAAATTGGAGGCCGCGCACATATTACTGGAGGTCAGGTATGACGGTGCAAGAGCTGTCCAGATACTTAACGCTTCGCAAGCAGATTGATGAGGACAAAGAAATCTACGAGAACATGTGCCAGAAGATGGGGCCAGCATCCCCGTCACTGTCAGGAATGCCCCATACTCCCGGTGTTCGTGACAAGGTTGGTGATCTGGCCGCAGACCTGGCAGATTTGGATGCCGGCATCAAAGAGCTTGAAGCCGAAGCCGAGAGGGTGCTTCCAGCAATAGAAGAATTCTGCGTGTCGATTTCAGACCCGCGGATGCGCCTGATTTTCAGGCTCCGTTTCGTGCGGTGCCGCTCATGGGCAGAGATCGCAGGAACACTCGGACGGTACTATACCGAAGCCGGAGTGTGCAAGATGGCATATAATTACCTCAAAAAGATAGCCTGAACCAAATTCAAAAGGCCGCTGCTTCAGTGTGAAAATGCTGATTCAGCGGCTTTTTCTTTTGCTTGCCTGCCACGGGTGGAAAGCGTAGTTTGTCAGATGACTTCCAATGGCTTCTGATGGGTTCCAATGACTTCCAATCGGTACGAATGCTTTCCAATGCTTTCTGATGACGCAAGGCGCAAGGCATGGTATTATTATGCTACAAAATCCTAAACAAAGCCGGGCGGTGCAGATCATCTGATGTGCGCCGCCATTTTTATGGGAAGGAGGATTTTTCGCCCCGCGTTGCTCCTTTGCGCGGGAAATCGTGCTTCCAGTCATCCCCGGTTCGCCGCTGGGGCTGTCTGAAAGCAGGTCATTATAAGGAGCAATTCATGGAAATCAGAAAAGTACCTATCAGCCTGCTCAATGCAGCACCCTACAATCCGAGAAAGGATTTGCAGCCCGGCGACCCGGAATATCAGAAGATTGCCCGGTCAATCGAAAAGTACGGCTGTGTTGAGCCTATCATCTGGAATGAGAGGACTGGCAACGTGATTGGTGGTCACCAGCGCTTGAAAGTGCTGGCGGCGACCGGCGCGGTGGAAGTGGATGTCAGTGTGGTGCAGCTGTCCCTTGAGGATGAAAAGGCCCTGAATCTGGCGCTGAACAAAATCAGCGGCCAGTGGGACAATGAAAAGCTGTCTGCCGTCCTGCAGGATCTTTCTGCCGGCTTCGATGTTGAGGTGACAGGCTTCGACCAGCATGAGGTTGACGCACTGGTTGCATCCTTTGCGGAGAGCGGTCACGAGTACGAACTACCCGGCTCTGAACCCTATATCAATAATTTCTTTGATTCCGGGGTTCAGGCAAAGCCCAAGGCCGAGGAACCCGCTGCCGTTCCTGCACCGGAAGCCCCGGCACAGGATGCAGAGATGCACCCCAGCGCTGCACCCACACCCAATGAGGTGCAGGAAGTCCAGCCCGGCGGGAAAAAGACCGTCATTGTGCCTAATCTGTCTGAACAGGATGCAACCACCCTCGTGGACGTTCTCAAGGACATGGGCTTTGCGTACCGTCTGGAGGATGCGGCATGACACAGTATGTGATATGCGCACTTCAGATGGAGGGCTTTCACTGCTGGCCGGAGGCTGATGGAGAACTCGCATATCTCAAAAACTCACACCGTCATATCTTTTTTATTACGGCAGAGTTTCCAGTTCACAATGCAAACCGTGAAATAGAAATCATCAGCCAACAGAATGCAATCAAGCGCTATCTTCTCTCCAAGTATGGGGATGAGGATGGCGCTTGTCATTTTGGGCGGCGCTCCTGTGAGGACATCGCCGCCGAAATCCTGAACCAGTTTGAAAACTCCACATCCTGCACCGTCCTTGAAGATGGGTTTGGGGGTGCGCGAGTTGTTCGATAACAACATCAAAGTGCATTTTGCCGGGAGCGACGGCGGAGAGATATTCTACGCCGCCCTGCTGGCAGCACAAACCAAATACCGGCTGTTTTCCTGTTACAAGTACATTCTCAAGCGTCGCCCGGATGATGATTTCCGGCTCCCGGCGGACCATGTGATCCGTGTGCAGGATACAGTCAACCGCCATGTGATACAGGATAGCGGCCTGTTCACGCTGATGTTTGGTGCCGGGAAAGGGCAGACACAGACGTTGGAAAGCCTGACCGAGTGGCAGGACAAGCTCATAGCATTCGTGCAGCAGAATGATCTCCGCTGTACCTGTGTCGAGCTGGACTGCCAGAAAGTGCTGGGCGTAAGGGAAGCGTGGTACTTACGGGAGCGGATGAAGAAGCTACTGGATAACCCCCAAATCAACGTATTCCATTTTGAGGATGGGATGCGGGGACTGGACAGCATGATAGATTTCAGCGACTACATAGCCCTGAGCATCCCGGAGCTGCGCATCATCAAGCCGAAGACGTTCCGGGAGGACACCCGCTATCTGACCCACTACATCAAAAACCGCAAACCTGAGATCGACATCCACCTTTTGGGATGCACCGATGTGAAGATGATCGCACAGAACAGCTTCTGTACCTCCGCAGACAGCACCAGCTGGCTGTCCGGGGTCAAATATGGCTGGTTCGATGATGGCAACCAAAAGGCACATATCAATCAGTTCCGAAAAGACCTCATAGAACAGCGGCTATCCGCGGTGAGGACCATTACAGAGGGCAGGGGGCTGGAGCTGACAGATAAAACGCTTCTCTATGGAGCGAGAGCCAGCCTGTGCGCCACCATCTGCAAACAGAAATATACACGAGCCGCAGGCTCACAAGAATAGGAGCAAAAATGAAAAAGACAAACGAGAACTTGGTGATCCTGATTACGTTGTTTGCAATCAGCATTGTCATTGCCAACGTGACCGGCGCACGCACCATTACAACCGGCCTGCATATCGGCCCCATCGAGCTGGCCTTGAGCGGCGGTGCCATCACCTACGCCGTCACATTTCTCTGCACAGACATCATCGGCGAGATTTGGGGCAAGGCAACAGCCCAGCGCGTGGTGAAGTATGGCTTCATCGGCCAGATTTTTGCCACCGCCTGCATTATGATCACCGGCGTTTTTCCTGCGACGGATGCCGTCATGGACAATGCTTATCAAACCCTGCTGGGGCAGAACTGGATTTTCGTCATCGGCAGTCTGTCCGCATACCTCGTTTCCCAGTCGTGGGACGTGGCCGTGTTCCATGCAATCCGCGACCGCTATATTGCCAAGCATGGCAGCACCAAGGGTGGCC
>ENA-UAMB01001056-UAMB01001056.1-human-gut-metagenome-genome-assembly--contig:-NODE-1056-length-14943-cov-7.169801_pt1 | contig 14943 bp, 10 predicted proteins | sample MGYA00243707_ERZ654484 | MGnify/ENA primary metagenome ERZ654484 (study PRJEB26926, sample SAMN06164464) | human gut metagenome | biome: ENVO:00009003; feature: ENVO:2100002; material: ENVO:00002003... | reverse complement strand
GCGATGGTACTGCACTCGAGAGGGTGTGGGAGAGTAGCACGCCGCCGCATTCAACGTCGGGGTTCCCGTCGAGCGTGACGCTCCGGGAACCCCTTTTTTGTCTTTTGGTTCGTGTTTCCCGCGGCGCGCGGGAGGCTCCCAATCCACAACATTCAACTTAATAATATGAAGATCCTTGGTAGAGCGCTCCGCTCCCAAGGATCTTTTTGTATTTCTGGGCAAATAATCGCCATTCCAGCAAACTGCCCGGCATAACGGAATGGTGGCTCAGCAAAGCCGGGCCAAGAAAGGGAAGGTCGGGAACGGCCGCAAATCCATGTCACAGTCCATTGCGCGAAACAATAACACGGCAACGCAAGATGACGAGAACATCTCCATCAATCTTATTCTTGCCATTCTGTCAACTGGAATCATGGCCTTCATTGGCATCCTTACGGAAACCCTCACCAACGTGCTTTTCCCTGGATTAATGGCGGAATTCCACGTCGACACGTCCACTGTTCAATGGCTGACGACCGGCTTATCTGCTTACGGTAGCGCTTGTCACGCCGCTCTCAAGCTATTTCAAGCGCAAACTGAAGTTGCGTACCATCTTCCTTACCGCAATCGTGCTCTGCATCACCGGCTGCCTGATGGCAGCTTGCACGTTGAACTTTCCTATGCTGATGACCGCGCGAATACTACAGGGAGCGGGCACGGGATCACGCTTCCGTTGATGTTCAATATCATTCTTGAACAGTCTCCGAAAAGCAAAATCGGCATGCTGATGGGCGTTGGAGGCATGGTGGTGGCCGTGGCGCCGGCACTCGGACCGACTGTGGGCGGTCTTGTCGGCACGTTCATGCCGTGGCGTTGGATTTTCGTGATTCTGCTGCCGTTCCTGTTTGTTTCGCTGGTGTGCGGCCCTAAAACGATTCATCAGGTCACTCCTACCGAAGAGGCGCATATCAATCCGCTGCATGTGCTTTGCCTAGCAGTCGGATTCGTCTGTTTCGTGTTTGCGCTCGACCGTGGCGGATCCGCCGTTACCGCAGTGAGTAATGGGGATACTTCCGCGACTACGCAATGTGTGATTGCAGTGGTTCTGCTGCTGATTGCCATGGCCGCTTTGCTAGTGTTCGCTTGGGTGTCGCATCGTGCGTTCTCGCCGCTGGTTCGTCTGACCGTGTTGCGGAGTGTGAAATTCCGTTGGCATTTGCTTGCGTATGTGCTGCTGCAGTTTGTGACGATCGGTTACGGCTATATGATTCCGAACGCTTCGCAACTGGGATTCGGCGCGTCTGTGCTTGCCGCAGGCGTGGTGTTGCTGCCTGGCGCGTTGCTGGGAGCGGCTAGTGCTCCGGTTTCGGGATCGCTGCTTGATAAGTTCGGTTCGGTCCGCCCGATGTTCACTGCCATGCTCGCCGACCTGCGTGCCTTCGCGTCCAAACGATAGCTGCTGTGCTCACGGTACGTGAGCTCGTGTCCGGATCCCTCCACTCGCTGGAAGAATCTGGACAATTCGGGGGTGTATGTGCGGGCAGATTCCTCCAGTGGGTGGGAGAATCCGGATGCTGGGAAGCATGCCAACGTATCAATTCCTCCAGTGGATGGAGGTTTCAGGACGTTTGGAGGCCGGTGCGCGGGTGTTTTCCTCCAGTGGGTGGAGGTTTTCGGACTGTAGAAGGCCTATGGGCGTACTGATTGTTCCAGCCACTGGAGGAATTCGGACTGTGAGAGTCTTGGCAGCGGGCTGATTCCTCCAGTGAGTGGGCGATCTGGGACGCTGAGAGGTGCGTTGGCGGGTGAATTGTCCCAGAGGGTGGAGAATTCGGTGCGCGGGGAAGTCCTCACGTGTACGGATTCCTCCAGTGAGTGGGCGATCTGGGACGTTGCGACACGCCGATTTGGGGTTTGAAAGAAACTGTTGTATTCTAATCAAGTTGCGTTTCGCGGGTAGACACTGTGAGACGTTGCATAATTGGAGAATTCGCCTAGTGGTCTATGGCGCACGCTTGGAAAGCGTGTTGGTGTAACAGCCTCACGAGTTCGAATCTCGTATTCTCCGCCAGTAGGGCTTCCGGATGATTTCGGAAGCCTTTTTTTATGCCAAAACGGCGGGTTTTCAATAGCTCGCTGGCGTGGCTCGCTGCGGCACGTGCAACGGAAAAGTTGCGAAACAGTGGGGGAGTTGCGCATATCGCTGATTTCGTTCGTAACGGTATGCTACCTTGCGTTACGCTCGGAACGATGACCGTTGCCAGTGGAGAGATTACCGGCAGAGATTGCTTGAAGAGAGGGAGGGCAGCGATGGCTGAGTTCGACGATGAGCTAGATATGCAGCGTGAACTCGATACCCGCGATTCCCTGGCTTCGATGGCCCACTACCATGTGTCATCGCCAGGTGCCGTTACCACGCAGGTGTTGCCGCCAAGCTTCATTCCCACTGCGACCGGCCGCATTCGCCCTGTGACGGGCACGATTCCCGCAATACAGTCGGATGCTCAGGAAAAACAGGCGCAGATTGGCCGTTCCGTTCGATCCATACGTTCGCTGGCTGCCGGCTCGCTTCGTAAATCGCAGGATTTCGATGCAGACGGTAGTACCGACGGCAACGGCAATAGCGGCTCCATAACGCCCCGCATAGCGTCCAGCGCCCCGCACTACGTCGATTGATCGTCGATTTTGACCGTCGACATTGCTTTCGACTTAAGTTCGATGAAACAGGCCTGATTCTAACCTAATTACAGTCCGCTTTATCGATTAGTCGTCGCAGCCGGATAATGCCCGATTATCAATCTGCCGTATTACTCAACAACAGCAATAAACGGACTTGCAGGCAATCCGAGATCGTTATACAGCAGACTGGAAATAACCGGATTCCCACTCCACCAGTAACGCACTTGAGTTACCGCGTTGCAATTCGAGCTTCCATCGGCGGCACTCAGCACAATCTGATCACCCTTAATCGTTGCCGTTGCCGAAACCCACTTTCCGGAATCGTCGGCAATTTCAAAACCTTGCAATGGCGTGGAAGTCGGCGTTGCAACGTTGGAAATACCATTCAAAGGAGTCGCGTCCGGATTCGCATCATAATCGGGCACGGTCGCGCTCGCAGTCTTCGAATAATTGGGCTTTTCCGCCTGCAAACCGGTTGCGGTGCCGTTCTGGAACGACAATACGATCGTGCCATCGGAAGCATGCTTCGCATGTGCGATAAGCGGCCCGTTGGGAATGGTCTTGCCTTCCGACATCGCCAGATATTGTGCTGCCATGCGCGCGCCGAGAATATCTTTGCCAAGCGGATGTATCAACGTTGAAGTGCCCTTGTCCGTATCAAGCGACACCGTCATTGCAACGTTGGAAGCATTGCGTAATCCGGCATTGCTCAACGTGTTCAACTGCGCGAATCGCACGTTTTGCGTGTACTGGTAGCCAGGCCAGCGTGCCAATTGCACATACAGGAACGGCAGATCATCCTGATCGAACACTTCACGATATTGGTTGATCAGCAGCGTCATCTGCGACTCGTACGCCAGCGCGGTCGCCTCGTTCGTGGAATCATTGCATCCCTGATACCACAGCACGCCCGCCACATGGAACCCTTCCAAAGGCGCAATATGGTTCGCATAAATATCACCGCCTTGCACGTGACGTCGAATCGGCGTGCCACCCCATGCGGTTTGAATAATGCCGATCGGCACGTTCGGATGCGCGGCACGAAGCTGCATGGCAAACTGCTGCGCCAGATAACTGAAATGCTGCGAATTATCGGCGGTCGCCTCAAGCCAGGTGCCAGCCTGCTCATTCACGTCGCGTAACGGAAAATCCGTACCTTTCGAGGAATTGGCGCTCGCAACGAAGTGTACGTTGTTGTCGGAAAGCTGCTTCGGCAGATCGTCGGTCGTTATCAGACCTCCGCCGAAATTGTAGGAGTTGCCTGAACCCTCATAATATTGCGAATAATTCAATTCCATATTCGACTGTCCGGCAGCAATAAATACGTCGCCAACATACACGTTTTTCAGAGTCAACAAAGTGGTTTCGTTGTATAAAATCGTTAATGAATATGGTTTAAGACTTGCTTTTTGTTTGGGTAAGGTGCAGGTGAAATCGCCATTTTTGGAAATTTTAGCTTGCGCTGATGCTGATTTCTTTCCTTGGGAAATCGTTGTAATCAGTTGCGTTGGGTCAACAACTTTTCCGCGTTGTGAAGTGGTGGCCGTTCCTTTGACTACCAGCGTTTTCCCACGTTGGAAAACCATGTTCTCCAAATAGTAGGAGGGGAGTTTCACGGTGATGCGGGTCGCATAATTGTTGTTGGATTGCGCGGCGTTGTCGTTGCTGGAGACATTATCTGATGCGCTGCTGCTGCTATTGGAATTACTGCCGTTGGCGTTTGCTGAACCGTCGCCCCATTTCGGCCCACAACCAACAATGATCGCCACCAGAATTGCCGCGGTCACTACCGCGGCAATAATCACGCGTGCCAGTCGTTTCTTCTTCAAGATGGCTCCCCTTCTGCGTCCGCAATGCAACGCTTGCAGCGTTTGTTTAACGGAGCAATCACATTAAAGCCTAGTCAATCTTGCTGCGATGCGCACAAATATGGTCATCCGTCAGGCTCTGCCCATTTCTGTCATCTCTCCATGATGGCGTCCCATGGGCCGGACTTTTATCGGTCGAGAGCGGTGGACGTCCCATAATCACGCCACCCACTGTTCGTTCGTCTTCAGGAAATTCGCCTTGTTCGTAGGAGTTGCGCCAACGATCGATCATCTCATCGGTGATCTCTCGACCATTTGCCGCTGTCCAGCTCATGAGAGCCTCCTTTCCGTTCGTTTGGTCTTTCCCTAGTCTTGCACTTTTCTTTTGACTTGTTACTGCATTTTATAGCCGTGAAGTCTTGAAAATGGCGGAATTTCAACGTTTCTTCTTTTGCCTGCCATGTGACTCTCTTTTGCGTTTCTTTTGATTCTAAAATCAAAAGAAACGTTGGGTATGCGGAAAAGGGGTATGGAAGAGTTGGGAGAAACGTAAAGACGGTGAGGCTAATGATCGGCTTGGTTGACAGGCCTGGTTGGCTTGATTGGCCGGCTTGATCGGCTGGTTGGTTGGCAGCGTTGCGATCGGTTGATTTACTGGAGGAATTGATCGTCCAGCGTTGCGTCGGTCGCGTCGGCTGCGCCGGATTGGTCGACGGTGCCGTCCGTGGCGCCCGCGTCGCCGGCAACTCCAGCATCGCCCTCCGTGTCTGTGGCTCCGTCCGTTCCGTCAGCGCTATTGTCGGTTCCGTCACCGCCATCGGTGGCCGCGGATTCGTCGCTCTTCTGCAAAGCCTGCTTGAACTGCTTGGCCTGCTTGTCGTACTCGGCTTTTGCGGCGTTGGCTTTGCTGATGGTAGCGGAAGTGTCGGCGGCGCAGCTCAGCGTTTTCGGCGCGGTAACTTCCGTCTGGTGCAGTTCGGCAAGCTTGTCGAGATCGTAGGACCCGTCGAAGCTGGTGAACGCTTCGGAGATCTTCGCCTTCAGCTGGAACGCCTTGGAATAGGAGGTGTTCATGGCCGTGACGGCTTCCTTGCAGTCGTTGAGTGCGGCCAGGTCGCGCATTTGCTGCGATGCGCGCACGCCTGTGAATCCGAAGACCGCGCCCAGAACAACGACTACGACGACTACGGCGATGATGATCTGGCGGTAGATGTGCTTTACGTGCTGGTCCGTCCAAGCGTCGCCGTCGCTGATGCCTTGCGCTATGGCCGCGTCGAATAGGTCTTGCGGCTGGCGGGATTCGCTGGATTCGTGTGATTGCCGGTTGCTGGTTTCAGCCGTGTTGCTGCTGCTGATTGCGCGCTCTCCGGTTGCGTTGGTACTGGTTGCGTTGGTTTCGACTTCGGTTGCTTCGACTTCGTTGGAAGCGTTGCCGACAAGCGTATTCCCGGTATTGCCATCGGCATCGCTGGCAAATGCGCTGCTGACGGTCGAGCTGTTAACGGCGATACCGCTGGCAGCGGCGTCACTACTGTCGGCAGAAGTGCAGGTCGTTGCGCTTCCGGCAAGTGTTCTCGGTGTGTGTGACGAGGTGCTTTCCTCGCTTGGCTTCTTGCCGTGCCGTGCCATAACCCCTCCAGAATCTGCCTACTATTCTGTGCTCCCCGGTGACAGCTCCCGATTCAGGGCAATTGAATCACGTTCCGAGAGTCCACCTGAAATGCCAATATACAGCGTACGATACCCGTCCTTCCCCGATTTCCCACACTCGTGTTGTAGTCGTTAATGCATTCAGGTACTCTCTGGAGTTTTATTCGTCTGTGATAACTTCCTAAAAATTTTTAGAAGTGTTGGTGGAAACTTCTTAAAATTTTTGAGAAGTGTTATGCTGGGATTGTTGGGTGTTTCGCAATGGACGGCGAAAGGAAGAACTTATGGTGCCGGATAATCCATGTGAATCGTATGCCATGCTGGTTCGTGAGTCCATGCAGTTTGACATTCCTACGCCGTCACGCCGCATCGAAATCATACGCGAGCTGCCGCAGCCGGCAGTGTTCAATGCTGTGCACATCATCACTGGCATCCGACGTTGCGGCAAAACGTTCTATCTTTTCCAGAAAATTCATGATTTGTTACAAAACGGCGTCTCGCGTAATGATATTTTCTATTTCAACTTCGCTGACGATCGTCTGCAACCAATGCAAGACACCGTGCTCAACGATATTGTTACGGAATACTGGCGGCAATATCCCGACTCTCGTGACCATGGCTGCTACCTCTTCCTTGACGAAGTGCAAGAATGCGCCAATTGGCAGGGATTCTGCCAGCGCATAGCCGAACATGAAGCTGTGACGCTAGTCATTACTGGATCGTCTTCGAAACTGTCCAGCGAAGAAATCGCAACGAATTTCCGAGGAAGATCGCATCCGCATGCCATGGCGCCACTGTCTTTCCGTGAATTCTGCGACTTTCGGGGAATCGAAACGCCTACAGCGGGCAGCACTCTTGCCGATGCCGTGTTTTCGCCGCGAGAGGTCACCCGGTTTGAAGCTGCCTACAACGATTACCTAACTATTGGCGGCTTCCCTGCAGTGCAACGTATGGTTGAAGCTGATCGTATTGAAACGCTCCAAGGTTACGTGCGGGACGTGGTTGCGCGTGACGTTGCCGAGCGTCTTGGTCGTGAAAACATTACTCTCGCCACGCAGATAGCGCTGTTTTTGTTGCGCAATACGGCCTGCGAGCTGTCTACCAATGGTCTTGTGGAAACGTTGCGAGCGGTCGGCTGGAAAATCTATTGGGATAAGGCGAATACGTTACTCGAGCTGTTCAAGCAGGCATTTCTGGTGTATCAGCTTGAGGAGTATTCCACCATGCTCAAGCCGGGTAGTACTGCGGTGCCGAAAATGTATGCCGTCGATCAGGGTATGGTTTACGCGGTGTCACGCGCCAACCAGCAAGATATTGGAAAACGACTGGAAACTGCGATTTTCTGCGAACTGCAGAGACGAACTTCCGGTAGGCGTACGGAAACAATCACTTCGTACACTATGCCGACGTCCAAACAGGAGAAAGTTGACTTTCTTATCGGCGATGCTCTTGCTACGGAACCGTATGGGCTTATTCAAGTGTGTGCCAATATGGGAAATGAGAAAACCAGGGCGCGAGAAATCGGCTCTCTGCAAGCGGTTATGCAACGTACCAACGTTGATTCCGGCCTGATTCTCACGCTTAACGAGGGAGAAACCATTGAACTTCCCGATTCCACTGGCACGATCCACGTACTCCCCTCCTGGAAATGGTCCCTCTACGAAGCGTGATGGGAAGGTCAGCGAGAATGCTGGAAAGGAGATATGGAAATGGATGATGCCATATCGGTGCCCCTAACGAGCTAGTCGATTCTTATCAGTGTGTAATGCGTGAGATGTGGGGATTGGGATGATTTGGGAGTTGGGGATGGACGGGGTTGTGGGTTGCAGTTAGAGTTGACGGTTAGGGCGTTTGCGCCGAATATTTGGGGTTGATGACTGTATTCAAGAGAGGCTGACGAATGGTTTCGCCACATCATGTTGTGAAGATTGCGACTGCGCTGTCTGCGGTTGCGTTGACGGCTTCCGTTGCGGTTGCGCCGGCTTGCGCATTGCAGGATATTGCGATTGAGGATGCTGTTGCGCAAAGCGGTTCCGTTACCGCAGATCATGGCGTTGTTATGCAGTCTGACGATCAGTCGGATGATCAGACGGGCGGCCAGCAATCGCAAGACGGCATGCCTGACAATCCGAATGCGAAACTTCCGGATAACGTCAGTGACGAGATTTCCGACGATGCCACCGTGGTTTCGGAAGACTTGGCCGTCACCTCCGAAGGTGAGGTCAAGAACATCGAAACCGGCGAAATCGTGACCGATCCAACATTGGTCGGCACGAAAGATCAGCAGCCGGATCCGCTCGCCAAAACCAACGGCGAATCCTTCATTCCGGTAAGCGCGGAAGATGTTAAAAATGCTGTAGCCGACGCGAATGACGCAAATAGCGCGGAATCGCAATCCGAGCAATCCGACGCAACCGTGGAACAATCCGTGGAACAATCGTCGTTGAAGTCGGCAAAGTCGAATACGAAAACCGCGCAATCGCAATCCACACAATCCAACACGAAAGTGCAAACAGCCAAATTCGAGAGCAACGATTACGGCGCGCACTGGGGCACCTACAACAATTCGAAAGCCTTCTTCGATTATCAGAACAATCTGTTCGTGCAGCAAGCCAAAGGCGTGATCGACGTTTCCGGATGGCAAGGCGACATCGACTGGGCCAAAGCGAAAGCCGACGGCGTGGAAGGCGCGATCATCCGCCTCGGCTACGGCGAAGGCAACAATGCCGACAAGAAAGCGCACCGTAACATTTCCGAATGCAAGAGGCTTGGCATCCCGTTCGGCATCTACTGGTATTCCTACGCGGACACTCCGTCGATTGCCAAAGAAGAAGGTGCCGACGTGGTCGCCAAACTCAAGCAATTCGGTGTGAATCCGAGCGACTTGGCGTACCCCGTGTACTACGACCTGGAAAAGTGGACCTGGGAGGGGCATCAGCCGCCCACCGACCCGAACGTGTACAACAATATCGTCAACAATTGGTACAGCGCACTACAGTCTGCCGGATACAAGAACCTGGGCGTCTACTCGTACACCAGCTACCTGCAAGGACCGCTGAAACATGCCGACATTTACGCCAAAACCACGTGGGTGGCGCAGTACGGCGCTCGCATGGGATTCGACTCATTCCCGACCAACAGTCGCGGATGGCAGTACACCAGCACCGGCAAAGTGGACGGCATCAGCGGCAATGTGGACATGAATGCGTTCGGGAATAAGGAGTATGTGAATGGCGGGAGTATCAATAGCGCAACTTCCTATGAAGTTAAGGGCAATATGGGAGTTGAGTGGCGCTCGATTGGCGCGGAGAAAAGCGTTATTGGCAAACCAATTGCGAATGAAGTTTGCGATTGGACTCAGGGTAGGGTGAACTGCTATCAGAATTTCGAAAATGGTGCGATTTCCTGGACTCCGTCAACCGGTGCGCACTATACGACTGGTGCAATACGCAAGGAATGGGCTCGTCGTAATTATGAGCATGGCGTCTTGGGGTATCCGATCGAAGACGAGAAGAAGTTGTCGAATGATTGGAAATATCAACGTTTCCAGAATGGCGATATCTGGTCTCGCGGAACGAAAGAGAGCCGCATTGTTCTGTACAACTTGCGTGATTCTTTCTATAAGAATGGCGGGTATTCGTCGTTGGGCGGTCCCGTGGCGGATGAGGAGAGCATGGGCCGTGGCTGGTGGCGCCAGCGTTTCCAGTATGGCGATGTGTGGAGCAAGGACGGCACGAATTATCGTTTCGTGATCAAGTTCGATCTGCGTGATTCGTGGAACCAGCATCGTGGTTTCTCCTGGTTGGGCGCGCCTGTGGCGAACGAGGAGAACATGGGCAACGGGTATTGGCGCCAGCGTTGCGAGAACGGTGATGTGTGGACCCGTAACGGGGCTTCCGAGAAGTACATCGTGATGCTGAATCTGCGAAAAGAGTACTACGCTAAGGGTGGTTTCTCGAAACTTGGAGGACCGGTTTCGGAGGAACGTAACTTGGGCTCGATCTGGAGACAAGATTTCCAGAAAGGGTCGATTTACGCACATTAGAAATGGTGTTTCGACTCTGTAGTAGAGTTTGTTCCCGTAAAGAATTGATACCAGCTTTATGCAGGTAAGGATTATTTCATGATGGCTAAAAAATCCATTGTAATTATCGGCGGCGGTCCCGCTGGCTTGACTGCGGCTTACGAGCTTCTTAAGGATAACGGCTCCGAGCAGTATGAAGTCACTGTTCTTGAAGCTTCCGGCGAGTTTGGCGGTATTTCCCGTACTGTGCGCCACAACGGGAATCGTATGGATATCGGTGGTCATCGCTTCTTCTCGAAGGATGACCGTGTGATGAATTGGTGGAAGACCATTCTTCCTCTGCAGGGTGCTCCGTCTTACGACGACAAGAAGCTGAATCGTGCTCATGACATGGAGCCTGGCGGCCCTGATCCGGAGAAAATAGACGAAGTGATGCTGAAGCGTCACCGTGTTTCCCGTATTTACTGGCATGGCAAGTTCTTCGATTACCCTGTGAGCCTGAAACCGCAGACCCTGAAGAATATGGGCTTCATTCAGACCATGAAAGTGGGTTTCTCCTACCTGAAGTCCCTTATTCATAAGCTTCCGGAAGATAATCTGGAAAACTTCTATATCAATCGTTTTGGTAAAGCCCTCTACGGAATGTTCTTCGAAGGATATACGGAGAAGCTTTGGGGCCGTCACCCGTCTGTTATTTCCGCTGATTGGGGCTCGCAGCGTGTGAAGGGCATCAGCATTATGGCGGTGCTTAAGGATGCTTGGGGCAAGCTTGTTGGCAAAGAAAAGAAGGCTGGCGAGGGTGAGACCTCATTGATTGAAGAGTTCTGGTATCCGAAGTTCGGTCCGGGCCAGCTGTGGGAAACTGTCGCTAAGCATGATGAAGAGTTCGGTGCGCATATTATTAAGCATGCCGAAGTCGTGAAGATCAACGAAACGGCCGAAGGAAAGATCGCTTCTGTTGTTTATCGCGATAGCGAAGGGCATGAGCAGACTCTTGCGGGTGATGAGTTTATTTCCTCCATGCCTGTGAAGGATCTGGTTGATTCCATTGCAGCGGGAGACCAGGCTACGAAGCCGGTTCCGTCGGATATGAAGAAGATTGCCGATGGTCTTCCGTATCGTGATTTCGTGACGGTTGGTTTCCTTGTTGATCACCTGAATCTCAAGAATGAAACGGATATTCCGACCTTGGGCAATCCGCAAATCGTTCCGGACTGCTGGATTTATGTACAGGATACCAGCGTGAAGGTTGGACGTATTCAGGTGTTCAACAACTGGAGTCCGTATCTGGTTCAGGATGTCGACAACAAGGTCTGGATTGGTCTGGAGTATTTCTGCAATGAAGGCGATGCTTTCTGGGAAATGACAGATCAGGAGTGCATTGATTTCGCGGCTGATGAGCTTGTGAAGATGGGAATTATCGCATCAAAGAACGATATTCAGGATTCTCATCGTGAACGTGTGAAGAAGGCATATCCTGCTTACTTTGATACCTGGTATCAGATCGATGATCTAGTGAAGTGGCTGGATTCCTTCGGAAACCTGTATTGCGTTGGACGTAATGGCCAGCACCGCTACAACAATATGGATCATTCCATGGCTACTGCTTTTGAAGCAGTCGATAACATCAAGAGTGGTCGTGGAGATAAAAAGAACGTCTGGAATGTGAATACCGACAAAGAGTATCACGAAGAGAAGTAAAAAGTAGAGTGGCGCATAGTGGGTGATGTACCTCTATGCGTCACTCTATTTTAAGAGAGAATGAAATGAGAAAATTTTGGAAAAACATGTTGTTAGTTTCCGAAGGAAAATGATTTTTTCAAGTCTTTTTTCTTTACTGTTCTCCTTTTTAATGGTATTAGGATACTCTTTTTCTAAAACGCATAGTTTTCAGTTTTTTGATAGCTGTAAATCGTTTATCTCATTCTGCGTTATCTCGTTAATAGCATTTGGGATTATGTACGCGGTTCTTTCTCGTATGAGCGTGCCTAAAGAATCGGAATTGTCGAAGAACTGCAGGAAAGTACGTCACCCATTTTTTTCTGCTTGGGTACTGATTATTGTTGCTTGGATTCCTTATTATGCGTTATTTGCGCCGGGACTAGGGTTTTATGATAGTCTCTGGCAGCTGTCGCAGTTTTATGGCTATACTTCATATAATTCTCAGCACCCTGTCTTGGCAACTCTTGTTATTGGTGTTTTATTTTCAATTGGGAAACCGTTGGGAACAAATTCCCAGTTCTTTATCTACACGAGTATTCAAGTACTGCTTGTTTCCGCTGTTCTAGCGTTTATAGCATGGTTTGTATATCAGCGTCTGCTTGTTGCAGAAGGTGAAGAGGGGATCAATCGAGTCTTTTGCTTGTGGTGTGTGCTTGTTGGTTTTTCCGCGCTGAACCCGCTTTTCCCGCTGTACTCATTGTCTGTTTTAAAAGATGTACCTTATGCTGCCGCGATTGCGGTGATGACGGTTTTACTCGTGGAAGTGATCGGTGACAAGAAAGTGATAAATGAAAGGACGTTTGTCGTCCTCTTTTCTTGTGCCTTTATGGTGATGAGTGTCTTCCGCAATGAGGGTTTGATTATTGCGATTGCATGTGCCGCTCTTGTTTCTTTTGTTCAGGTGAAAGATAAAAAGAAATTATACACTTTTCTTTCCGTGGGCTTGGTTGGTGTCGTTGCTGCTGCGTCATTGATGAGCTCGGCATTGATTAATCCGCAGAAGGGGAGTCGTATTGAAATGTTAACGATTCCTGTTCAGCAGATTTCGAGGGAGGTTCGGGATAATCCATCTTCGTTTACGGCTGATGAAAAGAAAAAGTTAAACGAGATGCTTGTAGATGATGCGCTATGGAGTGATCTTGGTGCTAAATATTCGCCCGAACTCGTTGATCCTGTGAAAGTTCTTTTCAGAAAAGATTTTTCGTTGAGAGCATTTCTGAAGGTATGGGGCCGTCATCTTGTTATACATCCAGATACCTATCTGTCGGCGACATTTTCTGGAACATTTGGTTTCTTCTACCCATGTAGGGCGAGTATTGGACAAGGCTCTGTATATGACAGTTTCCAATGGATGAATTCTCAGACAGTTAGTGGGTGGAAACAGTATATGGGTGTTCCGGATGAAGAATTGTATCCGACATATTTAGGGGAAACGGAAAATCTGCGTGAGAAATTCTTGCAGTCATTTGCGAAGCTGTATAAAATCCCGGTCGTTAATCTGATTGTAAAACCAGGAACATATTTTTGGATTGGGTGTCTTGCTATATGTTTAGCTTGCTTTAAGCGCAATTATAAGCTATTGATTGCAATGGTTCCTTGTGTTCTGGTTTTCTGCGTATGTCTGTTGTCTCCCGTGAATGAGAGCGCAAGATATGCTCTTCCTCTAGTTTTTTCGGCACCAGTACTTTTGATTATTTCCGCGTGTATGCCCTTTAATAGGTTGGAAAACGGTAGTGGAAAGTAAGGTCTATATTTGATTGTGTCGAGCAGAGCGACATGACAACCATTCAGAAACCAAATAACAGATGAAGACAGAGAAAAACAGAGAATCCGGGCTGGAGCTTCTCCGGATAATTGCAATCATTCTTATTGTTTCTCATCATTTAGTTGTTCATTGTCCCTTTGATTTGTGGGCAGAACCTTTTTGTCTGAAACGTCTCTTTTTCCAGTTTCTTTACAGGGCGTCAGGAAAGATTGGAATCGCTTTATTCCTTCTTATCACCGTTTGGTTCCTTGCCGATAAGGAAATATCGCTTCGACAGGCTGCGAAAAAAATTTGGTCGCTGTGGAGCATCCTGTTTTTCTGGAATCTGAGTTCTTTGGTGTTGCAGTTTATTATTGATCCGACTTCTGTAATTGCCTCGACATGGCTTGACCTTTTGTTTCCGCTTACTCGAAATGAGTGGTGGTATGTAAGCAGTTACTCGGTTTTCATGCTTCTGCTGCCTTTTGTGCGAACGTCTTTACAGAAGATGGGCAAAAGGCCTCACCTGCAATTATGTATTTTAATGATTGTCTTGTGGGGACTTTTAAGGTTCGTTCCCGGGGCGAATCTAGGTATGGGGCTTAATTTTGTTGGTTTCTGTTATGTTTTCACGTTACTTGCTTACTATAAGTGGTATTCATTGAGGCTATCTCGGTTCGCTTTAAACGTTGCGGGTTCGCTGGGGCTGTTCGCTATTGTGATTTGGAATGCTGTCTTGTCGGCGGTATGGGTCGGAGATGCGGACAATCTTCCCATCTATCTTGAACCGGTTCAGGACGAATGGTCGATTCCTATTCTCGCGGTAAGTTTTGCCTTGTTTGGTCTTTTTCGTGGGATGCATTTCCATTCAAAGATAGTGAATCATATTGCTTCGGCATCATTTGGTGTTTATCTGATTACTGAGCAGCCGTTTATTCGTAAGCAGCTATGGTTCAATTGGGTCAACCTGTCTGTTTTTTATAACGACAAATACGCGATTTTGCTGTCTGTGTTGTCGATATTCGTTGTTTTTTGTGTTGCGACTGTGTTGGAGCTCGTGCGAAAGAGTTTGTATAGGGTTGCTGTGGATCGGTTGTGGACGAAGCTCTTCGATAGAGTATGGCCGAAAAAATCTAGTGACGGATATTGGAACGTCTTTGCTGTTCTTTAGCCGAAAGCAGTGTTCCTTCGCTCAGAATTCGAAATCCGGTCAATGAAGTGTTTAGTGTGCTTTTGACTAAGAGGGAAAGTACTATTGCACATATGGCTGAAGAGACGTTTACTCCTAAGAACATCATCGTGACCGGTGGCTGTGGTTTCATCGGGTCGAATTTCGT
>ENA-UAMB01000990-UAMB01000990.1-human-gut-metagenome-genome-assembly--contig:-NODE-990-length-15732-cov-10.526950_pt1 | contig 15732 bp, 16 predicted proteins | sample MGYA00243707_ERZ654484 | MGnify/ENA primary metagenome ERZ654484 (study PRJEB26926, sample SAMN06164464) | human gut metagenome | biome: ENVO:00009003; feature: ENVO:2100002; material: ENVO:00002003... | reverse complement strand
TCCGGCGCACTGGGCTACACCATGCAGGTGGACGAGGGCAACCACTACCTGATGAACAAGGCCGAGCTGGAAAACAAGATCGCTACCCTGACCGGCGGCCGCGCCGCCGAGGAGGTAGCCTTCAATTCTATCACCACCGGCGCGTCTAACGATATCGAGCAGGCCACCAAACTTGCCCGCGCCATGCTGACCCGCTACGGCATGAGCGATGAATTTGACATGGTGGCGCTGGAGACCGTGAACAACCAGTATCTGGGCGGCGATACCTCGCTGGCCTGCAGTGCCCAGACCCAGCGCGAGATCGATCAGAAGGTGGTAGATCTGGTCAAGACCCAGCACGAAAAGGCCATCCGCATCCTGACCGAGAACCGCGCCAAACTGGACGAACTGGCCCAGTACCTGTACCAGAAAGAGACCATCACCGGCGAGGAGTTCATGGATATCCTCAACCGCGACGACACCGAAAATAAACCAGAAAATCCCTGAAAATAAAAATTTTTGAATCTTTTGCAATAATCCGGCCGCCGTATCCGTTTACAAAGCAGATACGGCGGTTTTCCATTGTGAATGCGCCGCAGCTGAACCATGGTTCCAAAAAAGATTATGATGCAAAAAAACAAGGCAGTCCCTGCGGCTGCCGTTTTCAGGAGGTATTTCCTATGAAGATGCTGAACAAAAAGTTTGTCCGTACCCTGAGCTGTGCCGCTGTGGCGGTGTGTGCCGCTGCCATGCTGAGCGTGGGTGCATTTGCCGCCGAGGTGGATTCCACCTGCGTGGAGGGCTATCTGCCCCCGCAGGAGCAGATGGTGCAGGGTGACATCGCACTGCACAGCGGTGACGTTGCCGTGGGCGAAAAAGACCCCAGCTACGGCGGCTACGGTGCCCCGGAGGGCAATCCCATTCAGGGCAATATCATGCTGATCTCCGGCGATGAGCTGGCCGACACCGCAAAGACCGAGGCACGCTACACCGTCAAGGGTCTGCTGGGCAAGCAGCTGCTGTACACCGCCCGCCAGAAGGACGGCGTGCTGACGCTGGACGTCCCCGCCGAGGTGGCTACTTTCCGCACCACCATCGAGGATATGCAGACTTTGCAGGCCAACGGCGTGAAAACGCTGGTGCTGGTGACCGAGAAGAACACCACCACTCTGAACCTCTCGCTGCTGTGCGAGGGACAGAAGTCCGGCACCCGCGTCACCCTGCGGCATCTGGGCAGCAATGCTACCCTCTCTGTGGGTCTGCGCTGCCGCCGCGACCTGCTGATCGGCCGCTGAGTAAGACGGTTTGAAATGCCCGCCGCCTGCGCTTTGGGCATGATGCAAGGAAAAATTATTTTTATTAGAGCAATACCGGAGCGTCTGCGGACGCTCCGGTATTGCATTTTCACGGGTTGGGTCGTAAAAGATAAACGAGATGACAAGACCCCCGGCGGGCAGCCGGGGGTCTTGTCGCACACTTATGGAGACTTGGACAGGAATAAAAGGAAGATCACATTCCCTTTGCGGGAAAGAGAATCGCTGCTTACTTGCCGCGGACGGCTGCGAAGCCGGCTTCCAGATCGGCAAGGATATCATCAATGTGCTCGGTGCCGATGGACAGGCGGATGGTGTTCTGGTAGATCTGCTGCTCGGCCAGCTCGGCATCGGTCAGCTGGCTGTGGGTGGTGGAGGCCGGGTGGATGACAAGGCTCTTCACATCCGCCACGTTGGCCAGCAGAGAGAAAATCTTCAGGTTGTCGATGAAGGTAAAGGCCTCCTCGCGGCCGCCCTTGATGTTAAAGGTAAAGATGGATGCGCCGCCGTTGGGGAAATACTTCTGGTACAGGGCATGATCCGGGTGATCCGGCAGCGAGGGATGGTTCACCTTTTCCACCTGCGGGTGGTTGGCAAGGAACTCCACCACCTTTTTGGTGTTCTCCACATGACGCTCAATGCGCAGGCTCAGCGTCTCGGTGCCCTGCAGCAGCAGGAAGGCGTTGAAGGGGGAGATGGTAGCGCCGGTATCACGCAGCAGGATAGCGCGGATGTAGGTGACAAAAGCGGCAGGGCCTGCGGCATCCGCAAAGGAGACGCCATGGTAGCTGGGGTTCGGGGCGGCAATGTTGGGGTAACGGCCGCTGGCCTTCCAGTCGAAGTTGCCGCTGTCCACGATGATGCCGCCCAGCGTGGTGCCGTGGCCGCCAATGAACTTGGTGGCAGAGTGCACCACGATGTCTGCGCCGTGCTCGATGGGACGGATGAGGTACGGGGTGCCGAAGGTGTTATCAATGACCAGCGGCAGGCCGTGCTTGTGGGCGATGGCGGCAATGGCGTCGATATCCGGGATATCGCTGTTGGGGTTGCCCAGCGTCTCCAGATACACAGCCTTGGTGTTGGGCTGGATAGCGGCCTCCACCTGTGCAAGGTCGTGGGCATCCACAAAGGTGGTGTTGACGCCGAACTGGGTCAGAGTGTGCGCCAGCAGGTTGTAGCTGCCGCCGTAGATGGTCTTTTGTGCCACGATGTGGTCACCGGCCTGTGCCAGTGCCTGAATGGTGTAGGTGATGGCGGCTGCACCGGAAGCGGTAGCCAGTGCTGCCACGCCGCCCTCCAGCGCTGCGATGCGCTTTTCGAACACATCCTGCGTGGAGTTGGTCAGACGGCCGTAGATGTTGCCTGCATCGGCCAGACCGAAGCGGTCGGCGGCGTGCTGGCTGTTGCGGAACACATAAGACGTGGTCTGGTAGATGGGCACCGCACGGGCATCGGTGGCGGGGTCGGCCTGCTCCTGACCGACATGAAGCTGCAGGGTCTCAAATTTATATTCAGACATTGTTATTTACCTCTCTTTATATACCAAAAGTATTATTATTGTGTATAAAAAATCCCGATGCGTTTTCAAAGGCGCACCGGGCAGTGTGGTCTACCGGAGCTGCTGCTGTCACATTCGGGTGCACATTCGCACAGCCGAGGGCAACATACAGTACACATCCGATGCCGGTGCCCGGTTGGTATGCATTCGCCCACAGCGATAATTTGCGTGCAGCAGTTCTTTCCAGATCAGCTTCATCTTTGTGCCCTCCTTCCGGTAAAACTTTTCCATTCCTCTATGTACCACCTGCCGGGGAACCTCTGTTTCATTTCCCTACAAGACTGGTGGATTGGATGTTTGCATTATATCCCGTTCTACCTAGTTTGTCAATAGGTTAATTCCACTTTTTTCAAGGATGTATTTTTTGCATGATAATTTTGCCTGTGCCGCCCGCGTCCGACAGCATTTTGTACAGCGACCCCTCTGAACAAAAACGAAGCCCGGAACGTCTGCGGACGCTCCGGGCTTCGTTTTTTCATAAAATGGTCAGACCTGCTTTGTCTCTTCTGTCCGGGTGGAAATGCTGAACAGCACAAAGCCGATGACAAACAGGATGGCAATGGAGCCCACACCCACGTTGGCGCTGCCGGTCAGCTGGCTGCCCACGCTGACGATCATGGTGCCAAGGAAGGAGGCGCCCTTGCCGCAGATGTCGAACAGGCCGAAGTATTCGCCAGATTTTTCCTGCGGGATGATCTTGGCAAAGTGGCTGCGGCTCAGCGCCTGCACACCGCCCTGGAACATACCCACCACCACGGCAAGCACCCAGAACTGCCACTGACTCTTCAGGAAGAAGGCAAAGACGGCAATGCCGGTATAGGCCGCGATGCACACCGGGATCAGGGTCTTGGACGCGTATTTCTGGCTCAGGCGGCCAAAGATCAGCGCCGAAGGGAAAGCCACGATCTGAGTGACCAGCAGCGCCAGCAGCAGGCCGGTGGTATCCAGCCCCAGTGCCGTGCCGTAGGCAGTGGCCATATCAATGATGGTATACACGCCGTCGATGTAGCAGAAGAAGGCCAGCAGGAACCAGAACACCTGCTTGTCCTGCGGCAGATGCTTCAGGGTCTGCCCAATGCGCACAAAGCTCTGGCGGATGGCGTGCTGCTCCACCTCCACATAGTTGATCTGGCGGTACTTTTTCAGCAGCGGCAGGGTGACCGCCAGCCACCACACAGCAGTAATGACCAGCGCGATGGACAGCGCGGTCATCTGGCTGAGCCCCACCACACTGCTGCCCAGCACCAGCGCCAGACAGACCACAAAGGGCACGCAGCTGCCGATATAGCCCCATGCGTACCCGCGGGAGGACACCATGTCCATCCGCTCCGGGGTGGTCACATCGCCCAGCATGGAGTCGTAGAACACCAGACTGCCGGAGTAGCCGATCTTGGCAATGATAAAAATGACCAGAAAGGCCAGCCAAGTGCCCGCCAGACCCATGGCGCAGCAGCCGATGACGCCCACAAAGAGGCAGAGCATGAAGATGGGCTTTTTAAAGCCCTTGGTGTCAGCCAGCGTGCCCAGAATGGGGCCCAGAATGGCGGTGACCACCGTAACGATGGAGCTTGCGTAGCCCCAGTAGGCCAGATAGTCCACCTTGCTCACGCCGCCGGCTTCGGCCAGCGCATTGAAGAAGATGGGCACCAGCGTGGCAATCATCAGCACAAAGGCCGAGTTGCCCACATCGTATAGGATCCATGCCCGCTCCAGCGGTGTCACCTTGAATTTTTCAGTTTTCATCGTATTTCCCTTGTCCTCTTTGCACCGCCGGGCGGCGCGTTTTTTAAAACTCCCCAAAGGTATGGTCGTAGGCGGCGTCCAGCGGCTCGTCCGTGTCCAGCTTTGCCACATACTCTAAGATCAGCCGCTCTGCCAGCGGCAGCGCCCTGGCGTACAGCGCATCCAGCTTGCGGTTGCTCTCGGTGCACTGCGGGTTCGGCTGCGGGTTTGCCACAAGGCCGTGCATCCCATCGTACTTGCCCAGCACCTTCATGCCGGTCAGCACCACCCAGCGCTTGACCGGGTTCGAAGCCTGCAGCACCTTATGCACCAGGATCATCCCCTTCAGGGATTCCAGTGCGGTCTGCTCCGAAATATCCTTGTAGAATGGCGCAATAACCCGGGCGTTCTCTGCGCTGGGGTGGATATGGCTGGCGGTAAAGAAGGTCAGCGGGTCATAGCCGTCCCGGCGCAGCAGCATATTGTCGAACTCGGTCTCGATCTCACAGTGAGTCACACCGCTCTCTCGGGTAAACTGTTCCACAAAGGGGTGGCAGGTGCTGTCCAGCGCAAAATGGCACACAAAGCCCAGCGCGTAGGCCAGCGCAGCCTCGCGGTCGGCTTCCTCGTGCACCACCCGCCGTGCCCGGTCAAAGAACGTTCTGCCCGGCTCGTCGTGCATGGCGTTGCCCAGCGCGGCGACCGGGGTGGACTTTTCCGCATGGTAATAGAACAGCACATCCGGCCCGTGCAGGCCGATATCGTACAGCTCCCGGTGCGCCTCCAGCTTTTCCCGCAGCGGCGCGGGCAGATGGTCCAGCACATTTGCGCCAAAGCGGCGGTGTGCGTAGGTAGAGGGCATTTCTCATTCCTCCTTCTTGCAGTGCCAGCGCCCGCCGCTCTGTTCCGGCTGCACTGACCAAAAATTCTATCGTTTCCAGTATAGCAGAAAGTTTGCCGACCTTCTACCCTTTTGTGTCTGTTTTCTGTAAAAAGTTTTAATAATTTTGCTGTACCTCCCGCCAAATAAAAGAGGCTTCCGGAATGCCCGCAGACATTCCGGAAGCCTCTTTTCGATTATTTCAGGTTCACACGCTCTCATAGCCCTGCGGCATCTCGCTCTTGCGGTCGCGGGACATCAGGTTGCGCAGCGCATCGCTGGCGCTCATGCCCTCCTTGACGATGGCGTTCACCGTCTGGGCAATGGGCATTTCCACATGGTACTTCTCGGCCAGCTCCATGGCGGCGGGCAGGGCGTTGATGCCCTCCACCACCATGCCGACCTCCTTCACAGCCTGCTCCGGGCTTTCGCCCTTGCCGATCAGGATACCGGCGCGGTTGTTGCGACTGTGCATACTGGTGGCGGTGACGATCAGATCGCCGATACCGGCCAGACCCGCAAAGGTCTGGACATTGCAGCCCATGGCCACGCCCAGCCGGGCGATCTCGGCAATGCCGCGGGTGATCAGAGCGGCGCGGGCGTTATCGCCGTAGCCAAGGCCGGTGGAGATGCCGACACCCAGCGCGATGACGTTCTTCATAGCACCGCTCAGTTCCACGCCCTTGATATCAGTGTTGGTGTACACGCGCATACAGGTGTTGCTGAACACCTCCTGCACTACCTCGGCAGCCTCCAGATCCGGGCTGGCGGAAACGATGGTGGTGGGCAGATCCAGCGCCACCTCCTCGGCGTGGGTGGGGCCGCTGAGCGCCACCAGACGCACCGCCCGGGGGCCGTTCTCGTGGCTCAGCTCGTCGGCAAGGATCTCGGTCATGGTATATAAGGTATCGGGCTCAATGCCCTTTGCCACATCCACGATGATCTGGCCGGAGCGGATATAGGGCCGCGCCTTGGCCGCCGTGGCGCGCACGAACACCGACGGCACCGCAAACAGCAGCACGTCCTTGCCGGTGCACACTTCCTCTATGCTTTTGGTAAAACGCAGCTCCTGCGGGATGACCATTCCCGGCAGATTGGGGTGCACCCGGGTGGTGGAAAGGTTGTCCACCTCGGCCTCAATGGCCGACCACACCTGCACATCGTTGCCGCTGACGGTCAGCATCCGTGCCAGAGCCATGCCCCAGGTGCCTGCACCCAGAACACCAATACTAAACTTTTTCACGTTCGTATCCTCCGTGTCTGCACCGGGCAAGGGGCAAGCCCCTGCCGGTGGATTTGCGCCGCGCCGGGCCGTTGCCCCGCACCCGCGCACTGTTATGTTCATTGTACACGAAAGCGCCCACAGCGTCAAGCATCTGCCGCATTGCACAAATATTTAACAAGTTTATGCAATTTTTCGGGCACATCACACGTTTTGTGCAAACTGTTTGCGCTGCGGGGCATTTCATGCTATTATAGTATTCTGGTAGGTTTTGTAGGGATTTGTGATTCAGTCTCTTGACTTTGACCCTACTTTAAGGTATATACTGCTTTAGCCGGCAAAAGCCTTGCCGGTCTGCGCATTTTATTTTGAGGAAAAAACGATGTTTGAAGCACTTTTATCCAACCGCACGGTCAGCGTGCTGATGGAGGCGCTGCCCCGCATCCTGACGGCAGGCCTGACCATGACCATTCCGCTGACCCTTCTCTCCTTCTTTTTTGCCATGATCATCGCAGTGGCGGTGGCGCTGGTGCAGTACGCCAATGTGCCGGTGCTGCGGCAGATCGCCCGGTTCTATATCTGGGTCATCCGGGGCACGCCGCTGCTGGTACAGCTGTTCATCATCTTTTACGGCCTGCCCAGCGTGGGCATCATGCTGAACGCCTTTCCGGCGGCAGTCATTGCCTTTGCCTTCAACGAGGGTGCCTACTGCGCCGAGACCATGCGCGGTGCGCTGGAAAGCGTACCGCAGGGGCAGCTGGAGGCCGGGTACTGTGTGGGCATGAGCTGGTGGCAGATCATGCGCCGCATCGTGCTGCCGCAGGCACTGCGCACCGCTGTGCCTGCGCTGTCCAACTCCCTTATCGGTATGATCAAGGACACCTCGCTGGCGTCCAATATCACGGTGGCAGAGCTGTTCATGGCCGGGCAGCGGGTAGCCGCCCGCACCTACATCTTTCTGCCCATCTACTGTGAGGTGGCTGTGGTGTATCTGCTGTTCTGTACCGTCATCACCAAGCTGCAGGCGCTGCTGGAACGTCAGCTCAACGCCCGCGGCTTCCAGTAAAAAGGGAGGTGCGCACCTATGGCTATGTTAGAGATCCGCAATGTGCAAAAAACCTTTCGCACCTACGCAAAGCCCGGCCTTTTCCACCGCCCCGGTGCACGGAAGGTCATCAGTGATCTGCCCGTGCTGCGCGGCGTAGACCTGACCGTGGAAAAGGGCGATGTGGTGGCCATTCTGGGGCCGTCCGGCTCCGGCAAGACCACCCTGCTGCGGTGCCTGAATTTTCTGGAGACTGCCGATGCCGGGCAGCTGGTGTTTGACGGCGAAAGCTTTGACCTTGCCCATGCCAGCCGCGCCGACATTGCCCGGCTGCGCAAAAAGACGGCCTTTGTGTTCCAGAACTACAACCTGTTCCGCAACAAGACCGCCCTGCAGAATGTGACCGAAGGGCTGATCGTAGCGCGTAAGCTGCCCAAAGAGCAGGCGGATGAGATCGGCATGAAGATGCTTGCCAAGGTAGGCCTTGCCGACCGCGCCGACTACTACCCCCGCCAGCTTTCCGGCGGGCAGCAGCAGCGGGTGGCCATTGCCCGTGCCCTTGCCGCCGACCCGGAAATTATTTACTTTGACGAGCCCACCAGCGCCCTTGACCCGGAACTGACCGGCGAGGTGCTCAGCGTGATGCGGCAGCTGGCCGAGGAGGGTATGACGATGCTGGTGGTCACCCACGAGATGGGCTTTGCCCGCAACGTTTCCTCCAAGACCGTGTTCATAGAGAACGGCGTGGTGGTGGAGCAGGCACCCTCTCAGCAGTTCTTTGCATCCCCCAAGGAGGAGCGCACCCGGGCCTTCCTGCGCAGGATCGCCCATACGGAATAAAACCACTTCTCTTTTTGCATTTTTTCACGACAGAAAGGAATTTTTACTTATGAAACGCAGAACCTTTATTTCTCTGATGGGTGTTATGGCCGCAGCCGGTGTGCTCAGTCTGACCGGCTGCTCTTCCAAGGACACCGCCGCCAGTACTGCCAGCTCCGCACCGCTGAACAAGCTGGACAGCATCCAGAAGAGCGGCAAGCTGGTGGTGGCGCTGGAGGGCGCATGGCAGCCGTGGAGTTACCACGATGCTTCCGACACGCTGGTGGGCTACGATGTGGAGGTCTCCCGCGCCATTGCCGAAAAGCTGGGCGTGGAGCCGGAGTATGTGGAGAGCGACTGGGACAGCCTGTTTGCCGGTCTGGACGCAGGCCGCTACGACATGGTGTGCAACGGCGTGGAAGTAACCGAGGAGCGCGCCAAGACCTACGCTTTTACCACCCCCTACGGCTACATCCACACTGCGCTGGCGGTGCGCAAGGATAACGAGGATATCCACAGCTTTGAGGACCTGAAGGGCAAGACCACCGCCAACAGTCTGGCTTCCACCTACATGGAGCTGGCCGAAAGCTACGGCGCTACCGTGCAGGGCATCGACACGCTGGAGGAGACCATCCAGCTGCTGACCGCCGGCCGCATTGATGCCACCCTGAACGCAGATGTTTCCTTCTACGACTACCTGAACGTCCACCCGGACGCAGACTTCAAGCTGGTGGCGCAGACTGCCGAGGCCTCTCATGTGGCCATCCCGGTGCTCAAGAGCGAGGACACCGCCTATCTGGACGCGCTGAACACCGCCATTGAGGAGCTGCGCGCCGACGGCACCTTAAAGACCCTGAGCGAGAAGTATTTCGGACAGGATATCTCTTCTGAAAACTGAGAAGCTCGGCCCTCTCAGTCTGCTCACTTCGTTCGCATCCAGCTCCCCCGAAAGGGGGAGCTTTTTTGTTATCTGCCAGTCCGTGCGGTAAAGCTCCCCCCTTCGGGGGCGCTGGCGAGCGCAGCGAGACTGAGAGGGTAAATTCTCTATTGACTTATGCAATATTATATGATATATAATATTATAGAAACACACCCTACCGAAAGGAGGCTGTTCCTGCATGAGTTTTCCCATCAGTGCCGCGCTGCTGGATGCCATTGTGCTGTCCGTGGTGGCGCAGGAGCCGGAAGGTACCTACGGCTACAAGATCACCCAACAGGTCACCCACACGCTGGAGCTAAGCGAATCCACCCTGTACCCGGTGCTGCGCCGGCTGCAGAAAGACCAGCTGCTCACGGTCTACGATGCGCCCTTCAATGGCCGCAACCGCCGCTATTATCAGATCACCTCCGCCGGGCGGGCGCAGCTTGCCGCCTACGCGCAGGAGTGGAGCCGCTACCGTTCTTCCATTGACACATTTTTCAGAGAGGTGGAATGATCTATGACCCGTACTGCATTTCTTGCTGCGCTGGAACAGCTTCTGGCTCCCCTGCCGGAGGCCGAGCGCAAGGACGCTTTGAGCTATTACGAAGATTATCTGGATGCCGCCGGGCCGGAAAACGAAGCCCGCGCCATTGCGGAGCTGGGCAGCCCCGAGGAGGTCGCTCGCAAAATTCTGGATGAGCAGACCCCGGCAGGCAGTTCTGCCGCCCCGGCATCCCCTGCACGCAAGCCGCATTCCCGCTGGCGCATGGTGCTGGGCGGCGGGGTGGCCTTGGAGTGCTGGCCTGCTTTTTCTTCCAGCACTCCAAGGCCACCCCGGTACAGCCGGTGGAGCCCGTTTCTTCTGCCTCGGAAATTCCTGCTTCCTCTGCGGAAGTGTCAGCTGAGAGCACTCAACCGCAGGCCGTGGATTCCGTTTCTGCCTCAGACGGTCTGACATTCTCCCTCTCTGCTGAGATGGTCCACGATAAGCTATCCCTGAAGTTGGATTATGGTACCGTTCTATTTGTTGTTGACCCAAATGCTTCTGACATCACGCTGCAGTTTGATGGCTTTAGGACCCGGTACCTCACCCATTCCAGCGAAAAAGCTGGGACCACAGAGTTTTCCTACCATATTCCCAAATACAACGCTCTCCCTGATTCCGACAGCGCTTTGCTCACCATTACCGTTCCGGAAAATATCCTGCATGAGGTGGACATTGATCTTGCTATGGGGGACGTTGACCTTGGCACCCTCTCTCTGGATGAACTGGATTTGGAACTTGCCATGGGGAGCGTCTCTGCCGACAGCCTAACTGTGAAGGATGCAGATTTTGATCTTGCCATGGGCGGCTGTCACATTGACCATCTGTCCGCACCGGAATTCGATGCCGAACTTGCCATGGGGGACTGCACCATCGGTATGCTGTCCGGTGCTCAGGATGTCAACATCTCGGTCACCCTTGGCAAGGCCGCCTTGACCCTGGAGGGCAGTGCCTCGGACTATACCCTCGTCACCAATGGGCTTATGGGCACTTCCATCCAGGATGGCAAGGCCAATCCCTCTCGTAAAATCTCCCTCAGTACCACCACCGGCGATCTCTCCATCTCCTATACGAATTGACCCCTAAACGCAGAATACCCCCGGCATCCGAACGAAACGAAAACGGATGCCGGGGGTGTTTTTATGCTTCCCTGTGAAAATAATCGTAGATGGTCTGTGCCAGCTGCCTGCCCACACCAGGTGTGTTTTCCAGCTGGTCGGGGGTGGCGTCCTTCACCGCGCCCACGCTCTTGAACTGCGTCAGCAGGGCTTTGGCTGTTTTAGGGCCTACGCCCGGCACCTCGGTCAGGGTGGAGGAGTAGCTTTTTTGCTTCATCTGCTGCTTGCGGTAGGCGTTGGCAAAGCGGTGGGTCTCGTCCTGAATGGCAGTAATGAAGGTAAAGGTACCGCGGTTCATGTTGATGGCAATTTCCCGCCCGTCGCTGTCCACGATGGCGCGGGTGCGGTGGTGGTCATCCTTTACCATGCCGTACAGCGGCACATCTGCCAGCGCTGTACCGGCAAGCGCCTCCTTTGCGGCGCTCACCTGTCCCCTGCCGCCGTCCATCAGCAAAAGGTCCGGCTTCTGCCCGAACCAGTTGCCGCTGGACTGACCGCTTTCAGCCTGTGCAGCGTATTTTTCGTACTCTGCCGCCCGGCGGGAAACGGTCTCTGCCAGCGAGGCATAGTCGTCCGTGCCCGCCACGGTTTTCATTTTGAACTTGCGGTAGCCCGCCTTGAAGGGCTTGCCATCCTTGAAGGTGACCATGCCGCAGACGCTGCTGCCATCGCCCCAGTTGGAGATATCGTAGCTCTCGATGGCGCGGGGCGACTTTGAAAGCCCCAGCACCTGCGCCAGCTCGTCCAGCAGCTTTTCTTCCCGGGCGTAGCGGCCGCTCTCCCGCGCCAGACGCTCCACCGCGTTGGTGTGCGCCATTTCCACCAGATGCGCTTTATCGCCCCGCTGGGGCACATACAGCTGCACCTCGCTGCCCCGTTTCTGGTTCAGCGCCTGCTGCAAGGCGTCCACGTCCGGCGGCAGTGCGTCCACCGCGATGATCTTGGGAATTTGTTCATCGTCCAGATAGTACCGGGGCAGAAATTCCTCCCGCACCGCGTCGATATCCGAGGTATCGTGGAACAAAAACTCCCGCTTGTCAGTCAGCCGTCCCTCCCGGAAGCGCAGCACCGCCGCGCACACGCTGTCCGGCGTACCGGCCAGCGCCACCACGTCCATCTCCACGTCCGGGTCTACCACCACCTTCTGCCCTGCCGTCAGCTTGGTGATGGCGTTGATCTGATCCCGCAGAAGAGCGGCGGTCTCAAATTCCAGCCGGTCGGAGGCCTCCTGCATCCGCTCATTGAGGGTTTTCAGGATATCCTTTTTACCGTAGCGGATCAGGTGCACCGCGTTTTTGACCGCCTGATTGTAGGTCTCGCAACTGATCTTTCCGCTGCACACTGCCATACACTTGCCGATATGGGCGTTCAGGCAAGGGCGTCCTTTGCCGATCTCCTGCGGGAAGCGTTTGGAGCAGCGCGGCAGCAAAAAGGCATCCATGGCCGTTTCTGCCATCTGCCGCGCCGCAAAGCTGGAGGTGTAAGGGCCGATATACTCCGCCCCGTCCTCCTCCTTTTGCAGGGTGAAGGAAAGGCGCGGCCAGTCCTCCCGGGTGACGCGGATATAGCTATAACCCTTGTCATCCTTGAGCAGGATGTTATACTTGGGCGTGTGCGCCTTGATCTGGCTGGCTTCCAGTACCAGTGCCTCGAACTCGCTCTGACAGACGATGACGTCAAAGGCGTAGGCGTGGGCGATCATCTGGCTGACCTTGTTATCGTGGGGCACGCCCTCGCGGAAATACTGGCTTACCCGGATGCGCAGGCGCTTGGCCTTGCCGATATAGATGATGGTGTCGCTTTTGTCCCGGATGATATACACCCCGGGCAGCAGCGGCAGCATACAGGCTTTTTGATAGAGTTCGGCCTTAGTCATGCAGCACCTTCCTCCGTATTTGTGGGATGGGGCGTCCTGCAATGGAAAGCCCTTTGCTCCCGGTAAAAAGCTTATCAAAAAAGCGGCAGGGAGCCCCCGCCGCTTTCTGTTGCTTGTGATACAGACTTACTCTGCAAAGCCGGACTCCACCAGCTTGATCAGGCCGTCCACGGCAGCCTGCTCATCAGCGCCGTCAGCGATGATGCGGATGGTGGTGCCGCCCACGATGCCCAGAGACAGAACGCCCAGCAGGCTCTTTGCGTTCACGCGGCGTTCTTCCTTTTCGACCCAGATGGAAGACTTGAACTCGTTTGCCTTCTGGATAAAGAAGGTAGCCGGACGAGCGTGCAGACCAACCTGATTTTCAACGGTAACTTCTTTTACGTACATAGTAAAGCGCTCCTATCTAATATCGTTTTGGTGTACAAAAGCATAGTGTGCCTGTTGTGTTACACTCATTTTAGCGCAAGTCGAAACGGTTGTACAGTCCCCTTTTGCATTTTTGGCGCTTTTCCCAATGAAACAGGGAGCATTTTTCAGGTTTTGTACAAAGACAATAAAATTATGCCCCGAAGGTTAGAGGGGTAATACAAAAGTTTTCAACAACTTTTAGACCGCCGGGGAGTTTTGCCCTGAATTTTGTGTATTTTCACCGACATTTCCGGTGCCGGCTCACTCCTGCACAGGGCCTGCGTAGCGCATCTGCACCAGTGCGCATTTACGCGTCACGGTGGGGTATTGCTGCGGGTCAAATTCCAGACTGGTGCTGCCGTCCAGCTGCCAGCCCATGCGGGTATACAGCGCAATGGCGCGGGTGTTGGTGTTCAGCACACTCAGCACCGGGTGTGCGTGCTCCGGCAGCTTTTTGCGGGCAAAATCCAGCAGCTTTGCGCCGATGCCGTTGCCCCGGGCTTTTTCCGTGACGAACAAATGCTCGATATGCCCCGCCTTATGGCTGACGCACACCATGCCGTCCGGCACGTCCTTGGTGGTGTGCAGGTAGCATACCCAGCCCGCCGCCTTTTCCTGCTGCAACTGCAGCAAAAACTGCGGCTCGGTCAGAGTGCGGCAGTATTCCGGCGTCCAGTTGTCGGCGCAGACAGCCTGCCGACCCTCGGCAAACAGCTTTGCGGCGGCAGCAAACTGCTCGGCAGTCTTTACCAGCCGGACATTCTCGCCCCGCTTCCACTTTGGCACTTCGGCAATGGGGTGGCTCGTACACCACTGCTCGTACAGCTCCGGGCGGCGCAGACGGGTGCGGGTGCGGCTCTGCTCGCCGCGCCACGCGTCAATTTTTGCATGGTCGCCGCCCAGCAGCACCTCGGGCACAGCACGACCCTCCCACACCTCGGGGCGGGTGTATTGGGGGTATTCCAGCAGGCCGTCCCAGTAGCTTTCCTCCTCGTAGCCCTTCTGCTCGGCCAGTACGCCGGGCTTCAGGCGCAGCACGCTGTCTGCCACAACAAGGCTGGCCAGCTCGCCGCCGGTCAGGATATAATCACCGATGGAGATCTCCTCGTCCGCAAAAGCTTCGATGACGCGCTCGTCAATGCCCTCGTAGTGGCCGCAGACCAGTGTCAGGTTGTCGTACTGTGCCAAGCGCTTTGCGTGCTCCTCGGTGTAGCGCTGCCCGCCCGCCGTCAGAAACACGATGTGCGGGGCGGGGCGTCCCTGCTCCGCCACCTCGCGCTGCACCGCCCGCAGACAGTCCGCGATGGGCTGGGCGTACAGCACCATGCCGCAGCCGCCGCCGTAGGGGTAGTCGTCGGTCTGCTTCTGCTTGTTCAGGGTATAATCCCGGATCTGGTGGCAGTGGGTCTCAATATAGCCCCGCTTTGCCGCCCGGCCGATGATGCTGGCATCCAGCACCTGCTGGCACATCTCCGGGAACAAGGTCACGATATCCACACGCATTCCCATGGCTTACTCCTCCTCCCGCTCGCTGTCAAAATCGTCATCCAGCAGGCCGGGGATGGGGGTGACAAGGATATACCCCTCCGGCGGGTTGCGCTCTTTCAGGAAGGCATCCACCCCGGGGAACATATACTCCTTGCCGCCGGGTGTTTTGACGGTGTAGATATCCTGCGCACCCGGGTGGTCTACGCTGGTCACCACGCCGTACACCTTGCCAGTGTCGGCATCCCGCACTTCGCACCCGATGAGGTCCGCCACATACCACCGGCCTGCGGGCAGGGTGGCATCATTGCGGTCAAAATAGAACACCTGTCCGCGCAGCGCCCGGGCGGCGTCCATATCGCTGACTCCCTCCAGCTGGAGCAGCGCCATCTGCCCCTGCGGACGGATGGAAAGGATCTTATACGCCTTGCCGCCCTGCGCCGAAGGGTACAGGCGACCTACTTTTTTCAAAAAATCCACCCCGTCGCACCAAAGCTCCAGCTTCATTTCCCCGCGCACACCGTGGGTGGTAACAACTTTTCCGGCTTCCAGATATTGCTGCATCGTTTTCTCCTGTAAGAACCCTCTCAGTCAATGCCTGCGGCATTGCCAGCTCCCCCGAGAGGGGAGCTTTTTGACGAAGAGGTGGTGTATTGCTTGTTTGTTCAGAATGCTCCTGTGTACAGTCTGCTCCAAGCTCCCCCTTTCGGGGGAGCTGGCGCGAAGCGCCTGAGAGGGTTTTCTATAACCAAAAAGGCCCCTTGCCGCAAGGGCAAAGGGCCAGTAGGGTGCTCAGTCGATCTCAACAAGGACCTTTTCATCGACCCGCACAGCAGCC
>ENA-UAMB01000988-UAMB01000988.1-human-gut-metagenome-genome-assembly--contig:-NODE-988-length-15746-cov-5.003824_pt1 | contig 15746 bp, 9 predicted proteins | sample MGYA00243707_ERZ654484 | MGnify/ENA primary metagenome ERZ654484 (study PRJEB26926, sample SAMN06164464) | human gut metagenome | biome: ENVO:00009003; feature: ENVO:2100002; material: ENVO:00002003... | reverse complement strand
CTGATCGGTCTCGTGGGCTCGGAGATGTGTATAAGAGACAGGGTATGCTAACCAATGAGGATAGGAGATTGATACTTTGTTCCAACATATTTTTCAAATCCTTTCAAATTATGAACAAATCATATTGAATATAATTGTTCTGATTTTGTATGCAATATCATTGCTATACGCAATAACTTATATTAAAACTATATCACAAAATAGCAAAACCAACAACAAACCAGAAAGGAAAATTCTTTATGACAGAAAATCAAAGTCAAAGAAAAATTAACGCTATTCAAGCAAAAATCAAATCAATAGATGAGAAAATGAAATCTTTGCTTGCACAAAAAAAAGAACTCGAAAAGCAGGCACAAGAGATTAATGACCAGGAAATCCTTAATATTGTGAAACATCAGGAAGCTACTATTGAAACTCTTAACGATGATTTGACTCTTGCACAGATTCTTAGAAAAAACAATCTTACTAAGCAAGATATAATGGAACTTCTTGCTCCTGACGAAAGAAAAAATTCTAATCAAAATATAAGAGGAGGAATTTTAAATGAATAAAATCAAAAAAATACTTGTATCATTTATGGCTCTTGCGATTGTTTCTGCTGTACCACTTTCCGCTTCTGCAACCGAAACAAGTACTGCAACAAGTACCGCAACAAGCTCACAATCTGAAACAATTTCACAGACAGAAACTACATCTCAAGCTGAGCCTGATAAGCCAGAAACTCAAACTTCATCAGAAGAAAGTTCATCGCCTGAAAGTTCAGATTTAAACTATCTATTCTCGGATAATACATCAGGAAATGCCGATTTGATAGCTTCTCAAGAGGTTATTGCTGATGATGGTAAATTTCAATTTTTAGCTGTTACAACAAGAGATAAAGATGTTTTTTACATTATCATTGACAAAATGAAAGCCGAGGATAATGTTTATTTTCTGAATGAAGTAGATACATATGACTTGCAAAAACTTATGAGTAAAAACAGTGACAACTCAGAAAATAGTGATGTTGAATATAATACATCTTCAAATAAATCAGAGAGTTCAGAAGAATCTGGAGAGGAAAGCCAAAGCAGTGAAACATCAGACAGTGGTATGACTAATATTCTTTTGATTGGTGGAGTTATCGTATTGGGTATAATCGGCTTTATTATCTTCAAGATTAAAAAAGGTGGATTTGGAAATAAAAAAGAAACAGTAGTACCTTTTGATGATTTTGAGGAAGATGAGGAAATTAACGAAGATGAGGAGAGTAAGAAAGAATGAAACTTGTAATAGCTGAAAAGCCATCAGTCGCTCAAACAATCGCAGCCGTTCTTGGTATATCGAATACTAAAAGCGGATATATTGAAGGCAACGAATATCTTGTATCTTGGTGCTTTGGTCATTTGATTGGACTTGCCCCACCTGACTTTTATGATGCTAAATACGCAGACAAGCAGTGGAAATTTGAAGATTTGCCTATAATGCCGTCACAATGGAAGTTTGTAGTAAATCAAGCAACTAAATCTCAGTATGAATTGCTTAAATCTCTTATGTTCAGAAATGATGTTACAGAAATCATCTGTGCAACTGACGCAGGTCGTGAGGGTGAATGTATTTTCCGCTATGTTTATAATCTTGCTAATTGTCATAAGCCTGTAAAAAGATTGTGGACATCATCTCTTGAAGCTACTGCAATTAAACAAGGTTTTGCAGAATTAAAAGATGATAGTTGCTATGATAACTTATTTGCTGCTGGTTTAGCAAGAGCAAAAGCCGACTGGCTTGTTGGTATGAATGGTTCAAGATTATTTTCAATTCGATATAAAACAAACATTTCTATCGGTAGAGTACAGACTCCTACTCTTGCAATGATTGTTGACAGAAATTATAAAGTTACAAACTTCATAAAGGAAAAATACTTTCAGATTGGCTTGAATTGTGGCAATGGACTTGTTGTAGGCTCTGAACGCATTGATGATGAATCAATGGCTAATAACTTGCTTGCTTTATGTAATGGCAAACCAGCGGTTGTAACTGATGTAAAAAAGGAGATAAAGACTACCAATCCTCCAAAACTTTATGACCTTACAATTCTTCAGCGTGAGGCTAACAGACAATTTGGCTATACAGCACAGCAAACACTTGATTATACACAAGCACTTTATGAAGCAAAGCTTGTTACATATCCTCGTACAGATAGCCAATATATAACAGATGATATGGAACAAACTGCAACAAATATGGTACAGATTGTAAGACAGTGCTTCCCTACCTTTATAAGCTCTGATATTGATTTTGTTCCAAATATTCAACGCTGCATAAATAATGCTAAAGTTTCAGACCATCACGCTATTATTCCTACTGCGGAGATTCAAAATATAAATCTTGCAGAATTGCCAACAGGTCAACGAAATATTCTTGCACTTGTATCAGCAAAACTCTTGCTTGCCACAGGTGAACCTCACAAATATGAAACTGTTAAAATTGTTGTCAATTGTGAAAATCACGATTTTCATGCAAACGGAAAGACAATTATTGATATTGGTTTCAAAGCTTTTGAAAAGCACATAATGCCACAGTTAAAAGGTAAAAATAATGATAGAGATAATGAGAAAAATAACGATAAGGCTTTACCAGAAGTTAATGTCGGAGAATCATATCCAATGGTCGGTTCATTTAAGGTAGAGCGTTATACAGCTCCACCAAAGCAATATACAGAGGATACGCTTCTCTCTGCTATGGAAATTGCAGGAAATAGTGACTATGATGAAGATTCTGAAACAGAAAAGAAAGGTTTAGGAACTCCTGCAACAAGAGCAGGAATTATCGAAAATCTTATTAAAAAAGAATATATAAAGCGTGATGGAAAGAAACTTCTTCCAACAGAAAAAGGAAAAAGCCTTATTGCGGTTGTTCCTGAAGAAGTTAAATCTCCTAAAATGACTGCTGATTGGGAAACAACATTACAAAACATCGAAAAGGAATCTGCTTCTGATATTGATTTCATTGACAGCATAAATAACTTTGTTTTACAGCTTATTCAGAAATACGGCACTGTTGATACTGCAAGTGGTTTTGATTTCAGTCGAGAAGCTGTTGGAAAATGCCCTAAGTGTGGTAAAAAAGTTATGGAATTTCCAAAAAGCTATTCGTGTGAAAGTGGTAAAGATGGGTGTGGATTTGTAATTTGGAAAAATGTATGTGGCAAATCAATAACACCAACTCAAGCAACAAAATTGCTTTCAAAAGGAAAAAGCGACTTGATAAAAGGTTTTAAAAACAAGGCTGGCAAAGAATTTGACGCATATCTTTTACTAAAAAACGATTATTCTATTGGTTTAGATTTTCCTAAAACTAAAAAAGCTTATTCAAAGAGGAGGTAATGATTCTTGAAAGTCAAGGTCTTAAAAGTCAGAAAAATAAGTTCTTCATTTCCGAAAGTAGCAGTGCTTTATCGTAATGATTGTGATGAAGATGAGCATTTTCCATATAAAAATCTAAGACATACAATAGGCTGTTGCATAGAAAGAAGATATGGAGAATACACAGAGGAAAACATAAAGCGTTTTGAGCAAGAATTGAATTTATCAGAGGGATGTTTGGATAATCTATCAGGAAATTTCCTAATATCACTTAAAGATTTAATTACAATATGTAGTTATTCTTTCGATTTCCCAAATTTATATATACCAAGCGAAGTTTTGCTTTGTTGGATAAGAATGTATGTGAAAGAGTATGTTTTATTATGCTGATAGACAGAACTGTAGAACAATCTAAATCTGATGATTATCTTAGTCTGATACCCGAAATTGCCAGATTGCTAAATATGTCCGTATCCACTGTTAAGCGTTATCCAAATGATATACAACATATTTTGTGTGAGATTTACGCAAATAATTACAAAGCAGACGAAATAACGCTAAAGCAAGCATTAGGTCAGGTTGTACAGCTTAATTCAGAAACAGAGCAAGAAATTAAAAATTCTACTTATGCTTCTGAAAAAGCCAAAAAGGTTGATAAGGTCATTTCACATAAGCATAACGAAATTAGTCAGATACAACAAGAACATCAGGAAGTTAGAAAGCGAGCATTACTTACCCGTGAACAAATTATCAGAAACGCAAAAATAATTCGTGATAACTATTACAATCAGCAACAAGGTCAGTTTGTAGAACAAAACGAGCAAATAGAACGCAAAAAACAAGGATAATTAACTTTTGCCCCAGTGGGGCAAAAGTTAAACCGTAATCAGGAGGATAAAAATATGCCAGACAAAGATGAAACTAAAACTATAGACATTAAAATCAGCGATATACTAATAGCCAAAGAAACTGAGAATGAGATTAAAACCAGAGTACCAAGAACATATGATGACAAGGAACGCTATTTGATTTTAAATCAGGATGATATTGAAAAAATCAATAATGGAAAAACCTTGCTTGCCACTCTTGAAAAAGATAAGATTTATAATCTTATTGATAAAGCAGGAAATGTTGTTGAGCCATTAAATGGTGAACAACTTGCTAATAAGTATTATGCCCCTGTTCAACAAAAGAAAACAACTGTTGATGAAGAAACAGTTTTTAATGAGGAAAATGAAATAAAAAACGATAAAGAAAATACTTCTCAGCAATCTCAAGAGAAGAAAGATTCAGAGCAGACAGTAAAACTTAGTCATAGTGTCCTTGATTCTAAACACACAAAATTTGAAGTAAAAAGAGCTAAGCTTGAGGATAGAAACTCAAAGTTGCAAGAAAAAATCAAAAAGGCTGAAAATAAGATTGAAAAATGGCAAGCAAAGAAAGATGATACTTTAGAAACTCTTAAACAATGCAGGAAATTGCTTGATATACCAGCACTTCCTGCTCCTGTTGTACAGTTTTTGAAGCTTTATGAACAATCAAAAGCAAATAAGATTTCTTCGTTAGAAGATAAGCTTACCGACAAAAAACAAAGTATCACTTCCAAGCAAAATAAAATTGAGAAGAACAATCTTAGAATTTCTAAAATTTCTAAGAAGCTTACAAAGCTTGAAAACATAGATAAGTTTTTAAACAATATGCATACATCTCAAGGTCGCAGAGAAAACTTTGTGAACGGTTTGCAGGAATTTAGAAAATCTTCCCTTACTCGTTCAAAGAAAAAGCTTGATAAGCTTGAAATAAAAATAGCTGTAACACAAAAGCAATTTGATAAAACTCATTTTGCAGAAGAAAAAGTTAAGCTTAGAAATACACTACATAGTCTTAACGAACAAAAAACATCTCTTAAAGACAAGATAACTAAACTTGAGGGTATGGATAAAAAACTTGAAGCTGTTAATCTTCTTCCTGATAGCAGAGCTGATGAGATTATCAATGAAAGCTGTGAAAAAATATCATCTGCAATAAGCAATATGCCAGATATTACAACTAATCAAGCTGTTGATAATGTTCTTGATACCAGCGAACAGGTTATTGACAATAAATTTACTGAGATAAAAGAAGAGCCAAGCCAGAATGCTGAGGATAGACTTAAAGAGGAAATAGCTTATAAAGTAATGTCATCAGAAGTACCTCAAGATTTGCCAAGTTTTCAGAATTTATATAACTTATTTGATGAACCAGCAGAAACACCGCAGAAATCAGAACCACAGTCAGACAAGAAAGTTGAGCAACAAAGAAAATCATCACCTTTATCAAGAGATACAATAAAGAGAAGTGCAGCAACAATAAAAGCTAAGGAGCAAGGTCACGAAGCACCTAAACAGCTTAAGTCACAGGGACAGGAGTTATAATATTAACTTTTGCCCCACTGGGGCAAAAGTTGGAGGTGGAATAAATGGTAAACATATACGGTAATACAATCTGGAACAATTCAACTTCAAACTCAGCAAAAACTATTTTAAATGTCGAAAAAGATAAGTTGCAATCAATATTGTCTATATTAGAATCCTCCGCAGTAAATTACTGCTATTATATTCAAAATGATATTGGCAGTATAGCTGTCAATAGCTTTGATATTCAAAATTTGATGTATTTGCCAGAAATGCAAGGTGTAAGTAAATCAGTACCTCGAAAAGCTTCGGAACCTAAAAACATTATTGGAAATACGAACTATCGCAATATAAGAGATAAGGAATTTCAAAAGCTTGATACTGATTTAGCCCTTAAAGTTGCTGAAATGCTTAGTGTTTCTCATATACCATTTTCAGGTCGAATTTATGGTGATAATACTACGCTTACTATAAACAAAAATGATAGAGAAAAATTAAGTGAGATTATACAAGCGATACAAACACAAAGAAGCTTATTTAAAAAAGATGTAGGTAAATTAGCTCCAATATATGATTCAATAGCAAAATTCCAATATAGTGATGAACAGAAAGCTATCTTACTTCCAGCAATAAATCTGTGTTATCTGAAAGGTGAAAGCCTTGTTGAGATACTTTCATCTGATATTTATGAGATAAGTCAATATTCACCAGAACAACTTAAAAAATATACTGAATTATTTGTTGAAGCATATAAAGATTTATCTGAATATGAATTTATATTTAATGGTCAAAATATAAGCGATTATAAAGAACAAGTTGCAAAGGATATGCTTTTTGACAGTGTTACCTATTTGCGAGGCTATGACAACGAACAAAAACAAGCAATAAGAGAACTTATAGATAATGATGTCAGCGAAACAATATTGAATATACTTGATTACAATTTTGCTCCTGATGAATTGCGTAAAATACCTGATATTTTGCATAGTAAAAATGCTCTTGAAAATCTTTATCGTCTTATTTCTGATGTAAAGCATATAGAATTAAATGCCTTACATAATCAGTTTAGACTGAATACATACACAGCCGATACAGCAGAAATTGTCTGGTTTATGTATGATGCAGAAAATGCAAGTGTATTTGATACTGGAAAAGGTAAAATCGCAGAAATAGAAATAGAACCTAATAGAGGTCTTTGGAATAGATTAGCTGAATATGGTTTATTACTTAACGAAAACAGCGAACAGCGTATTTTATTTGAAACTGACGGTAAAGACTGGAATAAAATTGTTATTCCAGATGTGTTTGGAAACTTAACAAATAGTATTGATGTTTATAAAATACTTACTTCTGATGAATTAAGCGTAATGAAAGAAATTTCTGAAAAAGTGCTTTCTGGGTTTTATTCACAGCTTGAATTTGAGCAACCATTATCAGAACAAACAAATACTTCAAAAGAAAAAACAGATATTACACAGCTTGTTAATATTTCCGAAAATGATAAAATTCATCAATCTGATACATATCCAACAATTACTTGCGAATGGAGCGAAAGTTCTGCGTTTGAGGATGGTAAAACATATACTGTTGCTGAATTTGACAGCATAATGAAACAAGCTGACAATGAATGGATTAAGCAAAGGCAATATGAAATTGACACCTATGGAAATGACATAGATAAAATCTATGAAGCATACGAAAAAGGTGAAATCGAAAGTGTACATCAAGGGTATGCCAAAACAAAATTTAATATAAATATGCCTGATGGAGCAGTCCACACATTCCGCCAAGATATTGGCGATGGCGATGGTGGAGTTATTGACTTTTTAAAGCAATATACTCAATATTCCGAGGTTGTTAAGATACTTGAAGCGGATATACATCTTGAAAATCATAGTGATGAGCTATTGAAGCCTACGCTTGCTTTCGATGAAGAAGTTGCAATAACAGATGAGTTTTTCAATTTTGAAAAAGCATGGCATAATGTTGATTCTGGTATCCCAGAAATTGCTGAAAGATATAGAGATGGCGAAGATATAAGCATTGACCTTGCAAAGTATTTTATAAATCATTATGTAAATTTAAATAATTTCAATGATTATGGAAAATTTGAGATTCATTCTGATGATAACGAGGTGACAATTCAAAATGGAGAGATTTCTAAAAGTTACTCTTGGAATGAGTTAGGTGAACATTATCTCAGCTATCTGAAAGATACCTTTATCAGCATACAAACCGAACGAGTTTCGGAATATCCTGAAACAAAAGATGAAGTAGAAAAACTTATTACAAGTGTTAAAGCAGAACAAAAGTCAGAAAATAAAACAGCAAAATCTAATGAAAAAACATTTGCTGAGCAGGTTGATGAGGTTTTGGCAGGCAAAGCAAGTCGTTTTAATGATTTAAAAGTATGCGATACTCCTCAAATACTTATTGATGTAGGTTGTCAGCAATTGCCTATATTTTACACTCAAAGACATTTGCGTGACGCATTAAAAGCAAAAGGTAATATAGGAGAAAGTATTCATCATCATGGTCTGACAACTGAGCAGATAAAAAATATTCCTATTGAACTTCAAAATCCTGTTATGGTTTACGACTCATTATCAAGGAACGATAGCATAGTAGTGGTAACATCAGAAAGAGATAAAGACAATAGCCCTATAATAGCTGTTCTTCGTCCAAATGGTTCTGCAAAGTATAATTTAGAGGTTGTTGATTCTAATTTTCTTCTTAGTGTTCATGGTAGAGAAAATTTTTCAAATCAGATTATTAAAGCATTACAAAATGATAAAATGCTTTATTGCAACAAACAAAAAAGTCAAGAACTGTTCAGTGTGCTTGGGCTACAATTGTCCAAGGGCTTAAACAGTCTTGACTTTGATACTATTATACATCAAAGTCGCAACATTGTCAACGAAAATATTGTCGAGGAAAAATATACCTCTACTCAATCCGAAGAAAAAGAAAATATCATAATTAAGCCTGAAAATTATCATATTTCAGACCTATCGCTTGGACAGAGAAAACCTCTTGAAAAATATCAGGATAATATCGCAGCTATTAAAACCTTAAAACAGCTTGAAACTGAAAACAGGACTGCAACTCCAGAGGAACAGGAAATACTATCAAAATATACTGGTTGGGGCGGTATGGCAAAGGTTTTTGAGCTTGGTAATAGTCACTATGACGAGGTTAAGGGATTGCTTACAAGCGATGAGTATGCAGCTGCAAGAAAATCGGCTATGAGTGCCTTTTATACCTCCCCTGTTATCATTAAAGAAATATATTCCAAGCTTTCTGATATGGGATTTTCAAAAGGAAAGTTGCTTGAACCGAGCTGTGGAGTAGGCAATTTTATTGGTATGATTCCTCAAGATATGCAGGCAAAAATTACTGGCATAGAACTTGACAGTCTAACTGGAAGAATTGCTAAAAAGTTATATCCAGAAGCTCAGATACAAATATGTGGTTTTGAAAACTCAAATTTGAAAAGTGAAAGCTTTGATGTTGCAGTCGGTAATGTTCCTTTCGGCGATATAAGAGTTTATGATAAAAAATACAATAAGGAAAATCTGCTTATACACGATTACTTCTTCTTTAAGTCGATTGATATGGTAAAGCCTGGCGGTGTAGTTGCATTTATTACATCAAAAGGCACACTTGATAAACACAATAACACAGCTCGTCGGTTACTTGCTGAAAAAGCGGAATTTTTAGGGGCTGTAAGGCTGCCTAACAACGCTTTTAAGGCTAACGCAGGCACAGAGGTCACCTCGGATATTATCTTCTTACAGAAGCGTACAGAGCCAATTACGATAACATCCGAAAATGAGCCATTATGGATTAAAACCGCAAAGGACGAAAATGACATTGAAATGAATGCCTATTTCGTTCAGAACCAACAGCAAATATGTGGACATATGGAAATGACAAGCGGTCAATTCCATATGGAAAGCACTTGTATGCCAAACAGGGACACAAAACTTTCTGAGCAAATACGAAACGCTATGAAAAATATACAAGGCAATATCTCTACAAGAGATACTAAACTTGATAATGAGGTAGATTTCGTAGACAAACAGGTTGAAATACCTGATTCACTCAGAACCGGCAGCTATTTTCTTTCTTCCGATAAGGCTTATTTCTTTGAATATGGAACTGCAACAGAAGTAAATTTGCCAAAATCAAATAGAAAACAAAATCTTGAAAGAATGGCAGGGCTTATCGCCATTCGTGATACAGTCAGACAACTGCTTGAAATGCAGCTTGACAGTAGGGTGACAGATGATGAAATCAAAGATGTTCAATCTGTTCTATCTTCACTCTATGATGATTTTGCAAGCAAATATGGAAGAATAAATGATGATGTAAACAAGTCAATCTTTAAAAACGATTCATCGTTGCCATTACTTCGTTCGCTTGAAAAGTTCGATAAAGACAAATATATCGGCAAAGCTGATATATTTACTAAAAGAACAGTTAATGCAAATAAAGAAATAACATCTGTACCAACTGCTGTTGATGCTCTTGCGGTATCCTTGAGTGATACTGCAAAGGTTAATCTTGAATATATGTCTAAGCTTACTGGCTTTGACAAAGAAAAACTTGTTGAAGATTTGAGAGGTTCTATTTATCGTATTCCAAACACTGATAAATATGTAACCGCAGACGAGTATCTTTCTGGAAACATACTGCAAAAACTTGAAGAAGCACAAAATGCTTTTGATAAAGGCGATAGTAGCCTTGCAATCAATATACAAGCACTTAAAAAAGCTATGCCGGAGAAAATACAGGCAAGTGATATTGATGTAAGACTTGGTGCAACTTGGATAAATCCTGAGTATGTGAGAGATTTTGTTTATGAGCTTTTAGACACCCGTAATTATCATAAGAACCCTCTTTTTAAAAAGGACTTTATTGATGTTCAGTATTCAGAGCTTTCCGGAAAATGGTATATAACAAATAAATCATCCGATAATAATAATGTTAATGCTACTGTTACATACGGAACAAAAGATAGAACGGCGTATGAATTGATAGAGGATATACTCAATCTAAGAGCTACTCAAATTAAAAGTATGCAGGTTGTTGACGGCAAAGAAAAACCTGTTGTTGACAATAAAAAGACTGCACAGGTTAGAGCAAAGCAAGAAATTATTCAGCAAAAATTTCAAGAATGGATTTTCTCGGATAAAACAAGGCGTGACGATATTGTAGATACATACAATAAGATATTTAATGTTAATCGTCCGAGAGAATATGACGGTAAATATCTGAATTTTGTCGGAATGAATCCTGAAATACAGCTCAGACCGCACCAGCTTAACGCTGTTGCCCGTTGTCTGTATGGTGGTAACACACTTCTGGCACACGAGGTTGGAGCTGGTAAGACATTTGAAATGATTGCCGCCGCAATGGAGGGAAAGCGTTTAGGTCTACATAACAAAAGCCTTATGTGTGTTCCTAATCATCTCACAGAGCAGATGGGAGAGGATTTTCTGAAGCTTTATCCAAATGCAAACATACTTGTCGCTAAAAAGAAAGATTTTGTAGGTGATGCTCGCAGAGCTTTAATGGCTAAGATTGCTACAGGCAACTATGATGCAGTTATAATCGGTCATAGTCAGCTCGCTAAAATTCCACTGTCAGCCGAAAATCAAGAGCGTTTCATACAAAATCAGATTGATGAACTTATAAACAATATAGCGGAAATGAAAGCTCATAATGGGCAAAACTTTCAGGTTAAACAAGCTGAACGAACTAAGGCTAATCTTGAAGCAAAACTGAAAAAGTTACTTGATACTCCAAAGGATGATACAGTAACCTTCGAGGAGCTTGGAGTAGATAAACTATTTTTGGACGAAGCTCATTATTTTAAGAATCTTTTTCTTTCGACAAAAATGACGAATGTTTCAGGTATTGCAACATCAGATAATGTAGGAAAGACAGCAGACTTATATATGAAAACACAATATCTTGATGAAATAACAAATGGCAAAGGCTTAGTATTTGCAACAGGAACACCAGTTTCTAATACCATTTGCGAAATATACAATATGATGAAATATCTGCAATCCGATTTGCTCAAAGAAAAGAATTTATGGCATTTCGATTCTTGGGCAAGCACATTCGGAGAAAGTGTGACACAAATGGAACTTGCACCGGAAGGCAACACCTATCGTGCTAAAACTCGTTTTGCAAAATTCCATAATCTCCCTGAACTTATGAATTTGTTTAAGGAATGTGCCGACATTCAGACAGCCGATACCCTTAATTTACCCAATATACCAGATTGTGAAATACATAATATATCCTGTGAGCCTACGGAAATACAAAAACAGCTTGTCGAAACTTTAGCAGAAAGAGCTGTAAAGATACACAATCATGAAGTAGACCCACACGAGGATAATATGCCTAAGATAACAACCGACGGAAGAAAGATAGGTCTTGACCAAAGGCTTATAAACCCTGATTTGCCTGATGAGCCGGGTACAAAGGTTAATGCTTGTGTTGAAAATGTGTTGAAGATATGGAAAGATACTCAAGAGCAAAGGTCCACACAGCTCATCTTTTGCGATTATTCAACCCCGAAAAAGGACGGTTCATTTAATATTTATGACGATATTAAAAAGAAACTGCTTGCAAAAGGTGTGCCTCCTGATGAAATCGCTTTCATACACGATGCAACAACAGAAGCTGCAAAAGAAGAACTTTTTTCAAAGGTAAGAAGTGGTGAGGTTCGTGTACTTATAGGCTCAACTTCCAAAATGGGTGCTGGAACTAATGTACAGACAAAACTTGTAGCAAGCCACGACTTAGACGCACCGTTCCGCCCAGCAGATATGGAGCAAAGGCGAGGTCGAATGGTGCGTCAGGGGAATGAAAATAAGCAAGTTCATCTTTATCGTTATTGTACGAAAGATACTTTTGACGCATATTTATTCCAAATGCTTGAGCGTAAACAGAAATTTATCAGCCAGATAATGACCTCTAAATCTCCACAACGCCGATGTGATGATGTTGATGAAGCTACACTATCATATGCAGAAGTAAAAGCTCTGTGTGTTGGTGACCCACGCATTAAAGAAAAAATGGAGCTTGATAATGAGGTTGCAAAGTTAATACTTGAACGAAGTGGTTATCAGCAAGAGCAATACAGACTGGAAGATATGGCTGCAAGCTTAACCTCTAAAATTGAAATTTTAGAGAATATTATACCTAAGAATCAGAACGATTTTCTTTACTATCAAAAAAATCATTCTACTTCTGATGGAGATAAAAAGAAATTCGAGGGTATAACGATAAACGGTCAGCAATATAGCAAAAAAGATGAAGCTGCGGAAGCACTTAAGCAAGCTTATATTAAAGCTTGCAGCAACGGAAATAACAAATATACTCCAATAGGGGAATATAAAGGCTTTGAAGTGGCAGTAATGTTTGATTGTTTTTCAAGAGAATACAAGGCATCTCTTACAAGAGAAGGTACTTATTATTTAGACTTGGGAACGGATAACTTCACGAGAATGGATAATATTCTTGAAAAATTGGAGAATACCTGTAAGGAAAGAATAGAAAGACTTTCTGAACATAAAAAATCTTTAAAAGAAACTAAAGAACAGATTGGTAAACCATTCTATAAGGAAACTGAATATCAATCTAAAACTACAAAACTTGCTGAACTCAATGCAGAGCTTGATGTTGACGGCAGAAAAGACAATATAGACGATATTGAGGATACAAAAGAAGCAAGTCAGAATATCATACAAAAGCGATAAGTGGGACTTGAAGTCCCACTTATTAAATTTAAGGAGGTAATTTTAATGGCTGAAACAATCGAAAAGGTAGAACAGGCAGAAAATACTAAGGTAGAATCCACTGACAATCCCATTGATGATAAGCATGAGCAAATAGAATCCGTATCTATTGCTGATAAAAATGAATTTCTTCAAAACTTTATAAAAGATAACGATGATAACGATACTCAAAGTATCGAAGAAGCTAAAATCAAGGATAAAATCAGTATGCTTGAGGCTAAAATAAAAGATATTAAAGCTACAAAATCAAGTCAGAATGATACAATCCAGGCTTGTAAGACGGTTATAGACAGCAATACATATCCAAAGCTTAACCCCATTATTTCTTCTTTTTCTGCACATCTTGAAAAGCTTGATAAGAAAAAAGACAAGAAAATCGTAAAAAAAGAAAATCAGCTCAAAAAGGCTCAGAGAAAGCTTGTAAAACTACAGCGTAAGCAAAAAAGAAGTAAACTTCTTAAAAACTTCATTTCGGCTATGGTTCATAGTTCTTCAAATAAGCAGGAAGCATATATTAACGCTATGCAAGCTCTGAAAGAGGATAGCTTAGGTCGTGCTGATAGACAACTTGATAAAGCTAATTCTAAGCTTGACAAGCTAAATGAAAAACTGAACGGTAGCACTGTTAGTGAGGTAGATAAGCTAAAAATTAATGCTCGAATTAAAAAAGTCGAGAGCAAAAGGGATATGCTCATAGCAAGAATAAATAATCTTAACGAGCTTGAACAGGAGCTTAATAAACTTGCTAAGATAGAGCTTGTCGATGATAAGATAGACGAGCTTAGAAATACCGCAGTAGAAACAGCTGAAAAAGCAGCTATGAATGGCAGCAGCGTATCCGAAACTATTGATAATGTAGCTGAAACTTCAAGCGAGGTTATTAAGGAAGTTTTAGAACCTGACAAAATTAAGGAATCTGAAAATGATATGACCGAAGAACAGAATAAGCAAACTTATAAACAGGAAGAATCTAAACAAGCAGAGGTTGAAACGCAAACTTCAAAAAAAGAAGAAAAAGGTGAAGATAAACAACAAACTAATTTTGCTGACCAAGAACAAAAAACTGAGGATAAACCTCAAGAGAAAAAAACTCAAGCAAATAGCAATAATTTTTTGAAGAAAACCGGCTTAACACAAAAACAGTTATTAGCAATCTTAAATACCGGCATAGCGATAAAGGTAGCTGAAACTATTCCAGACAAGGAATACACAATAGCTTTTACTAAAGAAAATAAAGAAAAGATAAACCAAGTGCTTGAAGCTGTAAATACTCAAGTTCAAGGCAAGCATATGATGAGGTGATTTCGTGGATAGTTTAATTATTAAAGACAATACGGTTATAGCTTGTTCTGAAACTGATATTTTAAGTCTTAAAATCCCTGAAGGCGTTACCGCAATAAGCGATAACGCTTTTTTAAATTTCAAAAGATTATCCGAGATACAATTACCAAGCTCACTTAAAAAAATCGGTGACAGAGCATTTGAAGGCTGTGAATCTTTGAAACTTATAAACATTGAAAATGTAAGTATGATTGGTGTCAGAGCGTTTGCAGGCTGTAAATCATTATCTAAAATACATTTTGGGGATATAGGATATCTTTGTAATGCAACATTTTGTGGCTGTACAGCTATTGAGGAAATAGATATTCCTAAAAATATATCCTACATCGGTTGTGAATGCTTTAAAGATTGTACTGGTCTTACTGATATAAAGCTTGCAGGTGTTATGGAGATTGACAACGGTGCTTTTGAGCATTGCACAGAACTATATAGTATAGCTTTTCCGTATTCACTACTACATATTGCACCAAATGCTTTTTCTTTTTGCACAAAACTGCAATCAGTTATAATGCAAAACAGATTTATTGATATTGATGAAACTGCATTTGAATACAATGTCAATTTGATTATTAAAGCTGCTCAATTTTCAACAGCATATCATTATGCCATTGGAAATGGTTTTACATTTACACCAACGATAATTTCTGCCGATTATCGCATAGTGACAAATGAAGATGTAGCTATATTAAGTAAAGCAGGAATACTTTTTAGAATGAAAGTTATTGATAGTAGCACTGTTATAATTTCTTTTGATAAGTCGGCAAAGAGTAAAATCGAAAACTTGATAGGTTCTGACAAACATCTGTCTCTTATACACATCTGACGCTGCCGACGACTTAATAGGTGTAGAT
>ENA-UAMB01000983-UAMB01000983.1-human-gut-metagenome-genome-assembly--contig:-NODE-983-length-15792-cov-8.996759_pt1 | contig 15792 bp, 13 predicted proteins | sample MGYA00243707_ERZ654484 | MGnify/ENA primary metagenome ERZ654484 (study PRJEB26926, sample SAMN06164464) | human gut metagenome | biome: ENVO:00009003; feature: ENVO:2100002; material: ENVO:00002003... | reverse complement strand
GAGATACTGATCGGTCTCGTGGGCTCGGAGATGTGTATAAGAGACAGTTACAGAACTGGAACCTGCAGAACGCCATGAACCGGCCTGCCGATCTGCTGGTCCTGGACGAGGCCGGTTCGGCCTGGGAGCTGGACATGGTGGACAAGGCACTGCTCCAAAAGGCGGTGCGGGAGCGCCCTGCCGCGCGGGAGTGCGTGCTGACGGCCCACCAGCCGCCCCAGTGGATGCTGGACGAGGCCGACTATGTGACGGAAATGAAATGCCACCGCCACCCCTACCAGAAAGGGGTCCCGGCGCGAAAGGGGATAGAATATTGACGCCGCAGCACCATCTGCCCGCTGACATTGAGCGGACGAGCCTGAAAATGATTGCCACGGAGCTGGCCGAACTGGGCCTGACTCCGCCTCCGGAGACGGAAGCCGTTGTCCGGCGGGTCATCCACACCACGGCGGATTTTGACTACGCCAAAAACCTGCGCTTTACGCCAGGGGCCGTGCAAAAGGCCGTGGAGGCCTTGCACAAAGGGACGTTCCTCGTCACCGACACCAACATGGCGCTGGCGGGCATTACCAAGCCCGGTCTTGCCAAGCTGGGCGGGCAGGCAGCCTGCTATATGGCGGACCCTGAAGTGGCCGCGCGGGCCAAGGCGGAGGGCACCACCCGGGCTGTGGCGGCGATGCACAAAGCAGCCGCCGAGCACCCGGGGGCCATCCTGGCCGTCGGCAATGCACCCACAGCCCTGCTCACCATTGCGGAGCAGATTGAGGCGGGCCTGCGCCCGGCGCTGGTCATCGGTGTCCCGGTAGGGTTTGTGAATGTGGTGGAGAGCAAGGAGCGGCTGTTTGTCACCTGCGAGGCCCACGGCGTGCCTGCCATTGTGGCAATGGGCCGCAAGGGCGGCAGCAATGTGGCCGCCGCCATCTGCAACGCCCTCATTTATTCTGCCGCGGAGATGCTGGACCCCACGGCCCGGGGCTGGAACGGTTGAAGATTTTTAGAATCGCAAAAGACAAAAATTGCCCGGAGACACTGCAAATCACAGCGTTCTCCGGGCATTTCTTATACCGTTGCCAGCACGGCGAGGATGCTCTGCCACCGGGGGTTCTGCACAGGCTGTGCAGAAGCGCGGCGGGCAGCAGCCGGAGCGGCGGGGGCCATGGGCTGGGGCATCCGGTCCACCGGGCAGGCAAAGGGCGAAGCAAGGTCGGCCTGCCACTGAGCGGCCAGCTGGACGGCCTCCGGGCAGGATTGGAGGGTGCGCCGCTCCGTCCCGGCCAGGAAATCGCCCAGCCAGCAGAGGACGGCGGCCATGGGCAGCTGGGCGGCGGCATCGGTGCTCCAGTAGCACCAGTGCGCGCCCCGGCCTACAAAGCTGTCCACCGTGATGAGCGCCCCCTCCCGCGCGTTGCGGGGCAGGGCGGCGGTGTGGTCGCCGGAGCAGCGGCGCAGCTCGTGCAGGACGCGCTCGGCCCGGCCTGCATCAAGGGCATCGTCCCGGATGTAGGCGGCAAAGTCGTCCGCACTCAGCAGTTCATCCGCCTTGGCAGGGAAGCGGCCCGTCATCTCGCCGGAAGCGTTGTGGCAGAGCTGCCAGCCCTTGCGGAACAACTGGAAGTTGAGGTTGCGCCGCCCCATGGTGGAGTAAAACAACCGCACCCGGGCGCTGCCGGGCTCCTGCCGCAGTTCCAGATAAGCGTCTGCCCCGCCAAGATCCTGCACTTTCACGCGGAGCAGCAGGGTGGTATCACGTTTCCGGGCAGACATGGCGCGGTGCATCATCTCAAAGTAACGGGCAGCATCCATGGTGGTTCTCCTCTCTTCCGGGACCAATGTTGGTTGTATTTCTGAGAGGAGTATACCACAAACAACAACAAAATACAACTATAAGTTTGCTTACTGGACAAAAATATTTTTAAAACGGAAAACAGAATAAACAATATGGTTGTATGAACTCAATCCCCCAGGGCCCGGATCTCGTGCTGGATGAGCTGCCCGGCGGCACGGGCCAGCTGGTCCATGCCCCGGATGCGGGCCAGGTTTTTGCCGTAAACGCGCTCGGCGGCGGGGATGGAGCTGTTCTCGCCCATAAAGACGGCGGACACCTGGATCCCCTTGCGGCGGAGATCACGTACCTCGGCGGCGGTATCGTCCACGCCGTAGGGCCCGCCGTAATCCCGGCCCAGCGGATTTTCCGGGCTGGGCGGGATGCGGCGGCTGTCATTGGGGGAGGCATCCGTCAGCAGGATGAGCAGGTGGCGGGGAGCCGGGCCGGGGTCAAAATCCAGCAGGTCGCCTGCCGCCCGCAGGGCCAGGCCGTCCCGGTTCCAGCCCGAGGCGAAATACTGGTTGACACCCTGCCATTGTTTGTCTTTGAAATGCTTGAGCACCCGGAGCACGGTGTAGCCCCGCAGGCTGCAAAAGCTGCTTACCCGCACCGGAATGTGGCAGCGGGAAAGGCTCTCGGCCAGGATGGCACCCTGTGCCGCAATGACTTCCTGGCAATGGAGCCGGGAGGCCGAGGCATCCAGCAGCAGGTCTACGGTGAACGAGGGCTGGTTCTCCTCCTCGGCACAGCGGAAGACCCGGCTGTCGTCCAGCAGAGGAGCCCGCCAGACCCGCTCCGGGTCCAGATTGCCGCTGCGGGCGATCCGGGCGTTGGGCTGCTGGTGGACGAGGATGCAGTTCTGGATCTGCTCGGTCAGCCGGAGCACCACGCTGCGGTGGAGCTCCCGGTTTTTGGCATCGTAAGCCCGGTTGCGGTCGGCCTGCAATTCGGCCTGCTCGGCCAGATGTTTCGCTTCGGGGGTGGGGGCCTGCTCCGGGCTGGGCACGCCGGAGGCAAACCACAAATGGCACCCCAGATGGTCCCCGGTGCAGAGCTCCTGCTCGGCCTTGCGCAGCCGTTCCGGCGGGTAGAGAGAGCGGCCAAAGCAGCTCTCGATGTAGGCCCGGTCCTCGGCGGCGTTCTGTTTCAGTGTAATATGAGCCAGCCGCTTGTCGGCAGTCGGCCCGCCGCCGCCCGCGTCCACACTGCCCGAGTGCTCCACCGTCATCCGGTCGGTCTTGATCATCTGGGTGGGCATGGTCTTGGTGGCAAGGGAGGCCAGAAGCCCCTCCAAGTGCAGGTGCAGTGCCAGTTTCTGGTGCACCGTGCCGTCAAAGAGGGCAAATTTAGCGTAAAGGGCCAACACGCTGGCTTTCAGTTCCTCGGGCTTGGGCGGTGTTTCCGGGGCCAGGGCCGCCGCCAGCTGGCTTTCATAAGGGGTCAGCACCGGGTCGGCCCGACCCTGTACCCGCCGCCAGCGGGTGGCCTGCATGGAGTAGACCAGCTGGTTTTTCGCCATCCACTCCTGCCGCGAGAGTTTGTACTGGATGCCGAAGAAATAATCCGCATGGGCCCGCCGCAGCTCGGCCAGCACCGGGCGGCGGGGCAGCTCCAGCGCGTAGGCGGCGCTTTCGAGGTACAGCCAGGTCAGGTCGTCCAGCAGGGACTGCTTCACGTCGCCGTCCCAGGTATTGAACAGCCCCCGCACAAGGTCGTCGCCGTAATATTTGTGCACCAGCCCCACGATGCAGTTCATGTAAAAATCCACGGTGCCATCGGTGTTGCGGGCCAGAAACAGCGGCTCAAAGCCGTATTCGCCTGCCGCGGCCCACACCTGATTGGCGGCCCGCCGCTCCTGCGCGGTGTAGCTCTGCGCTTCCATAGGGCGGCCCCTCAGTTGAAGAGCTTGGCGGCGGTGAGCTGGGCCGGGATGCGGGCGGCAATGACGTCCCGGATGAGCCCCTGCTCGTAGGAATCAAAGGCTTTGTTGGTGATGCCCATGTCCAGTGCGGCCCCGGCAGGCACGCCCCGGCGGATGAGCCGCAGGGCGTCCAGCATCCCGCGCAGGTCCAGCGCTTTGGTGGAGATTTCCGCGCTGTCGCACTTTTTTTGTAAATCGAGGAAAAGCTGGGCAAACTGATGGACGTACTTGCCCGTCAGATCCGGGAACTGGGCCCGGAGCAGCTTTTCGAGGTTTTCCTCGGTGATGGTGGGCATCTGGATGACCACAAAGCGGGAGGTGAGGGCTTCGTTCAGTTCCCGGGTGCCCGCGTAGCCGTAGTTCATGGTGGCAATGAAACGGGTCTCCTCGGCCAGCGGGATGCGCTCGTAGCCGGGCACATCAATGGCGCGGCGGAAATCCAGCACCGCGTGGAGGACAGCCAGCGCCTCGTTCTTTGCCATGTTGATCTCATCCAGCACGCCAAAGCCGCCGCACTGAGCGCAGCGGTAGACCGGGCCGGGCCGGAATTTGACGGCACCGCCCTCAAAGGTGTCCATGCCAATGAGGGAGGCCGCGTCCATATTCACATGGAACGAGATATCCCATGCCGGGCGGCCAAAGGCGGTGGCCAGATTCTCCGCCAGCACATTTTTTCCGGTGGCCTTGCCGCCGGCCAGCAGCAGGTTCTCGCCGCAGAGCAGGGCGGCCAGTGCCTGCTCCCAGACATCTTTTCCATAGTAAGTAAAGGCCGACTGCGGCACACGGGGAGCCAAAGCCTCGGTCAGCGGGTGGGTGGTACGATATTCATTGACGGCCAGCAGCAGATCCGGGCTGACGCCCTCCTGCCGTAAATTTTCCATCAGAGTGGAAGTTGTGACCATTTCGGAAACATCTCCTTGCGGTTGGCATTGCCAAACCAATTTTTCAGCCCTATCATAGCACAAATGCGGATGGTTTGGTAGGGGAGAACGGACAAGATGCGGCAAGAAAAAAGAAACTGATTTGCATTTGCAGAGCCGCCTTGCTACAATAAGAAAAAACGAAAGGGGCGCACTGCCATGAAACAAGACCGCCGCCGCTGGAAGGTCTGCTTTGAAACGAACTATTGGGGAACCCAAAAGGGAACCGACCCCGGCGAGGAACTGTGCCTTGACCGGGAATTTGAATGGAACGGCCATCGGTGGCAGATCCCGGCCCTTTACCGGTGCAGACAGGGATTGGTCGTGGACTTTGCCATGGAGGTGCCGCAGGAAGAGCTTCGGGCCTTCATGAAAAAATGGGGCATTGCGGAAGACGGCGAATGCACCCGCACCCTGACCAGAGCCGAGGAACGCCAGATGGAGCAGGAAAATCCGCTGGATGGGGGATTTTGTGCAGAGCTGGTGCTGAACGGGATGCGCCTGCGCCCAAGCAACGGCTGTGGGGTAGGGTATCTTCCGGGGGATGCTGCCGGGAACGATGAGGCGGCAGAACTTCTGTTCCACTATGGACTGGAGAAAACGAAAATCTGGCGGTTCTGGCGGAACAGCTATCCGTGGGCAACGAAAAGCCGGAGAAGCTGCCCAAAACGGTTCCGCACGCTGGAAGTACAAATGGAAGCAGAGTTGGAACAGTATCGGAGCGAGTGTTTCCGGACCCCTGTGGTGGGGGAGTCGGTGATGGTCCACGATGCGGCAGATGGAACAGCCTATCGGTTGACGGTGCTGGGGGCCAGGTCGGAAACGCTGGAGCTCCCGGATGATGATGGATGGGAGCGGCCCAATTGCTTTTGCCTGATGACCTACCGCCTGACCCCAAAAGCGGAAAACTTCTTTCTCGACGACTGCGCGGAGGGAGACCACCCGCGCCGCAGAGCGCGTCCGCCCATTGACCCGGAACGGACGGCACTGGAAAAGAAGTATGGGCTGGAACCGCAGATGGAAGGAGACGCGGCCATTGCGGTGATCGGGGGTGCCGACGGCCCGACCGCCGTTTTCTGCACAGTGCGCGGGGAAACAGAAGAGACAAATGGTGCGGCTGCGGCATGTTCCGCCTGTTATTTCGAACCGGTCCAGCTGGAAACCATCACATGGCAGGCGTCGTTCTGCCGCAAGCCCTGTGCGGACGCCGACGTGAAACTCCTTTAAGAAACTTTCAGCCAAGACGCTTAGATTTCACCACCCAAACAAATTGACACCACCCCTAAAATAGGATAAAATGTCTTCTGTTGTGTTAAAAATCCAAGTAACAGGTGAAACAAACATATGATCGAAACCATTGCGGCCGTCAATCAGGCGGTCAACAGCTTTATCTGGGGGATCCCGGCCATGGTGTGCATCATCGGCGTGGGTTTGCTGCTCAGTGTGCGGACCGGCTTTTTGCAGATCCGCAAATTCCCCTACGCCATCCGCACCACCATTGGCCGGATGTTCCGCAAAAAGGATGCCTCGGACGGCACCATGACCCCGTTCCAGGCCGTCTGCACCGCACTGGCGGCGACGGTGGGCACCGGCAACATCGCGGGCGTGGCGGGTGCCATCGCCATCGGCGGGCCGGGTGCCGTGTTCTGGATGTGGTGCTCGGCGCTGCTGGGCATGTGCACCAAGTTTTCGGAGGTGACGCTGGCCGTCCATTTCCGGGAGCGGAACAAAAACGGGGAGCTGGTGGGCGGCCCCATGTACTATATTAAAAACGGCCTGGGGCAGCGCTGGCAGTTCCTGGCGGTGCTGTACTCCCTGTTTGGCGTGCTGACGGTCTTTGGCACCGGCAACGCCACTCAGGTCAACACCATCGTCACGGCCATTGATTCCGCCGTGCTGGCGTACAACACCTCGGTAAAAAGTTTTCTGCCCACCCTCAACCTCATTGTGGGCGTGGTAGTGGCCATGCTGGTGGCCATGGTGCTGCTGGGCGGCATCAAACGCATTGGCAGCGTCACGGAGAAGCTGGTGCCGTTCATGGCACTGTTCTATGTGGTGCTGGCGGTAGGCGTCGTGGTGCTCAATGTGCAGCGTCTGCCCTATGTGCTGGAGTCCATTATCGCGGGCGCGTTCAACCCCAGAGCGTTCACGGGCGGTGCCATCGGCAGTGTGTTCCTCAGCGTGCAGAAAGGCGTCTCCCGCGGCATCTTCTCCAACGAGGCCGGCCTCGGTACGGGCTCCATCGCCCATGCCTGCGCCGATACCCGGAAGCCTGTCAAGCAGGGGATGTTCGGCATCTTTGAGGTATTTGCCGATACCATTGTCATCTGCACTCTGACAGCCATGGTCATCCTGTGCAGCGGCGTGCCGGTGGGCTACGGGGCTGCCGCTGGCGCCGAGCTGACCATCGCTGGTTTTACCGCGACTTACGGCGGCTGGTCGTCCATCTTTACGGCGATGGCACTGTGCTGCTTTGCGTTCTCCACCATCATCGGCTGGGGCCTGTACGGTTCCCGCTGTGCGGAATTCCTGTTCCGCACCGATAAGGTGGTGGGGCCGTTCCTCGTGCTCTATTCCTTTGTGTCCATTGTGGGCGCGACGATGGATCTGGGCCTTTTGTGGAACATTGCCGATACGTTCAATGGCCTGATGAGCATTCCCAACCTGATCGCCCTGCTGCTGCTCTCCGGCACGGTGGCAAAGCTGGTCAAAGAGTTTTTTGCGGGCGAGGGTGCCCGGTAAAATAAAACGGAGGACAGGAAAATGGAAAAAGCGCTTTACGACACTTATCTTGCAATTCTGAAAGAAGAGCTGGTGCCTGCGATGGGCTGCACCGAGCCCATCGCGGTGGCCTATGCTGCTGCCCTGGCTGCCCGGGCACTGGGCTGCCCGGCAGAGCAGGCTGAGGTAGCCGCCAGTGCCAACATCATCAAGAACGTCAAAAGCGTGGTGGTGCCCCACACGGGCGGCCGCCGGGGCATTGCTGCCGCCGCTGCCGCAGGCATCGTGGCAGGCGATGCGGACAAGGAGCTGGAAGTGCTCTGCGCCGTGACGGAGGATGACCTGAAGAAGATGGCGGATTTCCTGGAAAAGACGCCCATCCATGTGGAGCGCTCGGGCAAGCCCTACCTGTTTGACATCCAGGTGCGGCTGTTCGGCGGCGGGCATACCGCTTTTGCGGAGATCGCAGGCCACCACACCAATGTCATCGCCCTGCAGCGGGACGGCGAGGTCCTGCTCCAGAAAGAATACGTGGAGCAGACCAGCACCCAGGCCACCGACCACACCCTGCTCAACGTGGAGCAGATCGTTCAGTTTGCCGATGAAGCCGACCTGAACGACGTGAAAGAGACCCTGCAGCGCCAGATCGACTGCAACACGGCCATTGCCAAGCAGGGCCTGGAGGGCCACTGGGGTGCCGAGATCGGCCGCATCCTGCTCCGCTCCTACGGCGACAGCGTCCACAACCGGGCTAAGGCCTGGGCCGCCGCCGGTTCCGATGCCCGGATGAACGGCTGCGAGCTGCCGGTGGTCATCAACTCCGGCAGCGGCAATCAGGGCCTGACGGCTTCTCTGCCGGTCATCATTTACGCCCGGGATATGGGGGCCTCGCAGGAGCTGCTCTACCGTGCCCTGCTGGTGTCCAACCTCGTTACCATCCACCTCAAAACAGGCATCGGGCCCCTCTCGGCTTACTGTGGCGCCACCAGTGCCGGCTGCGGTGCAGGCGCGGGCATTACATACCTCCACGGCGGCCGTTATAACGAGATCGCTCACACGGTGGTCAACGCGCTGGCCATCAACTCCGGTATGGTCTGCGATGGTGCCAAGGCCAGCTGCGCCGCAAAGATCGCTTCTGCCGTGGAAGCAGGCCTGCTGGGAATGCAGATGCAGATGCACGACAGCGAGTTTGTGGGCGGCGACGGCATCGTGCTCAAGGGCGTGGAGAACACCATCCGCAACGTGAGCAAGATGGCCCACGACGGCATGGCCGAGACCGACCGTGAGATCATCCGCCTGATGATCGCCCCGCAGGAGGGGGCCGCAAGCTGCTGATGGAAAAATACTGCCATGGCTTGACTTTTTTGCAAAATCGCATATAATAAAAGTGCAAACGATAAGAGGATAAGTATTCAAGGACTCACCTCAAAGGAAAGACCCGCCTCGGAGCTGCAACTCCAAGGCGGGTCTTCCTGTTAATTAGTGCTTGCTGTCCTTGTGCTCGCCGTCAAGCCACTTGCTGATGCAGTTGGAAACCACACCTGCTGCGACGGACAAAACAAACGATAAAATAGTATTCAAGTTACTCACCTCCTCTCTCTATAAAATAGAGTGGAAGCAGGGCAGCAACTTTAGTATAACATAGATGGACAGAAAAAGACAGGCGTTTGATTCTGGATGCTAGAAATTCCGCAAGAGGAACAGAGAGGATGTTTCTAGGTTTGTTTGGGGAAAAGAAACTCATTCCGGGAATGCGAAAGGATAGAAGGAACTCTTTGATTTGTGATAAAAATTTGAAAAGATATCCAAAAAATATCGGCCGTTTTTTGTCGGGATGCACAAATAATTTGTGAAATTTTCAAAACACTTGACAAGGCACCCGGGGGAGGGTACAATGCAGGAAACAGGAAAATATCCTGAACGAAATTTTATTTTTTGAGGAGGACCTTACTTATGAAGGCATTCAAAAAACTGGCTGCTATCGTTCTGGCAGGCGTCATGGCTCTGGCAGTCCTGACTGGCTGCAGCGACAGCGACAAGACCACTTTCCACAAGCAGCTGACCGACGCTCTGTCTAATGCAAAGGTTACTGCTGAGTATAACACTGCAGAGGTTGCAAAGGCTGAGAAGGTTGCACAGCTGTGGGATAGTTATGCTGCTGAGATCAAGAGCATTGAGAAGAAGCAGTCTGAGCACAAGTATGATACTACTGCTGATTATCAGAAAGCTCGTGCAGACGCACTCCATAAAGTTTTTGACGCTGCTACTCTGGTTGATGGTGAGTACTATGGTTTCGTTACCGTTCAGGAGAAAGATGCAGATACCATTGCTTCTATCGTTTCTGCCCTGAAAGAAAATGGCGCTACTAAGTACGGTTATTCCAATTCTCGTACCAAGGCCGCTTTTGAGAGCAAGAATGTCCCTGGCACTTTTGCTGAGGGCGAGTTCATCGTTCTGGTTTACGAGAAGTAATCAAAGGCCCATCGCTTGAAATTACAATAAAAGAAAAAGAACCATGTAGGCTGAAAAGCTTACATGGTTCTTTTTTATAATTGTAAATTGGATAAAGTTTCTGAAACAAAAATCATCTGTATAAAAATTTCATGAAAATTACAAGAAAATCCGATTGCATTATTTTTAACAATGCGGTAAAGTAATGGTAAAGAAAACCCCGCACGGGGCGGGGAAGAGAATGTTTGGAGGCTTACTATTATGGCTGATCGCATTGTCCTGAATACGATTTCTTACCATGGCCACGGTGCCATCGAGAACATTGTGCCCGAGCTGACTGCCCGTGGATACAAGAAAGCGTTCGTCTGCTCTGACCCGGACCTGATCAAGTTCGGCGTCACCAAGAAAGTGACCGACCTGCTGGATGCTGCAAACTTTGCTTACAGCGTGTACAGCGAGATCAAGCCCAACCCCACCATTGCCAACGTGCAGGACGGCGTGGCTGCTTTTAAGGCCGCGGAGGCAGACTGCATCGTGGCCATCGGCGGCGGCTCCTCCATGGATACCGCTAAGGCCATTGGCGTTATCATCAACAACCCCGAGTTTGCGGATGTCCGCTCTCTGGAGGGCGTGGCTCCCACCAAGAAGCACGCGGTGTTCACCATTGCAGTGCCCACCACTGCCGGTACCGCTGCCGAGGTCACCATCAACTATGTTATTACCGACGTGGAGAAGAAGCGCAAGTTTGTCTGCGTGGATACCAACGATATCCCGGAGATCGCGGTCGTCGATCCCGATATGATGGCATCCATGCCCAAGGGCCTGACCGCTGCCACCGGTATGGATGCTCTGACCCACGCCATTGAGGGCTACATCACCAAGGGCCACTGCACCATCTCCGATATGTTCCATCTGGAAGCCATCAAGCTCATCAGCGAGAACCTGCGCGGTGCGGTCCAGAACACGCCGGAAGGCCGCGAGGGCATGGCTTTGGGCGAGTACATTGCCGGTATGGGCTTCTCCAATGTCGGTCTGGGCATCGTCCACTCCATGGCACATGGCCTGTCCGCTCTGTATGACACTCCGCATGGTGTGGCCTGCGCGATCCTGCTGCCGGTCGGTCTGGAGTACAACAAGAGCGTTGCCGGTGAGCGCTACCGTGCGGTCGGCAAGGCCATGGGCGTCAAGGGCATTGACGAGATGAACGACGTGCAGGCAGCCGATGCCACCATCGCCGCGGTCAAGCAGCTGAGCGCGGATGTGGGCATCCCCGCAAACCTGCACGGCATCCTGAAAGAAGAGGACATCCAGTTCCTGGCGGAGTCCGCTTATGCAGACGCCTGCCGCCCGGGCAACCCCCGCGACACCAGTGTGGAAGAGATCGTGGAGCTGTACAAGAGCCAGCTGTAACAGCCCGCAGCGCCTGAGAAGGCAAGCCTGCTGAAAGAAAACATCCAAACACGGCGATACGTTGTCTCTGGCAAACAGAGCGTGTATCGCTGTGTTTTTTTGCATTTTATCTTGCCTGGAAGCCTAAAATAGCATAAAATTGTATCATGCAATTCACACGCGATGGAAAGGAGCTGCAATGGAGCTCAATTTTTACTCTCTGAGTGTTCTATATCTGGTCTATTCGTTCCTGGGCTGGGTAGGCGAGACGGTGGTGGCAACGATAAAGGGCCGCCGCTTTGCCAACCGAGGCGTGGCGTCCGGCCCGTTCTGCTTTATCTACGGCTTTACGGCGGTGCTGCTGGCGATTTCCTTTGCAGACCGCCCCAGCCCGCTGCTGCTGTTTCTGGGCTGTGCCATTGACGCCACCGTGGTGGAGTGGCTGACGGCCAAACTGCTGGAGCGGGTGAATCGCCGCCGCTGGTGGGACTACTCCGGCAAGCGCTTCAACGTGGATGGCTACATCTGCCTGCAATACTCGCTGCTCTGGGGCGCGCTGGGCACGGCGACGGTCCTGTGGGGCAACGGTCTGCTCTTCAAGCTTTACGGCCTGCTGCCCCAGTGGCTCGTCCGGCCGTTGCTGTGGGTCTCCATCACGATCTCCCTGTTGGACCAGCTGGGCGCGTTCCTGGCAGTGAGCCGCTACGCCCGGGAGCATCCGCACCTGGAACAGCTCAATGCCGAGCTGGAAAAGCACTCCGATCAGCTCCGCACCCGGCTCAGCAGCTGGGTGGAGCGCCGTGTCCAGAAAGCTTACCCGGCCGCCGCGCGGGGGACGCCGACCGCCACAGCCCAAAAGACCCTGAGCTTTGCCGACCTGCTCTGGCTGTTCGTCATCGGGGCATTTCTGGGCGACATTGTGGAGACGCTGTTCTGCCGGGTGACGGCGGGCGTCTGGATGAGCCGTTCCAGCCTGGTCTGGGGTCCGTTCAGCGTGGTGTGGGGGCTGGCACTGGCCCTCTCTACCGTTCTGCTGCAGAACAGTGAGGACAAAAGCGACAGCGCCATCTTTGCCTTTGGCGTCTTCATGGGCGGTGCCTATGAGTATGTGTGCAGCGCCGTAGGCGAGCTGCTGTTTGGTGTCATCTTCTGGGATTACAGCGGTTTCAAATTCAACATTGCGGGCCGCGTCAACCTGCTGTACTGCTTTTTCTGGGGCATTGCGGCGGTGGTTTGGCTCCGGCTGGGCTATCCGCTGGTGGCAAAGGGGATGGACCTCGTCCGGCGGCACGTCAAACCCTGGATGACCATTTTACTGGCCATTTTTATGGCGGTGAACATGTCCCTTTCCGGTCTGGCACTGGCCCGGTATAACAGCCGGACCGACGGCATCACGCCGCGGAACCAGCTGGAGGTCTTTTTGGACGAACACTTTGACAACGCCCGGATGGAGCGTGTCTACCCCAACGCGAAGAAAACATAAAAAGACATCAAAAACAAGGGCCTCCGCATCTGCGGAGGCCCTTGCTCGTTGTGAGTTTAGAAAATCTTGATCTCTTCTTTATCCATAAAGGCAGCGCCCGCAAAACCGGCGGTTTCCAGCTGGCCCAGCTGCTTGCCCAGCTTCTTGGCCTGCTCCAGCACGGTCACGTTGTAGCGCTCCCGCAGCTGTGCGGCCTTGGCCAGCACGGCAGGGAAGTCGGAGCCTTTCTGGTAGAGCAGAGCGATCTTCTGCTTGGCACCGGGGATCTGATAGCCCTGCTCCAGCAGGATGCCGCAGACGCGCTCAAAGCCGATGGAGAAGCCCACAGCAGGCACCTGGGTGCCCAGGAACTTGCCCACCATGTTGTCGTAGCGGCCGCCGCCGGCCACGGCCCCGCTGAACTGCGGGCAGGTGATCTCAAATACCATGCCGGTGTAGTAGCCCTGGCCGCGGACCAGGCTGGGGCAGTAAGCCACGCTGAAGCGGTCCCCGGCCATGGCCTTGGCGGTGGCCAGGACATATTTCAGGTCGTCGGCAATGGCGGGGTCCGCACAGCGGGCGGCCACGGCGTCCAGCGTGACTTCCCCAGCGGCGATGAACTCAGCCAGTGCGTGGATGGCGTTCTCCGGCAGCTGTTTCTCGGTCAGCTCGGCCTTGACGCCCTCGGCACCGATCTTGTCCATCTTATCAAAGGTGATGCAGACGGAGTCCAGCGTGTCGGCCGCAAAGCCCATGCTTTCCAGCATCCCGCGCAGGATGCGGCGGTCATTGATGTTGACGGTAAAGCCGGTGAAGCCGATGCCCAGCAGGGCGCGGGTGGTCACGTCGATGAGCTCCACCTCGGCGTTGGGGCTCTCATCGCCCAGGATGTCAATGTCGCACTGGACAAACTCGCGCAGGCGGCCTTTCTGGGGACGCTCGGCGCGGAAGACGCGGTCGGTCTGGATGACCTTGAACGGGTGGGGGAGCTTGTCCTTGTTGGCGGCATAGAAGCGGCTCAGGGGCAGGGTGAGGTCATAGCGCAGGCCCATATCGGAGAGGGCCTTGGGGTCGCCGCTGTTCAGGGCGGCGGTGAGCTTATCGCCCCGCTTGAGCACCTTGAAAATGAGGTTCAGGTTGTCGCCGCCATCGGATTTATCGAGGTTTTCCATATCCTCCAGCATGGGGGTGGAGATGCGCTCGAAACCGGAGGCACGGTAGGTCTCCAGAATTTTGCCCTGGATATAATCGCGCAGGGTCTGCTCCGCGGGCAGCAGGTCCCGCATACCTTTCAACGCTTGGGTTTTCATGGTTGGTAATTCCTCTCTTTTTAAAGAAGTAAAACCTCTCCGTCACGCCTGCGGCGTGCCGCCTCCCCTAACAGGGGAGGCCTTGGCAAAAACGAGAAGCTTTCCCTCTTCGCCAGAGGCTCCCCTCAGTAGGGGAGCTGTCGAGCGGAGCGAGACTGAGAGGTTTCATCGTAATTCTTACCCCTCAATTATAAAGAAATATGCGGGTTTGTCAATCAAAAAGGGCACACTATCCTGTGAGGTGATGCGCGAAATGCAGAAAACAAGACCATGGGCCATTCTGGCGGCGGGGGCGGCCATTCAAATATTAACAGGCCTGCCCGCGGCCTGGGGCGTGTTTCAGCAGCCGGTCATGGAGGAGTACGGCCTCTCGGAACAGGGGGCCGGGCTGGCGTTCGGCATCCTAATCGCGGCATTCGGGGTGGGATGTGTGATTGGCGGCTTTCTGCAAGACCGGAACGGCCCGCGCCACGCGGCGCTCTGGGGCACGGCCCTGCTCTGCGGCGGGTTCTTTGCGGCGGCCCTCCTGCCCGGGGCCGCGGGCGGGTGGTTCTGGGTACTGTTCAGTGTCCCGGCGGGGCTGGGCACTGCCTTTTTGTACCCCTCCATCCAGTCCTGCGCCCAAAAGTGGTACAAGGGCCGCAAAGGGCTGGCCACGGGTGTCATTGGCGGGGCGGTGGGGCTCTCCGGCGCGTTCCTCACGGTCTTTGTCCGGACGGCGCTGCGGGGCTTTGGCCCGGTGCAGGGCATCCGGGGCGCGTTCTGGGCGCTGGGGGCGCTCACCCTGCCCGTCTGCCTCGTGGGCAGTGCCCTGCTGACCGACCCTCCGCCGGAAAAGCCCCGGCCCAGCCAGCAGGGCAGGGGAAAGGCGGCCCCGGGGCTGGACCTCTCCCCCGGGCAGATGCTCCGCACCAGGCAATACTGGCTCTGCGCCGGGGCGGTGTGCTGCTCCACCCCGGCGGTGCTGCTGTTCAGCCCCATCATCTTAAAACTGGGGATGGAGCGGGGGCTGGACGAGAGATCCGCGCTGTGGAGCGTGGTGCTGGGCAGCGTGGGCAGTGCGGCCGGGCGGCTGCTGATGCCCATGCTGAGTGATAAAATTGGCCGCAGGCCGACGGATATGATCTTGTTTGCGGTCTCGCTGGGGCTGAGTGCCGTCTTCTGGTTTGCACAGGGGTGGGCCGTGGTGGCTGTATACGCGGGCCTGACGTTCTGCTACTCGGCGCTGGCGGCGGTGCTGCCCGCCCTCTCCACCGATCTGTTCGGGTTTCCCCATGCCGGGGTCAACTATGGCTTTCTGGCCCTGGGACAGAGCGTGGGGAGCCTGGCGTTTCCGTTTATGGCCAATCTCTGGGGGTTGGAGCAGGGGCGGCACATCCTTGCTATTGCGGGAGCGGTGGGCGGATTTGTTGCCATCTGGGCCCTGAGACCCGTCCAGCCGCCCCGCACGCCCCGTCCCAATTGAACTAAAAATCCATTCCGACAAAATTGACAAAAATATGACGATGTGGAAGACGAAAGAAGCAAAAATGACGGTTAGACATAAATAACCGTCAAAAAGATTGCGAATTATTTATCAGAAATGTCTTGCAAAATGCGCCAAGGTTCTCTATAATAAAATCATGCGTGGTAGTACCGGAATGTGGTGCAGAAAGAGAGCGGCACGCCCGGTCAAGGCAACGTGGAACATAAAATGAGGCTGGGATACCAGGCTCGTTTTTTGCCCGCAGAGCACAAATTGTCAAAAGGAGAGTATGATTATGACCTATTCGCAGCAAGTACAGAATATGTGC